>Ga0209542_10010380_pt1 | contig 16817 bp, 16 predicted proteins | sample RifCSPhighO2_01_FD_184028 | JGI IMG/M metagenome (GOLD analysis project Ga0209542, IMG submission 184028) | Soil microbial communities from Rifle, Colorado - Rifle CSP2_plank highO2_0.1 (SPAdes) (version 2) | ecosystem: Environmental > Terrestrial > Deep subsurface > Rock core/Sediment ...
AAGTAATTTTTTCCTGGCGGGCCCGATTGTACTCCAGAGTCAGCAGGCCGAGTAATTCCCGGGCGGAATCGGTAGCAGATTTCATGGCCAGCATGCGGGCGCTGAATTCGGAGGCCTGGGACTGGTTAAGGGCGTCTTTGATTTGATTTTCCACATAGGCTTTAAGCAGGGCGTCGATGACCTGGTGGGGGTCGGGCTCAATGGTGAATTCGCCCTGATGGCCGGAAAGATCCGCGGGAGGAGGGACAGGGAGCAGGGTTTTTACAGTCGGTTCCTGTTTGAGAGCCGACACGAAACGATTGAAGGCCAGATGGACCTGGCCGTATTGATTGGCGGCGTAGGAAGACGTGACCAGGTCTGATAAAGCCGAAACGGCTTGGGGGTGATCTTTGAGGGGAAAGTCCGCCACCAGGTTAAAGCTGGCTTTGACCAGGAAATTTTCGGCCTTTTTGCCTAAACAGACGAAGTTGGTGTCGGAAGGAAGGGAAAATTTGGACTGCACCAGTTTGAACAGATTAAGATTTAAGCCTCCGCACAGGCCTTTGTCGGTGGAAATAAGAATAACCAGAGCGTGCGGAGAAGAATTGAGTTTCAGAAGCGGATGCAGGGAGCGGTCGGTTTTGACGGAAAAATGGGATAGGGCAGAAGAGATGGCTTGGGCGTAAGGCTGGCCGGAAACAGCGGCGGCCTGACTTTTGCGCATTTTGGAGGCGGCCACCATTTGCATGGCGTAGGTGATTTGAGAGACGTTTTTGGTGGATTTGATGCGTCTTTTGATGGAGACTATTTGAGCCATTCTTTTTTGCAATCGGTAACTAAGGTTAAAAGACTCTGCTCTAACTCGGCGGTCAATTTATGGCCGGTGGAGATGTGAGTTAGGAGTTTTTTCCCCTGCCGGCGGGCAAAGCTGCGCAGGTAGATTTCAAACTCGGAGATTTTTTCTAGGGGAATGTCTGCCAGGTGGTTATGGACTACGGCCCACAAGGGAATTATCTGGTCGGCCAGAGGCAAAGGTTCGCCCTGGGGCTGCTTGAGTATTTCGGTAGCCCGTTTGCCCTGTTCGATTTGGGACTTGGTGGCGGCATCTAAATCAGAAGAAAATTGGGCAAAAGCGGCCAGCTCCCGATATTGCGCCAGGTCGAGGCGGAGCCGGCCGGCGACTTGCTTGGTGACCGGCTGTTGGGCGTTGCCGCCGACTCTGGAGACCGATAAACCTACGGAGATGGCCGGCCGGATGCCGGAGTAAAAGAGATCGGGTTCTAAAAAGATCTGCCCGTCGGTGATGGAGATGACGTTGGTGGGAATATAAGCGGAAATATCGCCGGATTGGGTTTCGATAATGGGTAAGGCGGTCAAAGATCCGCCCCCTTGATCATCGCTTAAGCGGCAAGCTCTTTCCAGCAGGCGGGAGTGGAGGTAGAAGATATCGCCGGGATAAGCCTCCCGGCCGGACGGCCTTTTGAGCAGTAGGGAAATTTGGCGGTAACTCCAGGCATGTTTGGATAAATCATCATAAATGACCAGCACGTCTTTACCTTGGGCCATAAAAAACTCGCCTAAGGTAACTCCGGTATAGGGAGCTAAATACTGGAGTGAGGCCGGGTCGGAGGCGTTGGCGGCAACTACGATGGTGTGCGCCAGGCTGCCAGAATGGTCCAACCGGTCGATGATTTGGGCCACGCGGGCGGTTTTTTGGCCGATGGCCACGTAAATACAAATAACCCCCTGGTCTTTTTGGTTGACAATAGTGTCCAAGGCCAGAGTGGTCTTGCCGATCCCCCGGTCGCCGATGATCAATTCCCTTTGGCCCCGGCCAATGGGTACCAGAGCGTCGATAGCTTTGATGCCGGTGGCCAGGGATGTATCGACCGGTTGGCGTTTGGTAACCGAGGGGGCAATTTTTTCGAGGGGTTGGGGATGGGTGGGGCCGGTAATTTTACCCTTGCCGTCTAGGGGCTCGCCTAAGGGATTGACGACCCGGCCGAGGTAGCCCGGACCCACCGGAAGGGAGAGAAGGGAGTCGGTGGCGATGACGGTATCACCGGTTTTAATGCCCAGGTGGTCGCCGAGGACCAGAATGCCGACCTCCCTTTCCTCTAAGTTTATGGCTACGCCGAGGCGCTGACCGGGAAACTGCACGGTGGCCATGTAAGCCACCTGGCTTAGGCCCGAAGCTTTGACTATGCCGTCGGTATTGGAGATGACCCGGCCTTCGACAGTGTGCTCGTTTTGTAACTTGAAGTCGGAAATCCTGGTAATAATTTCCCGGGTCAGTTCGGATGAAGGTTTGGTCATATAAAGCCTTTTTGCATATTGGCCAGCTGGGAGGCCAGAGAATAGTCCAGCCGTTCGTCTCCGACTTTGATAACCAGTCCACCAATAAGACGGGGGTTGACGGAGAAACTAGTGCCCAGTACTTGGGGGAAACGGTCCTTCAATAAGCTGATAATGGCGGATTTTTCGGAGTCGGTGGGGTGAACCGCAGTCTCTATATAAGCGCGTCGGGATTCCAAGTCGGCGAAGGAATTGACAAGAGCAGTTTCCAGAGAATCCACAAACTGCGGATCCGGGGATGCGTCAAGGCGGGATAAAAGGTATTCCAGGCTGGAGGAGGGGTCAGTCATTTAGCTTTTTTTAAATTGGTTAAAGCCTTGGCTATTAAGGTATGCTGATCTGACTCTGTTAGCGAATTTGCCAGAACCGTCCGGACCATTTCGGCGGCGATGGCGGCGGTGTCACTTTTAAGCTGTTTTTTCATATTTTCCAGCGCGGCGGCCTGCTGACTCTCAATCTTGGCCGACAAGGCCTGGCTTTCGTTCTTGGCTTCTTTTAAGAGGGTTTCCTTTTGGGATAGAGCCTCTTTTTTGGCTTCGGCTAAGTACTGGTGGGCTTCCTCCTTGGCTTTTTTCAGAAGGGCGGATTCTTGGTGATCCAGAGATTCGGCCTTTTTCACCAACTCCTCTTCTTTGGCCAGAGAGGCGGCGATTTTGGCATTTCTTTCGTCTATCTTGTGCATGACCGGTTTGTATAGGAATTTCTGCAACAGGAAGACCAACAGCCCAAAGTTGGCCATTTGGATGAGCAATGACGTGGTGTTTATGCCTAACTGTTCCATGATTAGACGAACTTGATAATCAGGGCAATGACCAGCGCGTAAATAGCGATGGCTTCGGCGAAGGCGGCCCCCAAGATCATGGAGCTTCTAATATCGGTGGAAGCGTCGGGATTTCTACCTATCGCCTCGACGGCTTTGGCGACTATAATGCCGATGGCGATGGCCGGGCCGATTCCGCCAATGGCAATGGTGAGTCCGGCGGAAAGTATTTTTAGATCCATATTTTAGGGATTCACCTCCTTTAGTGGCCGACTTTGGTCACGGCCAGATTGAGAAAAGTAGCAGTTAACATGGCAAATACCAAAGCTTGAATGAAGCCGACGAAGAGTTCCATCCCCAGGAAGGGTATGGGAACGAAGAGGGGGATCAAAAAAGCGACCACGGCCAGCAGAACTTCCCCGGCAAAGATATTCCCAAAAAGACGAAAGGTGAAAGAGATCATGCGGGATATTTCAGAAATGATTTCCAGGAGGCCGACAAAAAAATCCACCGGCGAGGAGAAATTGAAGAATTTTTTGAGGTAATTTAATCCTAAGCCCTTCAGGCCGGCCGCCTGGATGGACATAATAGAGACGACGGCCAGGGCCAGGGTGGTATTCAGGTCGGCGGTGGGGGCCCGAAAAAGCGGGATAAATTCCGAAGGCTCCGGATAGATGCCGATCGTGCCCACGCCCGGCAACAGCCCGCTCCAGTTGGATAAGATAATGAAAATAAAAAAGGTGCCTAAGAGAGGCAAAAATTTGCGGGCCAGATCAGCCCCCAGAAGAGAAGCAAACAAGCCCAGTAAAGCTTCCAAGAACCATTCGACGGCGGACTGGAGACGATGGGGAATAAGTTTTAGGTGACAAGATACCCAAATAGAGAACACAGAGAGAAACAGAAGGAGCGACCAGGTACTGATCAGAGAATTGCTGATGGGGAGGGTGAAAAGGTGAGTGACTGTTTCGGCGGCGAGAGAAATGTGGGGTCCGGGCATATTTTTTTAAGGCAAAAAAAACTCCCACTTACCGGGAGCTAAGTGAATTAAGAGTTATTTTACCAGGAGAGACTTTAGGGCGTCAACGTCAATTTTGCGAGGGCCGGACTGGCCATCGCCGGGGACTTCCAGGATGAAGGGTAGGTGGTTGATCCGCGGGTCGGTGATAAATTTTTTGAGGTTTTCCAACCCGATTTTGCCCGTGCCTAAGTTAGCGTGGCGGTCGACATGCGAGGCAAATTCGGTCTTGGAATCGTTCACATGGACGGCTACCAGGTGCTTGAGACCGACTACCTTGTCAAATTTATTCAGGGCGATATCCAGGGCAATCCCGGCGGCGAACAGGTGTTGGGTATCCAGACAGACGCCGATTTTTGACCGGTCCCCTACCCGACTGATGATTTGCCCGAGCTGATTAAGATCAGCCCCGACCGACCCGGATTGGCCGGCGGCGTTTTCTAAAACAAGCCGGATGCCTTTGGGTGAGCTGTCCAGGATGTAATTGATGGCTTCCACTATCTGGCTGAGAGTTTGGGCTGGTGACAGGCCTTTGGATGTGCCGAGGTGAAAGATGGTGCCGACGGCGCCGACGGCCCCGGCGGTCTGCTGGTAAAAAACCAGGGTGTTGGTGCTGGCAGTGAGATAAGACCGGCTTTCGGAGGCCAGATTGACTAAGTACGGGGCGTGGAAGAAATGAGGACCCATACCGGACTGGGTCTTTTTGTCCAGGTATTTTTTAATGATGTCCGGGGGCAGGGCTTTGGTCTGCAGGGAGCGGGGTGAGGACGCAAAAGTCATCAGGCAATTGCTGCCTAATGCGAGAGCGCGGTCGATGCACTTATCGAAGCCTCCGGCAATGGAGACGTTAGCGCCTAAAATCATACAGTGGGCACTGAGGGTTTCGCACCCCCGGCCTTCTCGATGTCAACGAGATGCTCTACTCCTGAGCTAAGTGCCCGTGTTTTGGATTTTATCACCTTTATACCTCTCTAATAATATCGAAGCCTTTGAGGCTGCCCACTACGGCAAAGCCATAGACCTGTTTGGCTATGCCCATCACCTTCAGTTTTTTGGCAGTTTCGTTAAGGGTGGCCCCGGAGCCGACCGCGTCGTCGATTAACAGGACGCGGGAGTATCGGCGGCCGGGATTTTCCACAAAGATAGTTTCCCGGGCGTTGGTAATTCTTTCCTCCAACTTGCCCAAGGTTTTTTGGGCCACGCGGATGCGGCCGGGATAAGCTTTGATTATGGATAAGGTTGGCAAGTTAAGGTTTAGTTTTTTAGAAAATTCTTTGAGAAATTGGACTTTTCGTAAAATGCTGTGGGGGACAAAACCCACGGCTTCGACCTGTAAATGGGCGAGAAGCGCGGAAAGGACGGGGCGGGATTCTTCGGCGGTTTGCCAGATAAGGGGTTTGTTTTCCGACTGTTTGGCGTAGAGCATGAGTGATCCCAGGCGGGTTTTGCCGAAAGTGGGCAGGCTGTAGAAGTCCAAATAGTAAACCCCGTCTAGATGCATGTCTGCGGGAAAGGATTTGGCCACGTTGGCGGCGGCATCTATCCAGCTGCGGGGAGTAATAAATTGATTTGCTTCTTGTCGGTCTTTGATATAACGGATTAAGAGACTATTTATTTGGTCTTGTTTGCCGACGTTTTTGGCCCAGGTAATAAAGCCAGTCAGGCCGGTGAGCAGTTGACCAGTAGGATCGACGTAAGCGTAGTATTTGTCCAGGAGGTCGGTGGTGCGGCGATCTTTAGTGGGGTGTTCTTCGGCAATTGCGGCGGCCAGGCGGTAGAAGACTTTGGGAGGCGTGCCGGCTTTGGCGAGTTGGCCTATCTCGACTAACCTTTTGAGATGACGGTGGATGGCCACGGGTCATCTCACCAAATGGCCGACTAAATCTTTGACCTGCGCCTGGCCGTTAGTGCGGATATAGCTGACTATCCTCGCTTTGGTATCTGTAACCACGATGGTACATAGTGTATAGTTAACTATGTACTATTGTCAAGAGGTTTGCTCTTTTAGCTACCAACTATGGGGTTCTTCGATTATGAACAAAAGAAAAACCCCGCTTGGCGGGGTTTTGGGTTTTAACATGTGATTTTTCTAATCACCCAAAACTACCCGCAGACGGGGTAAGGGTAAAAAAGAAAAAGTGGTGGATATTTGTGATCATGACACACTCAGTCTTTGGGTAATGATGCGTTCTAGATTCTGATGAGATATTTTTGCTATATCGGTGTCTGAAAAACCGGATTTTTTCAGCTGGTTCAGAACATTGGGAAACATGGAGACGTCCTCGAAGTTTTTGATAAAGCGGTCTTCGGGATCGACTAGGCCTTCAAAGTCGGTGCCGAAGGCTACATGATTAACACCCACCAGATCGGCTACATGCACAAAGTGTTTGACATAGTCCCTGATAGAGTCTCCTCCGATGTAGTCTGGGATGGCAGCGAGGCATATCACGCCACCAGTGCCGGCGACGGCTTTGATCTGCCTGTCGTCTAAGTTACGGGAGTTTTGACAGATCGCCTGGCAGAGGGTGTGGGAAACGATAACTGGGAAATTAATAATGTCCATGGCGTCCCAAAAGGTAACGGTATTGGCGTGGGCCAGATCAAAAATAATGTGTTTGCTTTCTACGGCGTGGATAAGCCTTTTTCCGAGATGAGTCAGTCCGCCCAGGGCGTTGTTTCCGGAGGCGAAGGCGTTTTGGTTTCTCCAGGTAAGGGCTAAAGACCGAACCCCTAGATTGTAAAAATCATCCAGGCGGCCAAGATCTGACTTAAAAAAGTCGACCCCTTCCAGGTGGATTAGTAAGCCGACTTGACGGTCTTTCAAACTGCGATAGTCGGAGAGGGAGGTGATGTGTTTTATTTGGGGGTGCTTGTCGAAGAGCTCGTGGTATAGAGCCAGCTGTTCCAGGGCCCCGGGCAGGCCCGATTTTAAGCCATAGATTTTTTCAAAGTTGTAGTTCTCTGGACGATTTTTTGCCAACTGGGTAATAGATGAGTGATTCAGACTGAAGATAGTGGCAAAAACCAGTTTAACGTTACCAGAGATTAGTCTGGGGAGGTCTGTGTTGTTGTGGGCGGCTAGCCCGGGGATGGGGGTGCCTTCATGGAGAGTGTGTCGGCGTGAGAAGTCCTTTTTGGTAGCATAGAGAATGTTGAGGGCGATATCCTGGTGAGCGTCTATGACGGGGAAGATCATTTTGGTTTAGGGGCGGGTACCGCTGACTCGGTTTCTCCACCAGTTGATAATGCCTGGCATTTCATTGAATCCCGTAGAGGCTACAACTGAAGGCAGGGGGGAGGGATTTTTTTCGGGGCTGTCCAAGACATCGTATTGTGAGTAGGTGGCCCCGGGGAGCTGGCCGGACAGAGCACGAGATAGCGGGTTTTCTCCCAAAAAAGTGGAGACTTGGGCTTCTACAGTTCTAAGCGTGTCCTTAAGACCTTGGTTTAGGATTTCTGCGTGGGCATTGGCTGCTTTCCCAAAGATTTCTTGGGCTATGGCAGGAGTAACTCCTTTATCCAGGCGTCTAGACAGTGTTTGAATCAAACTGCCGTGGGTATCTGGATTTAAAGAATTTATGACCTCTATTAGTCTGGGGGCATCTAGTTCTGAAGGAGAGGACACACCGAACCTGGACAGCAATTCGGATTTGGTATGAGTGTGGGCGTCTTTGAGCGGGATGTTGGCGTCTTGCCATTGAGCGTACATAGTTAGGCCGCGCTGAACAGCTTGGCCCACGAGACCTACTCCGGCGCCGAGAATACTCAGCTCTTTTCCAGGAACCAACTCCATAACCACTCGACGAGGTAGACGGTCTTTTAATGCCCTTTGGGCGGCTTGGTATAACTGGTTCAGATCTTCTTGCCTGGCGGGAGAACCGTCATCGGTAAGCATGTAGTCATGCATAGAATTACCGCCAATGTGCCTGACAACTGAGGGGGCGTCCTGTAAGAGGCTGGGATGTTTTTGGCTGGCTATCAGATCGGCAGCCGTGAGGAGGGTGACGTAAGCCAGCCCAGATAATACCGGCCCGGCTTGGGGATTTTGGGTTGGATCTACTTTGGGGTTGGTGACGGCTTCGGCTTCCCAAAGCAGGTAGTCCATAGCTTTTTGGGCGACTGTTTCTCTGGGTATTACTACTGTTTCTCCTGTTCCGGCTGTGTAGGTCATGGTGTACCGGGTAATACCGGACAGGGTGAGGCGACGGCCGTCGGTGGTATTGAATTCAGCAAAAGCGGTAGGGACATCAGATTGGAATCGGGTGAGGATGTCTTGGGTTACTTCCGGAATGTCGCCGGTTAACATTCTTGCGACCGACTCCACGTTTTGGCCCATACCGGGCGCTGCTCTGCAGGCCAAGTAGTGCATTTGGGCGGGAGTTTGGGCAGCTGTGAAAACTCCTAGGATCCGGGGTGATAAGACCTCAGATGGCTGGGCAGAAAAAGAGAACGTGCCTAAACTTTCAGGAAGGGCGAGGGCCGCTTGGGCAACCGGACCGACCAAGGCCATAGCTACAGACGATGGGCGGAGGGCTTCTTGGATTTTGGCCCTGATAATCTGGGTTCCGGCGGGCGAGAGATCCACTCGGAAGTTACCTTTCCTAAATCGGGCATAAGGAGCGAGTATCTTGTCGTCATTGGAAACGGTGATTTCGGCTCCCCCAACTTGGATTTGGGTGGTGGGGTATCCAGAGTCACCGGCAAAGATATTCTCGTGCAGAACAACCCTGGCTATATTCGAGAGAGCGACAGAAGTTGTATGGGGGTTGAGAGAACCAATGTGAGCACTACGGGTGGCGGGAATTTCACCTGAGGCTCTTTGGTCGATAATCTGTTGTGGGGTGAGGTGTGCCCCACTGACTACTTCTAATGATTTAGATCCGGGCATAGTGTCAGTTGTTTTTTAGAGTAACGCTGTTAGATTCGGAGTTATAAAACAGGGACACCAACGGGGGTTGGCCGAGTATCTTTAGAAACTGATTAACTTTTTTTTGTTGCGGTTGGTAAAAATGAGCCAGAACGTTGATAAGGTGGGTGCTATGAGATTTGGGAATGGCGGGTTTTTTGGTGGTTTGCCGGAGATCGACTAGTGTCGGGATGGGAAGGAAATAGCTTTCCAGAAAGGCCCTCCGTTGCTCAAGAGAAAGATGTTGATTGTAATACTGCACCAGGATGCGGTGGATGTTTTGTTGGGGAGTTAAACCCAGGACGCTGTTGTATCTGGTTTTGTAGAACTCGGGGAGACTTTTGTACAAGCACAGAGCGACGTCGTAAAGTACACATCCTATGGTCGGGTTTGTTGCGTGGTCGGCTACCAGCTCAATAACCATGTCAGTTTGGGGTATGTGCAGGTATATGTTGCCTCCGCGCTCTTCGATCTTGTAGCTCTTTGCATGCTCAGCCTGCAAATAAAGATATTTGAGGACATCGATGGCAATAAGTCTGACCAGCGGACTGGATTCAAGAATGACTTCGCTGATACTTATCCCCCGGGCTTTTATTTGAGAGGCATACTTTTGGTAGTCGAAATTGTTGATCACGTGATAGTCGTCAATCATAGTGACGTGGTTGATCTTGCCGGTGTATCCCCGGCGCTTCAGTAGACTGGCAAAGGCTTTGGTGTAGCTAAGACATTCCCACTGTTCCAGGCCAGGGCGTCTGTCGGCATGGATATGACCGGTTTCCAGAGTGATGTGATGGGCGGAAATAAGTTCTCGGAAAACTTTATGGGCGGAAAGCGGTGATATTAATTTGGAGTAAGGGTTTTTAGGTTTTGCCAATTTGATTGGGGAAACCGCCCCTTTGGTTCTAACAGAAGTAATCTGCGAAACTACCCCATGGCTTTTGAGGAATGATATAAGGGAGTTGGTGGGATTAACCCAGCCATTTTTTTGAGGAGCATTCAATAGTTGGTTAAGGTCATCGAGGCCGGACTTTTTGACTTTCTCCCAGGAGCTAGGGTGAAAGCTGTAAATTCTGGCCGTGTCTCCCGGTACGTCGGTAACAGTACTGGTTATGGGTGTTTGGGTAACTGCACCGAAATTCCAAGAATTTGCCTGGCCAACTGTCAGCCGGTGAACGACCAGTTCCCGATACTTATTTTCAGGGTCAGGGATGGTAACCATCACGCCACATCCTCCTCCACCATTTATCTCTACTTTTAGCGTTGAGCGGTGATTGAAGGCTCTGGTGGAAACAAAGGCTAAGTCAGCAGTGCAGTTATTTAAAGCTAAAAGGTAATCGAATAAGAGAGTAGCCTGTTTGTGATCGAAACGGTTGGAGAGAACGGCATACTCCTGGAGCCGGTTTTTGGGTTGGAAGCTTGGTTGAGCTTGTTTGACTCCAAGCAAGGCTGATAGACCATCTTCTGCTGAAGTTTCCATTATTCCACAGGCAGGGGAGTTGGTGACTTGCTGACCTGAACTTTGATAGTGCCTGCTCCACCGGGATAATGAATGGCTGCCTCGTTCTGAACGGCGCTCGATCAGAAGTTCCAAGAACCTGGAGAAGTCAATCGTCGTCTCCATGGGGGTGCGGTGAGAACCGGACACCACGCCATCAAGGTTCATGATTCGGGAAAAATGACCAAACTCCTGTTGAATTTCCATTCTTTTGACTTGATTTTTTTGACTAGGATATAGCTGATCGTATGTTTTGCCATACTCAATAAGACTTTCTATGTCCAGGTGGTATGAATGGTGGTTGGTATTGATGGAATCCTGGAGTTTTTGTCCGGCTGACATTGACCCAGATTCTGCAAGCAGACTTAACTCCTTAATGGCCTTGGAGGCTAAATACGCCTGCTCATTTTTGGGGAGATCGGCTAAAAGCTCAGGATTTACTCCCTTGTAAAGATTAAGTAGCTCTTGATGTTCTTTGGGAACGTAGTTCATAGAATAAAAAAACCTCCGGATGGGAGGTTTCATGATTTTATTTAAATTTGGGCTTTAGTTTAGTAAACCTCCCGCATACGCCCTGTCCCCAATAAAGAGGACAAAGAGGACAATAAGGAGGAAAGCCTGGTTCATGTTTGCAAGATTGTAGGTGAGTAGGCCTATATTTGTCAAGAGGGCCGGAGGTCTTTCAGGCGGATGTGTTCGTTGGGGGCGTGAAGATTGTCGTCGGCGTTACCCAGGCCGATCATGAGGCAGGGAATTTCGCCACTACTTTCTGCAATTTCACCCCCGGGGTGTGCCGCGGGCGCAACACCACCCTGGGGGTGTGGTTTTGACTAAAAGGGAGATGGCTCCAATGGAGCCGCCGGAGGCGTAGAGGATTTTTGCAACTGACTGGGGGATTTTGGTATCATTGAGGGGCTATGGCGCTGATTTGGGATTATGATCGGAAAGAGCTGGAAAAGACGGAGTCGGGCCGGATCAAGATATTGGAGCGGATGATCAATTACGGACCTGGTAAGGGGGAGAAGATAAGGCTGGCAGAGGTAAAGAAGTATTGGGATAAACTGGACTTGTGGGAAAGGAGCCGGAAGTTAATGGAGCTTTTGATATGGGGAAAGTACAAATCCTCACCGATAAACAAGAAGCGATTTTGGCTGGGTTAGGTCGGGAGGAGTGGTTTACCGGCAGGTTCTACTTCACGGGCGGGACGGCGCTATCTGAGGTGTACTTGCAGCATAGAGTGAGTGAAGATCTTGATCTATTTACGGAAAAAGAGTTTGAGACTCAGAAAGTACTGGAAATTACAGGGACGCTGGCACGGGAGAAAAAATTCACGATTAATCCGAGATGGAGCGAGCCGGTAATGATTTATATATTGAAATATGCTGACGGTGAGGTATTGAAGGTGGATTTTGCCAAGTATCCATATGCGAGGCTGGAGGAAAGCCAAAAGAAAATTGTGGGGATTACGGTAGATAGTCTATTGGATATTGCGGTAAACAAGCTATTATCGATGACGCAGAGAATGGAGGTGAAGGACTTTGTGGATATGTACTTTTTACTGAAAAGGTTTAGTTTCTGGGATTTGGTTCGGGGTGTGGAGGTTAAATTTAAAGTTGAGGTGGATCCGTTTTTGTTTGCCGTAGATGTGCTGGGGGTGGAGAGTTTTGATCATATGCCCAAGATGTTGAGACCATTGTCCCTGGATAAGTTAAAGAAGTTTTACAGGGATTTGTCAGTGAAATTAGGTAAGAGGGTGGTGGAGTGAGGGAAGCTGGCGATAGAGATTTGTGAAGGTAGTAATCCCCTGCTCTATGTTGGAAAGACGAATGTGTTCGTTGGGGGCGTGGAGGTTGTCGTCGGCGTTGCCCAGGCCGATCATCAGGCAGGGGATGTCTCTCAGAGCTTTGGTTAGGAGGGGGATGGCCCCAATGGAGCCGCCGGAAGCGTAGAAAACGGGGTCACTGCCGAAGGCTTGCTTCAGGCACTTTTTTGCCAGAGAGAAGACCGGGTGGGTGGTGGGGGCCTGATAGGGCAGGCTGTCGGAGTGGCGGATAATTTCGAGTTTGTACCCGTTTGGCTGTTCACCCCCGGGGTGTGCCGCGGGCGCAACACCACCCCGGGGGTGTTCTCCCATCCGGCCACCCCCGAGGTGTCTTTTGACTAACGATCTAACATAGCTGTCAAATTTGCGGTAGATGTCATCGGGATCCTGATGCGGGACGAGGCGCATGGAGATTTTGGCCATGGCACTACCGGGGATGATGGTTTTTGACCCAACGCCAGTAAAGCCGGAGAGCAGGCCATTGACGTCCAAGGTGGGGCGGGACCAGCGGCGCTCGTTTAGAGTACGATTCGATTCCCCTCCTCCGATGGTGAAGGATGAGCTTTCGTGCATTATGTCTGCCGGGGCGGGCTCGAGTTTGGCAAAGTCGGCCAGTTCGGCTGGGGTGGGCGCGAGCACTGAATCGTAAAAGCCGGGAATGAGGACGCGGCCATGGTCGTCTTTGAGTTGGGAGATTACCTGGGCCAAAAGGTTAGCCGGGTTGGGAATGACTCCCCCAAAAAGCCCGGAATGAGCATCGTGGGCGGCTGTCGCCAGGCGGACTTCGGCGTACACCAGGCCGCGAAGCGAAATGTCGATAGCCGGAAGACCCGGACTAGGCATGTCCGAATCGGAGACAAGCAGGTAATCAGTTTTGAGGAGTTGGCTGTGTTTTTTGACTATGCCGGCGATGCCGGGGCTGCCGATTTCTTCCTCGCCTTCGATGAGGAATTTGAAATTCACGGGGAGCCCACCCCCGGGGTGTGCCGCAGGCGCAACACCACCCCGGGGGTGTTGAGATTGATTAAGCAATTCTTTGACGGCTAGGACGTGGGTCATGAACTGGCCTTTGTTGTCGGTGGCACCCCGGGCATAAAGCAGGCCGTTTTTTATGGTTGGTTCAAAGGGCGGGGTGTGCCACTGGTCCAGGGGGTCGGGCGGCTGGACGTCGTAGTGGCCGTAGATAAGTACTGTGGGTTGTTGGTTGTCAGTTGTTAGTTGGGCGAAGACGGCGGGGTGCTTGGAACTGGACAGAATTTGGGTGGTAAACCCCAGGGACTTAAATAGTTGGACTAAAAACGTCCTGGCCTTAGCCATGTCCGGCTCGTGCTCGACGAGAGTGCTGATAGAGGGAATGCGGAGAAGGTCGAGAAGAGGCTGTATATCCAAATCCGCCATGGAGCGATTATACAGCTTGGATTAGCCGGTGTTACATCTACCCGGTAGATGTAACCATGTAGCGCTCGGCGGAGAGCATGTACTTGGTGCCGGACTTTTGGACCTGGCCCCAGTAGAAGCTGCGCTTCCTGGCCCGGCCGTTAGACTCAGCCAGCCAGTGGCGGGAGTCGGCGACGCGCTTTCTTAAAGCCACAATGATGGACTTTAAGTGGGAGAAAAAGTTTCTGTGGTAGGCCCCGGGGCTCCTAACGGCCTGGAAAGAGGCCACCTGGATTTCCTGGGTGAATTGGCCGGCCTCATGAGCCAGAAGTTTGACCTCTTCCTGAATGGTCTTGATTTGCTCTTTGATAACCGCTTCCTCTTTGCGGACTTTGGCTTCGTCTTCCTGGCGCAGATGAAAGAGGCGCATCTCAAACTGTTTCTGGGCGGCATCAAAACCTTCTTTTTTAGCGCTTTCCAATTGGTTTAAAGATAAAGACTCATGGGGAGATAAAGTACCGGAAGAGCTTTTTAATCCCAGCATTTCCGGGACGTCTGAGGTAAACATCCGGGTAACCTGGATTTTGGCTTCCTGCTTTAGGTCACCGGGAATTTGCTTCAAGCCCTGCAAAGCCTCCAGGAAGTTTTCCGGGCCTTTTCGGGGTTTGGTGTTTGTAGACGTATTCATACTACAGGATACTGTATATGGGACATATTATACCAGCTTTTGCAAGAAATCCAAGACGGATTTTCTATCAGGCAGTTTTTCCTCTTCCTGCAGGCGGCCCAGGGTGAATTCGACCTCCAAGGCTAATCTGGCTTCTGCGGCGGTTTGGGCCTTGAGGCTTTCGGGGTCGAGTTTTTTGGCTGACAGGTAGCCGTCAATAGTTAGTCCCAGGCGGGAGACATTGTCTATCAGGGCGGCCAGGCGGTGGTTGGCTTCCTCCTCGACCAGCAGGTCGGGCACCAGGACTTTGGCTTCACGGCGCAGATAGTCGACGGTGCGGTCTAAGCGTCCCTCCACCGGATCTTTGGGGAGCTTGGGAATTCCGATTTTGTAGTGGGGTAAAGTAACCGAGGGAGCTTCGCAGGTCATGGCGGTAAATTGCCAGTCCTGGTTGGTTTGGCCGGAAGTGATGGTGATTTTGGGGTTAAGGATAGGATGTAAATTGTGGTGGGCAATTATGCTACTATAGGCCTTGGGAAGTAATTCCTGAATAGCAGTAGTCAGGAGTTTGTTTTGGTCCAGCTTGGGTTCTACCAGGTGACGCGGGGCTCTGCCTTTTCTGAAACCTTCTATCTGGCTTTCGGCCACGGCGTGGTCAACGGCGTGGTCACGAGCTTTTTGGATGTCAGCCCAGGGGACGGTAAAACGGATTTCGATATTGCCGTTTAGAAGGCGTTGGACTTCGGCCATGGGCCGATTTTATCACCTACTTGGTGAGGACGGAGGTGGAGATGATGGTGTCCCCGGCGGTCAGGAGAGAGACAGCGTCCAAGCCGGAGACAACCCTTCCGAAGTAGGTGTATTCGCCGTCCAGGTGTGGAGAGTCTTTTTTGACTATGAAAAACTGAGAGTCATTGGACAGCTGTTTGTTGTCAGGCTTTCTGGCGACACCCACGGACCCCGGGGAAAAAGTAACGGAGGAAGTTTCGGTGGGTAGGATGGTCCGGCCGCCGGTACCGTCACCCTGCGGATCGCAGCCCTGGACGACACCTTCTTCTACCCGGTGGAAGGTGAGCCCGTCACAAAGCCCAGCGTTCCACTTGCCTAAAAAATTGGCAACGGTTTGGGGTGCCAAATCGGGGCGAGTTTCTATAATAAGGTTGCCTTTGGTGGTGGCGATTAACACTTGAGGTCGGCCCATGATGGGGGCGGGGGTGACGATGAGCGATGAATCGAGAGGGGTTTCCTGGGAAAGCGGACCGAGGGGCAGTTTGGAGAACCAGGAGCGATTAGAGATAAAGACGACAGCGGTGATGACTACGGCGGCGACTGTGAAGAACTTGCGGTTCATGAGCCGATGGTAACACACCTTAAATCAAAAATTCAAATTATCAAAGTACAACGGTCGCTATATGAGAAGTTTCTTCCTCTCGTTTACACTCGAGGGTCTTCTCATATATCTCACTTCGTTCACTATTGACATTCGGGTTTAGTTCGGATTATATAGTACTAAGTGCTAAGTACTAAGAGAGAAGGACTGAAAGTGCTGGTGGAGTTTGACGGTCTGCAGATCAGGCCGGTAAGGTTTTGGCAAGGAATCAGAGAGTATGAAGTGAAACGGGTGACCATGCGATTTGAGAGAAAGAACGGCGGCCGGCGCTGGTTGTGTTTTGCCGTGGATACCGGAGGGGCTCTGGCCGAGCTGCGGCTCGACCGGGAGAATTTACAATTTTCAATTTACAATTTCCAATCGGTATGAAGACGATCATGCATGTGGATATGAACAGTTATTTCGCTACAGCAGAGCAGCAGGCAAATCCGCATTTGCGGGGCAGGCCGGTGGGGATAGTTAAAGCGGCCGGGCGGGGATGCGTGATCGCGGCGTCGGTTGAGGCCAAGAAATTTGGGGTGAAGACGGGCACCACGGTGTGGGAGGCCAGACGCTTGTGCCCGCAAATTATTCTGGTGCCTTCGGATATGGATAAGTATTTTTCTTTGACCGAGGGCTTGATCAGAGTGATTGCGGACTATTCACCAAAGATGGAGATATTTTCCATAGACGAGATGTTTTTGGATGTGTCTGATAGTCAGAAGTGCTTTGGGGGCGGGGCGCTGGAGATAGCCCTAGAAATAAAGCGGCGGATTATGACAGAACTGGGTGAATGGATGCGAGCCAGTGTGGGAATCTCGTTTACTAAATTGCTGGCCAAGTTGGCCAGTGAGATGCACAAGCCGGACGGATTGACCTGGTTGACTCCGGAAGATTACCTGGCCAGGACGGCAAAAACGGCGGTGTCCGAGGTGTGCGGGATAGGCCACGCCAGAACGGCCTGGCTTAGTGCCCGGGGGGCATATACTCTGGGGGCGGCCCGGGCTTTGCCGGACGTGCCGCCGGAGATAGCCGAGCTGGTGTGGCTGAGAATTGCCGAGCCGCTGACTAC
>Ga0209542_10010382_pt1 | contig 16814 bp, 18 predicted proteins | sample RifCSPhighO2_01_FD_184028 | JGI IMG/M metagenome (GOLD analysis project Ga0209542, IMG submission 184028) | Soil microbial communities from Rifle, Colorado - Rifle CSP2_plank highO2_0.1 (SPAdes) (version 2) | ecosystem: Environmental > Terrestrial > Deep subsurface > Rock core/Sediment ...
AAAGGATGTGTACATCCTCATCGTTTTCAATTTTTGAAAAAATACTGTCAAAATATCCCAACTCATCAACGACGCTTAAAAGATTTTTAGTAATATCGATATCAAAAAACTCAGGCATATCTAAAATGTTAGAGTAGCCCGCGCAGAAAAAATCCCCTTCATCTGTTGTTGCTATTGCTAAAGCCTTAGTTTTTTCTGCTAGGGATCTTGTAACTTCCTTAAGTAATCGCTGTTGGTGGGTTCTGTAGTCCCAAACTTTTTCTTTAAGCTCAACTTCTTCTGTAACAGAAATTTCTTTTTCCTTCATTAGCTGGTTAACATAAAATTTCATGCCGGCAGGAGTTGGTATGCGGCCTGCAGATGAGTGAGGTTTTTGAAGATAGTCCAGATCCGTAAGCTTTACCATTTCGTTTCTAATGGTTGCAGGAGAAGCTGAAATATTTCGCTTTTTCTCAAGCGTCTCTGAACCCACCGGTAAAGCAGTTTCTATATATTCTTCTATAAGATTTCTTAGTATTTCGATCTGTCTTTGCGTTAGCTTATGCATAAAAGTTTAAATTCCAAATTCAAAGCACCAAATCCTAAATAAATTAAAATTTTACAAATCTAAAATCCAAAACTGTTTATGATTTTGAAAATTATAATTTTGATATTATTTAAAATTTGTAATTTCGGATTTGTGATTTGCAATCCCGATTCAATCGGAGTTGATTAGCACTAATATAACATGAGTGCTAAGAGATGTCAATACCTGTTTCTATATTAAACTATGCTACACTGAATAAAATGAAGCGGAGAAAAAAACCTATTTGGCTATTGTTCCTCGGATTCTTATTTCTAGTTTTATTTTTATATTTAATAGTATTTTTCTCCCCCGAATCGTCAATTAACATGCTTCCCTTTTTCTTCATCTTGATCTTCACTTCTCTCTTTTTTCTTTTCTTTTTTCTCTTGAGCAATTTTAGAAGAGGAATTTTTATCGGTCTTTTTGTTTCAGTTTATCTCCTGCTTAGATTCCTAGACCTAACCCACATTTTCTTCGCAATCATGCTCCTGATTTTATTTATAACTTTAGAAATGTTCTTCAGCTACAAAAAATAACCCCGATTCCTGTTAGGATATATTTTCTCTGATAGAATTACTTCGTGGAGAAAATCTTAAACTACACGCTTGTGAAGATTTATTATTTTACCTCACGGATTAGGAGCAAAGGTTGTTTTCCTTGACCAATCTGATTTTTTAGATTTTTTAAAAAATCTCTTGGCATATAAAATTTCTATATAAACAGGCTTATTGTCCTTAGTATAGTGAACAATTACACCATCCTTGTCTTCTGCATAGTCGATGGGTTTTTTCGAAAGCCATATATTTAAGACGTCGTCTTCATGCTCATATGTTACATTTGGAATTTTTTTCATTTAATATATCTTCCTTTCTTGGTTGGATAAAAAGTAATCACTGTAATTATATCATTTTCCTTAAAATATACCACCCTTAAATTATGATTTTGGTCAATCTTTTTCATAACTACATTCGCCTCTCTTTCAGTATCTTTATAAAAATAATCTGGGTGTGTTAATGCGTCTTTGATATCTGTCTTGTTGACGTTAAGGTCTAAAGCTTTTAAAAATTTGAATTTTCTCTCGGCGTGTTTAGTATAAACTACCCTCATTAGATTATTTTAACAAATTGTCAATACTTATCTTCTCTGCTAGAATTACTTCGTGGATAAATCAAATAAATTCTATATTACGAATGCGATTCCTTATGTAAATGCAAAACCTCATATTGGTCATGCTATGGAGTTTGTACAGTCCGATGCGATTGCAAGGTTTCATAGGCAAATGGGGGAAGAGGTTCTTCTCCTTTGCGGAGCCGATGAAAATGCTTTAAAAAATGTTCAAGCCGCAGAACAGGAAAAAATTACTATTCAGAAATTGGTTGATAGAAACAGCAGGTTGTTTGAAGATTTGGCCCAGAGATTGAATGTTAAGTTTGATATTTTTCAAAGAGGAAGTGATACAAAGCATCATTCTTCTTCACAAAAGTTATGGGAGCTATGTTTTAAAAACGGGGATGTTTACAAAAAACAATATGCAGGACTTTATTGCATTGGATGTGAGCTTTTTTACGAAAAGGCTGAACTAAATAAAAAGGGAGAATGTTTTGAGCATCCGGGAAAAAAACTGGAAGAAGTAAGTGAGGAAAACTATTTTTTTAAACTTTCAAAATATCAAAAAGAAATTGAAGAAATTTTAAAATCAAACAAAATAAAGATCGTTCCTGAAAATCGAAAAAATGAGGCACTTTCCTTTGTTAAAGAAGGTCTTAAAGATATAAGTATTTCAAGATCTAACAAAAGAGCAAAAAATTGGGGCGTAATTGTTCCAAATGATAACGAGCAAAGAATGTATGTTTGGTTTGACGCGCTTAACATTTACCAGAGCGGTATCGGCTTTGGTTCTGCAATGCAGAAGGACGATAAATTGTATAAAAAATGGTGGCCGGCAGATTTACATGTAATCGGTAAGGGCATCCTTAGGTTTCATGCAATTTATTGGCCTGCTTTTCTTTTGTCTGCCAAACTTTCCCTTCCAAAAAGTATTTTTGTCCATGAATATATAACCGTAAACGGACAAAAAATGTCAAAAACTTTGGGAAACGTAATCGATCCGATAGAACTTATCAATAAATATGGCGCCGATCCCCTGCGGTATTATTTTTTAAGATACATTTCTCCGTTTGCCGACGGTGATTTCTCAGAAGGTAAATTTAAAAACGTATATAATTCTGATCTTGCAAATGGCCTTGGAAATCTTATTTCCCGTGTCGCAAAGCTTTGCGAAAACTCAAACTATACTCAGATGGGTTCGGAAAGCAGAGCTTCGGAGCATTTGATTTCAATTGAAGAATATTCGGAGGCGATTTTTGAGTTTCGTTTTAACGATGCTTTATTTTTTGTCTGGAAAAAGATCGCAGCACTTGATAAATTTATCAACGATGAGAAACCTTGGGATCTTCAAAAAGTTGGAGATAAAAGAGTAAAATCCGTATTGGCGCACTCTATTGATCAAATCCAGGAAATCGCAGCTCTTTTAGAACCTTTTCTTCCGGAAACCGCACAAAAAATCGAAGAACAATTTAAAATCCCAGAAATCAAATCCCAAAAACCATTATTCCCAAGAATTTAATAACTTGTAACTTTTAATTTTTCATTTATGGTCGACGTACATTGTCATTTGAATTTCCATGCTTTCAAAAAAGATTATGATGATGTAATTAAAAAAGCTTTTGATGCTGGGGTTAAAAAAATAATAAATGTCGGGACAAAAATCGACTCAAGTCAAAAAGCAATTGAGCTTTCGGAAAAATATGACAACCTTTATGCAATAATCGGTGTTCACCCCCATCATGCAGATAAATTGGGAGATAATTGGATATCTGAACTTGAAAAGCTTGCAAAACACCAAAAAGTTGTTGCCATCGGAGAAACTGGAATCGATTACTACAGGTATAAAAGTAACGATATTGTAGAACCAAAGCTTCAAAAAGATGTTTTTACAAAACAAATTGAGCTTTCGCTAAAACTAAAACTGCCTCTTCAAATCCACAACCGCCACGCTGGAAAAGATATTATAGAGATTCTTTATAGATATAAAACTGAGCTTTTAGATCCGCCCGGAATGTTTCACTGCATGTCCGGGGATATTGATTTTTTAAAAAGGGTCTTGGACTTAGGCTTCTATGTAGGCTTTGATGGGAATATTACATATGATGGTCTTCCCCCGGGAGAAGATACGTTATTGACTGATTTAGTTAAAGAAACGCCGCTTGATAGAATAGTTGCAGAGACAGATAGTCCTTTTTTGACACCTGTTCCCTATAGAAGTAGAAGAAACGAACCTTCTTATGTTATAATTGTTGGGCAGTTTTTAGCCAAGATAAAGGGTGTTTCCGGTGAGTTAATAGCTCAAATAACAACAGAAAACGTTCGCCGTCTTTTTAAGATATGACAACTTTTTTCGGTAAAATTTTTACAAAATATCCAATAAAAACAAGAAGAGTGCTTGAGATCCTGCCTGGATTTTTTTCGTGGATGCTTATCTTGTTTCCAATATGGGGGTCTTTAACCATTCCTTATGTAGTCGCTTATTTTATATTATTTTTTGATGTCTATTGGCTCTATAAATCCTTTTCTGTTGCAACAACTTCATTTATTGCCTCAAATAAGATTAAAGAAGCCGAAAGTAAAAACTGGCTTGAAAAAGCCTCGGGCCTTTCGGATTTTAAAAAAGTAAACCACATTATTATAATTCCCAACTTTAAGGAAAATGTAGATAAACTCCGAGATACGATAAAGGCAGTTGCAAACCAAACTTTTCCGACAAAAAGAATATTTGTTATTCTTGCTATGGAAAAAAGAGAGCAAGATGCAAGACAAAAAGCAAATATACTCATCCAAGAATTTAATGAAACTTTTGGCCAAATTTTTGCAACATATCACACGGACAAAGAAGGCGAAGTTAAAGGTAAATCTTCAAATGAAGCATATGCCGGAAGACAAGCTAATAGACAATTGATAAAAAGGGGAATAATAGACATTGATTTTGCAACTGTCTCCTCGGTTGATGCCGACTCAATTTTTGATAAACAATATTTTTCTTACTTAACGCATAGTTTCTTAACCGATGAAAAACGCTTTAACAAATTCTGGCAATCTGCAAACGTAAATTACAATAATTTCTGGAAAATTCCTGCTCCAACCCGCATTATTGCCTTTTTCGGAAGCATTTGGAGAATGGCAGTCCTTGTTCAGCATGATAAATTGGTTGCAAATTCTACCTATTCACTTTCTTTTAAATTGCTAAAGAGAATCGGTTATTGGGACGTGGATGTAATCCCCGAGGACTATAGAATTTTCTTTAAGACCTTTTATATGCTAAAAGGAGACGCATGGGTTGAGCCGATATTTTTAAAAACATCTCTGGACGCACCCCTTTCCCAAGGATATCTTAAGAGTCTTAAAAATAAATATGATCAGGAAAGAAGATGGTCATGGGGTGTATCCGATGATCCGTTGTTTATTAAATGGTGGTTTACTGTTCCTAATGTACCATTTGTGAGAAAGACTGTTATGCTCTATAACGTCTTGGTTGATCATTTTCTCTGGCCGGTCAACTGGTTCATATTAACCGTTGCCGCAAATATCATTCCCTTTATAAATCCGGCTTTCTCAAGAACTACTTTGGGATATAGACTTCCGGGAATAGCAGGGGCTATTTTAACATCTTGTATCTTTGCTCTTTTGGTACTTGTAATTATTGACTTCAGGGCCCGGCCAAGACAGCACTCTTTAAGCAAAACCCGTGAATTCCTTTTTCCTCTTGAATTTATTCTTCTGCCCGTTGTTGGCTTTTTCTTTTCAGCTCTTCCGGCCATCATTTCTCATACTCAACTTATGTTTGGAAAAAGATTAGAATATAAGGTAACAGAGAAGATATGACCCGTTCGGCATCCTTCGGTAAAACTCAGGACGAGAGCTCAGGGTCATACTGAATGAATTGAACGTATGAAATTTTTAGCAAGAGCTGAAAAAAATAGGAATTTTTGGTTTCTGTTAATAGCATCCTTTATTTTTTTTCTGCTTCGCTTTCCCTCACTCTTTGAAGCCTATTGGTATGGAGATGAAGGAATTTATCAGGTTTTAGGACTTGCCATAAAAGCCGGGCGGCTTCTCTACAGAGACATTTGGGACAACAAACCTCCCCTACTTTATATGCTTTATTCACTTTTTAGCTCAGATCAATTTACTATGCGTCTCGTATCCTTAGTTTTTGGAGTACTTTCATTAATTGTTTTTTTCGCACTCTCAAGGAAACTTTTTGAGGAAAAGGAGGGAAACAAAATTGCAATTTTTTCAACGGTAATTTTCGGACTCCTTTTTGCCTTGCCTATTGTTGAAGGGAATATTGCGAACTCGGAAAATTTTATGCTTCTTCCTATTATCTTATCGGGTTTTCTAATCTTTACTGCAAAAGAAAAAATGGCGAAAAATATTTTGATACTCTCAGGTTTTCTACTTGGGGTTGCATTTTTATTTAAAATTGTCGGAATTTTTGATTTTGCAGCCTTTTTTTCATTCCTTTTTATTTTAAACTTACCCAAAAAGATCTCAAACTTTAAAAACATTGTTTACGCCCAAATTTATTTTTTACTGCCGTTTGTATTGGGATTTCTTTTACCGATAGCTGCTTCTTCATTATTTTTCCTTTTTCATGGATTTTCTGTTTTTAAATATTTTTTACAGGCGACATTTGTTCAAAATGTGGGCTATGTCGGCTACGGAAATAAATTTATAATTCCCCAAGGCTTACTTATTTCAAAATTATTACTTCTTTCCCTATTCTTGTTATTTATTCTTGCAAAAAGAAACATTTTTTCAAAAACAACTCTTTTTGTATTAACATGGTTTGCTTTTTCTCTTTTCAATGCATTTTTTTCGGGGCGTCCTTACACTCACTACGTTTTAGTTCTTATTCCAAGCTTTTCTCTTTTAATAGGGTTATTGTTTTGGGATAAGAAATATCGATTTCCGCTTATTCTAATCTTTATAGTATCGTTTTACCTGATACTTAAGAACTTTTCATTTTATGGTAAAACTTTTTTCTATTATCAGAATTTCTTTTCCTTTATAACGGGCAGAGAAACAGTAGCGCAGTATCGGGGTTTTTTCGATAAAAAAACTCCCGTAGATTATGAGCTTGCTCAATTCATAAAAACTAAAACTAAAAAAGACGATAACATATTTATCTGGGGAAATAACGCTCAGGTTTATGCCCTGTCTGGTAAACTTCCGCCCGGCCGTTATGCAGTTGCATATCATATAACCGGATATAAGGACGGCATAGAAAATACAAAAGAAGCTTTTTTAAAACAAGAGCCCAAATTAGTTATCATTATGCCTGACCAAAGTCAGATTCCCTTTTCTTTATACAATTATGGCAAAGTTGTAAAAATAGACAACGTTCTTATTTATGAACGGATTTTTTAATGAAGTTAAGAAAGATAAAGTAATATCCGGAGGATTTCTTTTAACTTTTACTACAGTTTTCTTGGCTTTTGTTTATATTTTGATTAGTTTTGGATCCTTACCTGCCTATATACCTCTTTTTAATCAATTACCTTGGGGAAACCAAAGACTGGGAACATCAATTATGATTTTTATTCCATTGGGAATTGCAATTTTTATTGCAATTTTTAATATATTAATCTGTTATTTTATCTATAAAAAATCACAAATAATTTCACGTATGCTCGCCGCAACGAGTGTTCTTATTGCCTTTTTATCTTTTCTTTTTATCTTAAGGACGATTAACCTGATTACATAAATGTACGAAATAATTTTTTTGCCTTTTATTATTTCTTTTATAATCGTAGTGGTTGCAACCCCTTTATCTATTATCTTTATAAAAAAATTAGGAATTATCGATGATCCTAAGAAACACAAGCATCCAGCTATTTTACATAAGAAACCAGTCCCAAGGGGAGGAGGGATTCCGCTTTTTATTGGTGTTGTAATTGCAGGACTTTTATTTCTTCCGCTAACAAAAATTGTAATAGCGCTGTTTCTAGCATCTTTTATTTCTCTTCTTGTCGGCGTTTTAGACGACAAGTATGATTTATCTCCTTATATTCGTTTTATTTTTAATATAATTGCGGGATTAATAATTGTCGGAAGCGGCGTAGGAATACCATTTGTTACAAATCCTTTTGGCGGAACTTTTTATCTTAATACATTTCGATTCGCATTTGATTTTTTTGGGCATCATTCTATTCTTGTATTTTCTGATCTTATTGCAATAATTTGGCTTGTATGGGTAATGAATATGCTTAATTGGAGTAAGGGCGTGGATGGACAAATGCCTGGAATAGTTGCAATATCGGCTATTGTTATTGGACTCTTAAGTCTAAGATTTCCGATAATAGACCAAACAAATTTAATCAGTGCAAAACTATCTTTTATTCTGGCCGGAGCATCTTTGGGTTTTTTAATTTTTAATTTTTATCCCGCTAAAATTTTTCCCGGATACGGAGCTACCTCGATCTATCTTTTGCTTGGAGCACTATCTATACTTTCAAGCGCAAAGCTTGCAACGGCAATTTTGGTTATGGGAGTACCGATGATTGATGGGGTTATTACAATTATAAGGAGGGTTGCCTCGGGCAAATCTCCATTTTGGCATGATAAGAAGCATCTTCACCATCTTTTACTCTATATGGGTTTTGGTCAACGGAAAGTTGCATTGTTTTACTGGATAATTTCTGCTATATTAGGTTCTCTTTCTCTTATTTTAACAAGCAAGGGGAAACTTTTTGCAGTGGTTATGGTTATAATTTTATTCGGAGGTTTTCTGTTATTTTTACATTTCGCACTTGAGAAGAATAATAATGAAGCTCATATATAATATATTTCGGCTATTAAGGCCCAGACAATGGATAAAAAATTTGGCAGTATTTGCCGCAATAACTTTTTCCGGAGAACTTTTTAATCCTCAAGTTTTGGACAAAGTAATAATAGCTTTTGTTGTTCTTTGTGGCTTATCTTCTGCAACCTACATAGTTAATGATATCTTCGATAGAAAAAGCGACAGACTTCATCCGTTTAAAAAATTTAGACCTCTTGCTAAGGGGGACGTGCCAATAAATTTGGCTGTTTTTATCGCAGTAATTCTTGCAATAGGATCTTTTTATGTAGGGCTGAGGTATGTTACTTTAACTTTTTTTATAGTTACTGTAATCTACATAGTGCTTCAATTTTTATATTCATTCTTTTTAAAATCTGTTGCCGTTGCAGATATTCTCGTAATAGCGGCCGGGTATATATTAAGAGTCTATGCGGGTGAATTTGCTAGTGGATTCCATATTTCCGTTTGGCTTTTATTAACGGCAATTTCTCTTTCTCTGTTCTTGGCAGTTGGAAAAAGAAAATCGGAGCTCACTTTGGTTTCCCAAATAAAAGATATCAATATAGCAAATATTCGAAAATCTCTTTCTCATTATTCGGAGCGCCTTCTTGATGTTTATGCAACAATATTTGCAACCTCGACTTTTGTTTTTTATTCACTTTTTACGTTTCTGGAAAATCCGAAAGGATTTCAATTGGGCTTAAACATTATTCTTCCGGATTTTCTGCCGACTTTTTTCTACCGAAAGTGGCTAATGATAACAATTGCGCCTGTTGTTTACGGTTTAATGAGATATATCCAGGATATTTATGAAAAGCACGAAGGAGAAAGCCCCGAAAAAGTTCTTCTATCTGATAAATCTCTTTTAGCCACTGTTATTATTTGGGTAGTTTTGGTAATCGGAATCATCTACTTCATAACCCCGTAAACATTTTTAAGTCAGACTTCACTTAAGTTCGATTCCCTCCCGGAGAGCTTTGAAATAACCAAAATTTGACAAATATTACATCTGATGGTAGATTTTAAATCGGTATGGCACGAGAGGAATTGATGAGACAATTACCCAGCGATATTGAAAAAGCAACTGAGAGTGGCCCATTTCTTCTCAGGAATAACGGCGGATCATACTCGGTAGTGGTTTTGACAGAAATAATAGTCACCTGTGGGGGAGAAGACGGGAAAGATAGAGCTGATCAGCTTGCGAGTGATCTAAATATGGTTTGGAATCAACGAATACGCACAAATATGCCACATGCTGAAGAAAACATTCAAGGCTCAATAAAATAAGGTTCAAACATCCTCCATCCCTCGGAGTAAAATAGGATATAAGCTTTTGAGAAGTTTTTATTTTGAATGAATTTATTTAAGTTTAATAAATTCTTCTTCGCTTACTTCAGCTTGTCGCAAAACACCAAAGGTACTTTCATGCCTTCCTCTTTATATAATTCAATAAGCGAAGAGGCAACATAAGAAATTTCATTTATTGCTTCTTCAACTGTTTCTCCTTGGGCATAGCAATTTTGCCAAGTAGGACATACTGCAACAAATCCACCATCATCTTCCTGAAGTGTTATAGGAAGTTCATACTCTTGTATGTTTAACTTTTTATCTTTTTTCATAGCAGATGGATTATAGCATGTTTTCAGGCGAATACAAATTTCAAATAGCGTTAGGCTCTCGAGGGGTTATTGTTTTTTTGCGTACTGACTGCTGATCCATCCTGTTTTTCCATCCGTCATCTTTATTTCAAACCATCCTTCTTTTTCACCAACTAATTCAAGACTATCTCCCGGAGGTACTCTTCCAATCTCAGATGATGTGATAGAACTATCCGCTCTCACTCTAAGAAAACCTGTCGGTGTATCAAGGACTGTTACTTTTTCAACTTTAGGAATTTGAGGAGTAGATAACGGAGTTTGGGAAGATGTGCTTGCAATACTCGGATTTACGCTTAAAAAAACGATTGACTTTAATCTAAAACCCGAAGTGGTTCTTATTCGCAGAGTTCTGTCCAAATAACCTTCTTTTGTAAGTTTTAGTTCATGATCCGATTCTATTACATCCTTAAGTAGAATAGGCGCTACTCCCTTCTGATTATTATCTAAAAATACATTTGTTTTATCCGGAAAAGAAATTACCATAAGCTCTGTCTCTTTTTTATTAGGAAGCGGCATTAATGTTATAACGCTTCCCGATGAGTTTTCTCCAAAAGTTCTATCAACAACTGTTAAGGTAGACTTGTTAATTGTAATCTGCTCATCATAGGACTTGGAATTTCCTTCTTTTGGGATTAATCTAATCCTGTAATTGCCAATAGGAATCATTTGTTTTGTATCGCATTTACAAAGCGGAGTTTCTCCAATTAATTGACCGTTTAAATATACTTGGCTCGCAGGGACAGACGTTACTTGCAAAGCTCCTTTGCCCGAATTCTTATTTAAAAATAAAACTATAGCAGCAAAAATAATCAATACTCCTAAGAGGGGGATAATGTAAAAAAGAAGTCTTTTCATTAACAGAATTTATTATAGCAGAAGAGAGTGATAACTTTAAAAAAGAATTCGGGCAAAGGACCGCCGGGTGGCATAGGAGGCATTGGCTCTTTTTTCTCGGGAATATCGGTTACTAAAGCTTCTGTTGTTAACACCATCATTCCAATACTTGCCGCATTTTGAACAGCAGATCTTGTTACTTTGGCAGGATCTACAATCCCAAAAGCAGTCATAGATCCAAAAACAAGTGTCATAGCGTTAAAACCATAATCATGGATTTTTGAATCTTCAACATGTTTTACAACCCAACCCTCATCTGCTCCCGAATTTTTTGCAATCCATCTCATAGGATCAGCGAGAGCATTGTAGAGAATATCTACCCCAATCTTTTCATCGGTTACAGTCAGGCTTTCCTTAAGCTTTGGCAAAGCTTTTCTTGCTCTAATAAGAGCTACGCCTCCTCCCGGAACAATTCCTTCTTCGATAGCCGCTTTAGTTGCCGCAACTGCATCATTTACTCTCTCTTTTTTGTCTTTCATCTCAAGCTCTGTTGCAGCACCAACATTTATAACAGCAACTCCTCCCGAGAGTTTTGCCAGTCTTTCCGCAAGTTTTTCCTTATCAAAATCTGATGTTGTATCTTCTACTCCCCTTCTTATTTGAGCAATTCTTGCTTTAATTGCCTGTGGTTCTCCTTTTCCGCCAATTATTCTTGCATTTTCTTTGTCTGCCCAAACCTTATCGGCTCTCCCGCAGTCTTCAATCGTTACACTCTCAAATTTTTTTCCGGTATCCTCAGATATAACAGTTCCTCCGGTTAATGTTGCGATATCCTCAAGCATCTCTTTTCGTCTGTCTCCAAAACCTGGTGCCTTAATTGCAATAGTATTGAAGGTTCCCCTAAGTTTATTTACAACAAGCGTTGCTAAAGCCTCTCCTTCTATTTCATCTGCAATAATAACCAAGTTTTTTGAAACCTTAACAAGATTTTCTAAAAATGGGAGAAGTTCGTTTAAGGCCGAAACTTTTTTGTCTGTAATTAAAATGTACGGGTCTTCAATTTCTGATTCCATCTTATCCGGATTGGTTACAAAATAGGCAGATGCGTAACCTTTATCAAATTCCATTCCCTCTTTATAATCAATCGATAGCTCAAGTCCCTTTCCCTCCTCAACCGTTACTACTCCGTCTTTTCCGACTTTTGAAAGCGCTTCGGCAATAAGAGACCCGATTTTTTCATCTTGCGCCGATATTGTTGCAACTTTTGCGACATCTGCGTCCTGAACTTTCTTCGCCATTTTCGAAATTTCCGCAACAACGACATCAACAGCTTTTTCCATCCCGGCTTTAAGAATCATCGGGTTTGCTCCTGCGGTAACATTTTTAAATCCGATGTTTATGATTGACTGAGCGAGAAGAGTCGCTGTCGTTGTTCCGTCTCCTGCCACATCGTTTGTTTTTGAAGCGGCTTCTTTTACAAGTTGAGCTCCCATATTTTCAAATGGGTCTTCAAGATCTATTTCTTTTGCAACAGTCACTCCATCATGAACAACATTTGGCGCTCCCCATTTTTTATCAAGAGCAACGTTTCTTCCTTTAGGCCCTAGGGTTGTAACTACTGCTTTTGCAAGTATATTTACTCCTTTAACCAGAGACTGTCTCGCTTCTTCTGAAAATTTAATTTGTTTTGCCATAATTAGTTTTTTGGTTATGAGTTATTTGTTATGAGACGAATTGTCTATGAACCAAAAACCAACAACTCATTATCCAACGATAGCAAGGATGTCTTTTTGCTCAACGATTGTCCATTCTTCATTTTCGACCTTTACTTCGGTACCTCCCCATTTTTTATACATAACTTTCTGTCCTACTTTAACTGTTATTGGAATTAGTTTTCCGTCTTCATTTGTTGCGCCGGGACCTATTGCCATAACTTCTCCGACCTGTGGTTTTTCTTTTGCTGAATCCGGAAGAATAATACCGCTTGCAGTCTTTGCTTCTGCCTCAAGAGGTCTTATAAGAACATTATCAAATAGTGGTTTGATTTTATTTTTCATTGGCTTTGCCTTCTAAACCGAAAAAATATCACTCTTAAGAAGTGATTGCTAATTTATACAACAAAATATTTTTACTGTCAATAACCTATAGTAGTGTTCCCCTGGTTCTCGTTTTCAAAGGCCGTACTTCTTTTTTAAATCTCTGGTAAATTCAAAGCTGTCAGCGTGTGCTAGAAAACCTAAATAAGATTCGTTGCTTTGGCTTAATGAAGATTCTGAAATTTCTCCGCTTTTAAAATCTTCGATCCTCTCTTTTAATTTTCTAAGAATTCTATTTTTTGTTTTCGTCCTTGGTAAAATATAATGTGGCAGAACTATATATCCTAGAAAATCGATTCCCTGCATGAACTTTCTTAACATTATTTTTTCCGGATGTACTCTGAGCTTTAGCCTATCTCTTAGAAATGCTGCAAGTATACCAGTATATCTGTACAAATTATCCTTATGGGAATCTAAAATAATAAAATCATCTGCAAAGCGGATGTAATATTTAATCCTAAGCTTCTGTCTTACAAACTGATCTAGTTTATTTAAATAAATATTTGCGAAAAGCTGGCTGGTCAAATTTCCTATCGGTATTCCTTTTTCTTTGGAAAAACTTTTCAGGATATTTTTTAAAAGCCAGAGAGTATCCTCATCTCTTATTCTTCCTTGAATAATAGAAAGGAGAACATTATGATCAACGCTTTCAAAAAATTTTTTAATATCTAATTTTAAAACAAAACAACTATGTTTATAATTCTCACTTGCCTCCCTTATGAATTTAAACAATTTTTTAACAGCTCTGTGTGTCCCTTTATTAATTCGGCAGGAATAAGAATTATATATAAAGGTTTTATCGAAAATCGGATCAAGTACGGATACTATAGCATGATGGACTATTCTGTCTAAGACTTCTGCTTTATGAATGTGGCGAAACTTTGGATCATAAATATTAAAGGACGTATACTTGCCATGCGTATAAGTCTTGCTTTTAAGTTTTTCGTGAAGATCAAAAAGATTGGTCTCAAGGCTCAATTCAAAAAACCCTACATCTATCTTTTTTCTTTTCCCTTTCTTAAACTTATCCCATGCTTGAAAAAGATTCTCTATTGAAATAAGATTGTTATATGAATAAGAGTCCATCGTCTAAATCTGTTCACACACACACACACACACACACACCGATAGTATTCTTGACATACCGATTTTCCAAAAAATTTATGACTTTTACAAATTACTGTATCATTACTTAAAATTATTTCCCCAAAAAGACCGTTACACTCTCGGGCTAAAAATAGATAATCTTTCTCTTGAGATTTTTGAATCAGTAATAACAGCAGCTATATCTTCAAAAGAGAAAAAATTTCCCTATATTGAAAAATCTATCATCAGCATAAATCTTTTAAAAATACTTATAAGACTTGCGAAGGATATTCAGGCTTTGGACCCGAAAAAATACCTCAAGCTTGAACAAGATCTCCAAGAAATAGGCAGAATGCTTGGAGGATGGAAAAAATCACTAATATAAATGAGAAAAAGCAAGACTCTACCTCAGAACGGGCCCCCAAGTTCGCATTCCGATCCTGCGGATTCAGATTCCGATTGACATTGACGCCGCCATCCGGATTGCAATTGGCATTGACGACCCTGCCGCCATGGCGCGACCCCAACCGTGTTTTGCCCTATGCCGTCTATGTCACCATGGCTTCTTTGCTTTTTCCTACAAACTCGCCATTGAATTTTATTCGGGAGCAGTTCCGATTTAATCGGAAACATCTCCACCAGCACAGAACAAGAAGTGTCTTGCTTTTCTCGTGTACTCTTCCGATAAGCGTACTCCATCGGAATTCTGACACAAAGTTGAAAAACAACAATTTCGGCAACCTCAATCCTTGAATCGGGATTTATTAACCTACTCTCATTATTATGATAGCAGAAAAAAGAAAAGTTTAAAAATTTTAAGAAGAATAAAGTATTAAAGGATTAAGTTTTATAACACTTCCTCAGAACGGGCCCCCAAGTACGCATGCCGAACCTGCGGAGACAGAGACCGACTGACACTGACGCCGCCAACCGGAAGGCAATTGGCATCGACGACCCCGCCGCCACGGCGCGACCCCAAAAGGCGTGACCACATAGAGCCCTGGTCAGGATATTGACCTTTTATGATTTTCATTTGTCTTGAGAGAATAAGATAAGTTATAAGCCTTTGTCCAAAAATGCCCTGAGAGGCAAAATGCGCTCTGGCCTGGTTATCATCCGTATTAAGATTTGGTGTATCTATTCCCTCAACCTTAAGATATCCTGTATGATCGCTCTCATCTTCTATCGGAGTATTTTCGGCAACACTGTAGCTGTTGATTTCAGGAAACATTTTCCCAAGCGCAATAAGACCTGTTTTCCCTTTAAGCTCTGCAGGGATTCCGACAGTAAATGGAGAAATTTCTCTTCCTTCAACGTCTATAATTGGTTGTGCCAATTTTTCCGAGGAAGCGTTACAGACTCCAATATCAAAAGTAAAACCTTCTGCTCCTCTTGGAACTTGCCAAAAAGCCTGTTGGAAATTGGTTATCGCTTCTGGGTTAAAGGGGTTTCTGTTAAGTTTTTCAGCGCTTTTCATTAGACGAGCGTTCGCTCTTTCAATTTTTCTTTTTAGTGCTTCTCCTGCTCCGGCTTTCTGCGCAATTTTTTTATCTGACGCAGGAAGAGAAATCTCACCAAATATCTTTCGATATTGCCTAGAAGCGGCAAGATATAGCCTGGCTACACCAGCTTTTGCTGGATCAGAATCATTTTTATGTACTGCTGCCCTTTTTTCAATAAATCTCGACATAGACCTGCTTTATACCATACTATAAGTTGACATGTCAATAACCTATAGTATAGAATGCTTGACCCCGATCTAATCGGGGTTGACATAGTGTTTTTTCTTCTATACGATAAATTAAGGTTTATATGTCAATATTTACTCCAAAAAAGCTAATCCTATTTGGTCTTGCAGTAATTCTTCTTATAGCAATTCCTCTTACGGTTTATCTTGTTGGGAAACAACAGGAGCTTAAAAGTAGGGCAGCTCCATCAACAACTCTTTCTTTTCAGCCCTCTTCCGCAACAGTTGCGGTTGGACAAGATGTGACATTTGATATAATAATCAACCCAAACAGTAATTTCGTCAGCTTTGTCCATTTAGTTATTTCTTATGACCCGACTAAATTAGAAAAATCAGGAGATGGGTTTATTAATACAAATGTTTTCCCCGGTTTTGATGCAAGCAAACCCCCTACCCCAACATTTGACCCAACAGGAAAAATAACAGTAGATCTGGCAGTAGGATCAAATCCAAGCGCATTTATACAAAATAACAACACTAAAGTGGGTACTCTTACTTTAAAAGCAATTGCTTCTACCGAAAGTACTACTACCCCAATTTCCTTTGGCAGTGAAACGCAAGTTTTAACAGGCCAGGGAGATCAGTTTAATACCAATGTTTTATCCTCCACAACTCCAGCAAGTATAACTATCATAGAAGGGGTAACTCCAACTCCAACAACAACGTTAACGCCCTCACCAACACCGACGCCTCAAGCAACTCCAACCCCGATCTTAACTCCGACACCAACGTCGACAACGACTTTAACTCCAACTCCAACAACTGGCCTAACACCAACTCCAACAACAGCATCGACTTTAACTCCGACACCAACTCCAACAACAGCTCCCCCTCCAGTTGTTGTAACACCTACTCCAACTATAGCGCCGTCCGGACCGGGAGATGTAATAATTGGAATAGGAGCTTTTGGGATAATGCTTTTAATTAT
>Ga0209542_10010384_pt1 | contig 16812 bp, 18 predicted proteins | sample RifCSPhighO2_01_FD_184028 | JGI IMG/M metagenome (GOLD analysis project Ga0209542, IMG submission 184028) | Soil microbial communities from Rifle, Colorado - Rifle CSP2_plank highO2_0.1 (SPAdes) (version 2) | ecosystem: Environmental > Terrestrial > Deep subsurface > Rock core/Sediment ...
CCTATGGAGCAAAAGAAGACATTCAAGCTAGTAGACAAGAAGTTGAATCTTCTTTTCTCAAATCTGTTAATTCGGTACTCAAAGATGGAGGCAAAGTTCTCATTCCAATTCCAGCTGTAGGTAGAGCTCAAGAAATTATGATGGTAATTGATCAATACATGAAATCCGGAGAGATGGTAGAGGCTCCAGTTTTCTATGAGGGAATGATTGCCGAGGCATCTGCAATCCACGAAGCATATCCTGAATATCTGGCTCGAGAACTAAAACAGAGAATTTTAGAAACTGATGATAATCCATTTGATTCTGAATATTTCACAAACGTTGAACATCCAGATGCAAGAGAGGAGCCATTACGTGAAGGAACTCCCTGTATTATCATTGCTACATCAGGAATGTTAGAGGGTGGTCCTGTACTCGAATACTTTAAAAATATCGCTCCTGATAAAAAGAACAAAATTTTATTTGTTTCTTATCAAGTTAATGGAACACTTGGGCGAAGAGTTCTAGAGGGTGCAAAACAAGTATCGCTGATAGGTAGAGAAGGTAAAGTTGAAGTTGTTACTATAGAATGTGGAATAGAAAGACTTGATGGATTCAGTGGTCATAGTGATTATAACCAGTTAATTTCTTTTGTCCATAAACTAAGACCAAAACTTAGACGAGTTCTTGTGAATCATGGAGAAAGAAGAAAATCTGAAAATCTTTCAATGTCTATTCGTCGAATGCTTAGAATACCGACTCATTATCCACAGATTCAAGAAGCTATAAAATTATTTTAAATCGTAATCTGGTTTCCAGATCTTTACCCCAGGTGGAGTAACAATAATTCTTTCTTCACCCAAGCGAGCAATATCTGCATTAGAATTTTTTGCAATTGTGTAGAGTTCTTCTACAACTTTGCGTAACTTATCTATATCCTTTTGTGCCAAAGGAGTAACTCTCAAAATTAGTATCATTTCTTTTTTTATGTCCTCTTTTATTGTGTGAATATCACTGGGATCTCTTATCGTAATTGCCTTGAGATAGGTAGGGCTCTCTTGTTTTTGCATCTAGTGAAAGATGCGATCTACTCCTTCAAAAAGTCTTGCATGTCAAGAGCCGTTCACACACTAGTCATTACGCCTAAATTCTATATTTCACGTATGCTAGTTCTTCAATAGCTTTGGCGAGGATTTCGGTTTTTTTGCCATTTAGTTCAGTAATTACAATACTTGATTCAGATTTTGGTGCATCTGAATAACGTAATGTGATTTGTGCGGCAAAATCCAAATAATCCACATTATTTTTTCCCCGCAAAATAGAAACTGGTCCAACATGATCACGAGCTTCGAATAGAACGTCATCAAGTAAAGCAAGAGACTTTATCATTTCGTTTTCATTATGATTTCGTCCAACAACTAACTTTGTTGATTGATCTAATCTAAAATGTCTTCCAATCTTTAACAAATCAATATCATTTGTAGTTGGCGTTTCAATGTGTCCAAAGAGATCCTTTGCTCTTAATGAAAAAGCAGGATCTGTAAGTAAACAACCACCCCCAGCATTAGGAGGATCTTCTATTCCATACTCTTTTGCAAGCTCTAGCTGTCCTTTTCTTGATCTACCACTAATCATTCCTAAATTCTCTCGTTTGATCAAACCACTTTCTTCTGGTTCTGTTTTTGCTAATAGTGCTGCAGACAGTGGTCTAACAATTTTTCCTTTAAGATCGGATTCTTTTTCAATTGTTCTCAAAGCTGGACCATGTTGACTCATTGGTCTTTGTCCTAAAACTTCACCTGAGATTATAAACTCTGCTCCAATTTCTTCCATATGTTTTTTTGCAGCTTTGAACATCATCGTACGACAATCAATACATGGATTCATACCAGAACCAAAACCATGTTTAGGATTTTTTAACATCTCAATATACTCATCACCAAGATAAACTGTTTTTAGATCTACTCCAAGTGTATCAGCTCTTTCTCTAATTTCAAATCCACAACCTCTACCACAATCAAAATCACAAAAAGGCGTCTTTATTGCAACAGCAGAAACTTCAAAACCTTGCTTTTGCATCATCTTTACTGCCAGTTGACTATCTAGTCCACCTGAGAGTAATGCAACTACCTTCTTCTTTTTCTCCGTATTTTCTGTCACAGATAGCAAAATCGATTTCCACTATACAAACTTTGCAGCAAACATAAATTTAGAAAAGTAATATTTTGTACAATGAACAATCGCAGAAAAAACCTTCTCAAATATTCTCAGAAAATAGAATGTGATACTGTAGTTGCCTTTGAGCCTGAGAATCTCTTTTACATGACTGGTTTTTGGGGTGAGGCTATAGGATTACTTGAGAAGGGAGGAAAAACCACGATAATCTCTCCAGAGCTTGAGGTGGGACGAGCAAAGTCTGAAAGTTCGGATTGTCAGGTAATTACCTCTGAGCGCGGCCAAGGCTTGATTTCTGAGCTTGTAAAAAAAATAAAAAACAAAAAGGTGTGCACCGACTGCCAAAACTATCAGATGATGGAATCTCTGAAAAAATCGGTTCCTAAGATAAAGCACTCTACAGAGCCGTTTTATGATGCAAGAATTATCAAAGATTCTCAGGAAATTGCTGTTCTTAAGAAAGCTTCAAAGATAATTGATGAAATGTTTGAGCTTTGTACTAGAAAAATCAAAAAAGAACAACGCGAGTCTGAGTTGCAGGCAATTTTGATGTCATATGCTATAGAGCATGAGATGTTTGATACTGGCTACAAATCAACTCTTAATCCATTAATCATAGCAGGAGGCCCAAATGGCGCATTGCCTCATGCGCAAGTTACCAATAGAAAATTTGCAAACGGTGATCTTATCGTTGTGGATTTGACGTTACGATACAAGGGATATGTAACTGACTCTACTCGAACCTTTGGACTAGGTTCGGTGTCTTCTGAAGCAAAATCAGTATATAAGATCGTTAAAGAGTCACAGAAATTGGGTCTAAAGGCTGTAAAACCTGGTGCATCCTGCAAATCAGTAGATGATGCATGTCGAAATTATATTAAAAATCAAAAATATGGCAAGTACTTTATTCATTCAACCGGCCATGGGATTGGTCTTGAGGTTCATGAGCTACCTAACATTAGTCCAAAAAGTACTGCAAAGCTTGCAAAGAACATGGCAATTACTGTAGAGCCGGGAATATACATTCCAAAAAAGTTAGGTGTAAGAATTGAGGACTCGCTAATTGTTCAAGACCGACCAATTCTATTACACAAATTCACAAAAGATCTAATTACAATTTAAAAAAAAGTATTATTTTAGATCGTAATTTTTCCCATTAGTTTCTATTTCATACCGAAGTGCGGCTGGTAATTCCGCATATTTTTTCTCAACAAATATCTTGAGCTGGTCATCTGGAACTTGTACTGCTCGAAGTAATTTCCCTCGTTGATGTGCATATGCATTTTTCCAAAATCCAGCTCCATCAAAGGTGCTAATTTTTGCCGATCTTTTAACAGTCAAACTATTCTTCTCTCAATTTCCTTTTTAATTAATTTAGCAATTTTTTCTTTGGTCTTCCATCCAGAAGCTAGCACTTTTTTAGAATCTACTATCAAAACCTCATTGTTTTCTGGATTTTTTCTATATCTAGGAGAACCAACATCATTAGCTACCATCAAATCAGCTTTACAATCTTTCATTTTTCTTCGAGCTTCATTTTCTAGCTCCTTTTTTGAAACTCTAGCTAAAGCCTTGAACCCAACTAGAAAAACATCTTTTTGCAGCTTTTTTACTTGATCAATAATTTTTGGAACTCGAGTAAGCTTTACAATCATTTTCTGATTTGTACTCTTAATTTTTGAATTACTTGGCTTTTCAGGAGTGTAGTCTGATGGCGCTGCTGCCATTATTACAATATCAAATTTTTTCTTCATCTCATTTTTTACAGCCATAAACATCTCTTTTGCAGTTTTAACACAGACAAGTTTTACTCCGCTAGGAGGTTTTTCTCGTCCTGGACCATACACCATAGTAACTTTAGCTCCAGCTGATATCAACTCACTAGCTAACAAAACACCAGTTCTACCAGTACTTTGGTTTGTTATCACTCTAACTGGATCTAAATATTCTATAGTTGGACCAGCTGTTATCAAAACTTTTTTTCCATGCAAAACTGAAGAAAATCCAAATTTCTTTAGAACATGTTCTAACACATCTTCAGGTTCAGCAGCCTTAGCTTTTCCTTCTATCATATTTGGAGAAACAAAATCAATTTTTTTCTTCAAAAATGTAATATTTTTTTTCACAGCAATATTATCATACATGGATTCATGCATTGCCAAACACATCACTAAAGGAATCCCAGATCCAAATCCTACTGTTAGAACTGTGGCTATTGGTGTATCATCAATTCCACTAGCAAGTTTTCCCAAAGTATTTGCAGTACATGGATATACAATAATCAAATCTGATTTTTTATAATCAGCTACTGCAATATGCTCTAGATTCCCAGTTAATTTAGTTATTACAGGATTACCAGTTGCCCACTTGAAATATGCTGGCTGGATTAATTTAGTTGCAGCATCACTTACTACACATGTAACACTAGCACCATGTCTCATTAGCAATCTAGCTAACTCAATTGATTTGTAGGCAGCAACACTCCCGGCAACACATAACACAATTTTTTTACCAGAAAGCTCAGCTCCATCTGAACCCACAATATCCAAAGAAGGATGTTTTGGTATTTTTCTAGCCAATTTCCTCTCGTAGTGCATCTAATTCAGACTTTTCCATTGAAAACCAGTTTTCTTTTCCAGGAAATCTACCAGATTCTACATCTTTTTTGTATAATTCTACAGCCTTTGTGATCTCTTTAGATAAAGAAAGATATCTTTTGACAAACTTTGGCTTTAGTTTATCATACATCCCTAGCATGTCATGAATTACTAGTACCTGTCCATCACAGTTCTTACCAGAACCAATGCCTATTGTAGGTACAGAAACACTCTCAGAAATTATCTTTGCTACCTCAGAAGTAACCATTTCTAGTGTAATACTAAACACGCCAGCCTCCTCAAGGGCTTTAGCTGATTCTATTAGCTTCTTTGCAGACGCTTTTGTTTTTCCTTGAACACGATACCCTTGAGATAACATTGTAGTTTGTGGTTGTAGTCCAACGTGACCCATTACAGGAATTCCAGTCTCTACTATAGCTCGAACAGTGTCAGCTATCTCAATACCACCTTCAAGCTTTACTGCATCTGCTCCTGACTTGATTAATTTACCAGAGTTTTTTATTGCATCTGAAACATTTGCCTGATATGACATGAATGGTAGATCCCCTACAACTAGAGCATTTTCCCTTGCACGACTCACTGCTTCAGTAAATATTTGCATTTGTGTCATTGTTACTGGAATTGTATTATCATATCCTAAAACAACCATTCCTACACTATCTCCAACTAGTAAAACATCAACTCCAGCCCTATCACAAAGTAATGCTAGGGAATAATCATATGCTGTAACTACAGAAATTTTCTTACCAGCTGCTTTTTTTGCAATAATATCTCTAGGTGTCTTATGCATGGGGCAACCTCCTAGACAAATTCTTTTTTATTTCTAGAACACAAGCTGCAAGATTTTTTTTGTTGTTAAATGGAGTTTTTTGAATTTTTTTTGATTTACATTCTAAAATTAATCTATTGATCGCTCGAACCACATTATCTACAATTGTAATATCAGCAGTCTTTGCAGTTCTAGATAGTGGATTAAGATCGAATGTGATCACCTTCTTTCCAGCCTTTTTTAGTGCTATGGTGCGATCTCCGTCTTCCAAAGGAACTAAAACAACATCGGCTTTGTAAATTCCATTTTTATCTACAATTCTTCGTGCACTATCAAGACCTGAAATTCTTTTAGATGACTTTGAGTCTACACCTAGAATTTCTTTTGCACCAGCTTTTCTAAGAACATGAACAATGTTTTTCTTTCTTTTCTCGTTTGCATAAAACAAATTTATTTCAATTTTTGCATTAACTATTCCTGCAAGCTTTACAATTTCTCTAGGACACAATGCAGCTACATTTCCATTAACAGAAATTACAGGATAAGAAGCAGTAGCTAGCAAAAAAGCTGCAGCGTGTATTGCATTTTGTGCGTATTTTGAGGTCTTCTCACCTAGTAAATAATCAAATGCCTCACCTCTACCATGTGCCATCAAACCTTCTTTAGCTACAAGTCCATCATCAAATCCGTGTACAAGTCTTTCCCTAATGTACAAAGACTTTGCGCGAGGATGACTTTTGGGAATTAAGGACATATCAATACACTAAAAATTATTTTATTGTTTTGTTATTCGGGCACCGGTATTATCAATTTTTGATGTGATAATAATGCCATCATCATATTTTTTTAGAATATCAATTACTCTATCCTTTTTATTTCTAGGTACTAAAGAAAATACAGTTTCACCAAACATAGCTACACCACAATTAATTCCATTTTTGTTTAGATCTTTAATCACTCTGGTCATCTTTGGAGTAATTACATTAACATATTTTGCAAATTCTAAAGACATATTTTGAAACTCAATAATGTTTTTTGATTTTTCAAGCTTGGTGACCATCCTTCCCCCAAGTCCATTAATAAAAGGTAGTCTCTCACTGATAAAGCGCTTTGTAGAAATTGGTGAAAAACAAATTATTACTGCAGTATAGTTATCAGATTTTATTTTTTTAACTATTCCATGTCCAGGGGCTCCACCTTTTATTCTAATTTCAAATCCTCCATGGTATGAAGCTAAAACATCACCTAATCCAGTTTGACATTTTATCTCAGCTTCATGAGCAATTAATCCAACTTGTTCTTTTGAAAGACCAGTATCAAGTGCTTGGTTTAGTGCTAATCCAAGTGATAATGCAACTGCACCGCTACAACCCAAGCCATATCCTACAGGAACAGTAATGTTATGATCAACATCAACAAAAACATCTTTTCCTACTAAATCAAGAAATTTCTTTATGACATACTCAGAAACTTGAGCGTTATCTGTCTGGTAGCCTAAAATGTTTAGGTGAAAATTAGAAATGTCATATTCGGTTTTTTTTCTTACTCGTACAGTAGTTTTTACTCCTTTTTGAATTGAAAAGCCTGCACCTTGCGAGCCGAGCTCTCCCATGTTACTTTTCTTTTCAATCTCTGCTTTGAAAAATCCCGTAATATGTGCAGGACAAAATGCCACTCCCTTCATGATCGGAGTATAAATTTACCATAAAATATAACAATATGGCTTAAATTAATTATATTAGTATAAATTGCCTAAATTCATTCGACGCCTGCAAAAGATAGGAAGTAGCTTACTAGTTTCTCTTCCAAAGGAATGGGTAGATGCAAACAATCTTGAGAAAAGCTCTGAAATTGAAATTGAAACTAGCCAAAACAGTCTATCAATTACAGCAAACAAAGATATCAAGCCATCAAAGGAAGTTGTAATTTCGTATCCGCTTCCAAAAGAGGAAAATATTGTAGCAGATATTACAGGAGCTTATTTGCTTGGATACGACATTATCAAGATTAAAGGAAAAACAAACATTCCAGTTGAAGATAGAGAAAAAATTCGTGAATCAATGAGAAGACTAGTTGGTGTAGAAATAGTTGAAGAGGAAGCATCTAGTATTATAATTCAGTTTTTACTTGATGCAGCTACCCTAAATCCTGAAAAAATTCTAAAACGAATGAGTACTATTGCTATTGGAATGTTTAATGAAACACTTGACGGTCTTATTTCAGAAGATAAAACAAATCTTCAAACAATGTCAAACAGAGACAATGAAATTAACAGACAGTACTTTTTATTGGTTCGTTTAATTCGTAGTACTATGGTTGATCGAAGACTTGCCAGTGTCTTTAATATGGAAAATATAGACATTTTGGATTATAGAATAGCTGCAAACCTTTTAGAAACTGCTGGAGATACCATAGTAGAGCTTGCTAATTCAATTAGTAATACTACAGTATCAAAAAATGAACTTAAAATAATTCACAGTACAGTTAAGGATGCAGAAAAAATATACCAAAAATCAATTGATGCATTTATTGCAAATGATAGACTGCTTGCCATTGATTCAATCAAACTGTATAGAGATTACTTGAATAAAATAACAAAGCTGCGCTCATCATTAGAACACAAAAAACAAATTCCAATTGATTTTTTAGATATTGTCTACATGTTTGAGCGAATAGCAAAGTCATGGGCAGATATTGCAGATTTGATTAAACCAATTTACAAACAAGAATTATAATAGTTTCTTTTTTGCAGCATATGTAAATACTGCACAAATTGTTTTAGAATCAATAATTTTTCCAGACAAAATCATTTTAATTAATTTTTTTAGTGGAATTTTTACCACTGAAATTATTTCATCTTCATCTAATTTTAAGTCTACTGGTTTAGAAAGTCCTGAAGCTACAAAACAATGAATTGCTTCTGTGTTATAGCCAACAGATGGATAATATGTGATAAGTGGAGTCATTTTTTGTGCTTTATAGCCAGTTTCCTCTTGTAATTCACGAAATGCACATTTTTTTGGGTTCTCTCGTTTTTCTAATGTACCAGCTGGAATTTCTAAAACATTGCCATGTGGATAACGATGTTGTTTAACCAAAATTACTTTATTATCATTATCAATAGCTAACATTGCAGCAGCTCCTCTATGTTCAATTATTTCTCTTCTTACTTTTCTTCCTTGAATTGTAAGATCATATAGTGATAAGCCTAAAATTTTTCCTTCATAGATTTTCTTTTTTTTCAAATAACAATTTTAATTACTTTTAGATATTAATTAATGTGTTTGATATAATAAATGAAGCTTCTTAGAACTTTTTGATAAGTTTATTGCATCAGTAATCCAATTAATAGGCAGATTTATTTTTTTAGGGATAAAAAGATCTGCAGTAAAAACACCATCTATATCTCGTACTTTTTGAGTAAGAAGATCAAGTTTGAATATATTATCACTATACATAAATAATACAATCTGATTTTTTGCTACAAATGGTTTTTGTAAAAAAGAATTTGAAAAATTTTTTTTTAATTTAATTAGTGTTTTTGCAACATCATCTCTTACTCCAACTAAAATTGCATATGGGATGTATCCTTTTAATTTTACTGGATCATAAATTAAAGTAAATAATATTGTATCATCTCTTTGAAATTTCTCTAATGATCTAGTAATTGTTTTGCTTGAAAGTTTTGTTAATTTTGCAATGTCTTCAATTTTTGCTCGAGGATCTTTTATCAGCCTATCAATTATCTCAAGATCTGTTCGGGTTAAATTAGATGGTGTTCCTGGATTTTCGGCTTCAAAGATACTTAATACTCTAACATCTTTCATTAAATTTTGTGCCAGCTTTATTTTTTGTTTAACGTTTTCAGTTACTACTATACCACAAACTGTTATTCCACCAATACATGGTACTACCAAAAATGGTTTACCTATCAAATTAACTTGTTGTAAAATTGTTTCTTGGTCTTGTCCAGTTATTACGATGTAGAATAAATTATGACCTAAAACCGGGGGTTCGATTTTTAAAGTAAATTTTTCAATCACTCCATTATCAACCATCTTTTGAATTCTTGATTTTACTGCGCCTCCGGATATTCCAATTTTTTTCCCAGTTTGCCTATCTGATTCCCTACAATTATCTAGTAACAAACTCAAGATTTTCATGTCTAAATTGTCCAATTCGTATTGTCCCTTCCTGATATTATCCCATAATATACTTATTATATATAAAAATGTCTGTTATATTAGTACTAGACATCATATACATTAAATATCAGACCTTTTTATTAAATATGTTGGATTATCGATTACAACTTGCAAAAAGAATGCTATTCAATAAGCGAGGAAGTCTAGTAGGTGCAGTATTAGCTGTTACAATTGGAATTTTAGTAATTCATGTAAACTTTGTAATATTTCAGGGATTGTTTGACGCAATTGTCCGTGATTTAACTGACTATAGATTCGGAAACCTCCAGATTACAGATGAGGAAGACTATATCGACACATCAGACCAGTCATTAGTTAATTGGTTTGAGAGAATTCCTTATGTGGAAGCTGCTACTCCGAGGCTTGAGAGTACCGCTTCAATTAATATCACAAAATTTGGTGAAAGAATTGAGGAAACAAGAGTTCCAATTGTAGGCGTTGATCCATTACGAGATATTAGAGCTTCTACCGTGCATGACACAGTAGCTGAAGGCCAATTTGTTTATTCAAGAAATTCTATAGTTCTAGGTTCTAATGTTGCACAAGATCTAGGAGGAGCCAAGGTTGGAGATAGTGTAAAGCTAAAGATTGTTGATAGATATGGTCAGGACCAGCTAAAGAGGTTTATTGTTACAGGGATAACAAAATCTCCTGGTGGTCAAGGATTTGATTACAGTGTAGTTGTACACATAGATACTTTACGTGATTTAATGGACAGGGATGGATATACTGGCTCAATAATGGTTAAGCTAAATGATCCAACTAAAGCAACAACAGTCAAGGATCTCTTCTTGAGAACTTTTCCAAATGAAGATTTCATTGCTGAAACACTAGAGGAAGTTGCTGAAGAACAATTAGCTGGTTTCAGATCTGGAATTGCTATGATAAATCTGATAGGATACTTTGGAATGATGTCTTCAGCCTTTGCAATTGTTACTATTCAAATGATGTTAGTAAATGGTAAGACAAAAGAAATTGGTATTATGCGTGCGATTGGTGCAAAAAGAAGAGATATCTTAATCATATTCCTGTTTCAAGGAATTATAATTGGTGCAATCGGTGCAACTGTTGGAACAGCTGCTGGATTGGGATATACCATTTATGCAAAGGAAACCAAAATGTCATTTAATAACAGCCTTCCTTTAGAAGTCAGTATCCAATGGGATAAGGTCATTCAAACTGCCTTAACTTCATTTAGCCTCGCAATTATTGCATCATTGTATCCTTCCTATCGTGCAACAAAGCTACTCCCTGTGGAGGCCATGAGAAATGTCTGATAAGGTTCTTGAAATGTATAATCTCAACAAAGTATACGGAGAGGGTGATACTATAGTTCATGCTTTACAAGATGTTTCTATTACAGTTAACAAAGGAGAATTTCTCTTAATTGTAGGAAGTTCAGGTTCTGGTAAATCTACTTTATTGAACATGATTGGACTCTTGGATAGACCAACTAGTGGAAAGATCCTAATTGATGGCACTGACACTACTACTCTTAATGATGGTGAGATCTCATCTTTTAGAAATCATAAACTTGGATTTATTTTTCAATTCTCCAATCTATTAACAGATTTGACTGTTCTTGAAAATGTAATGTTACCAAGACAAATCCAAGGAACAAATGGTTCTGCTTCAAAAGATGCTAAGGAATTGTTAAAGATAGTGGGACTAGAAGATCAGATGTATAAACGCGCCAATAAAATATCTGGTGGGCAAGCTCAACGTGCAGCTATCGCGAGGGGACTGGTTAATCATCCTACGATTGTTCTTGCAGATGAACCTACTGGTAATTTGGACTCTGTTTCATCTCAGAAAATTGTTCAACTTATGAAGTCAATGGCCAAAAAATTAGGACAAACATTCATTGTAGTAACTCATGACAGACATCAATTCGGAGATATAGATCGAGTAATTACAATCAAAGACGGTAGAGCATTTGAAGGAGAAGAATCTACGAGGTTGAAAGCAGTAGCATGAAGTTACAACTTTTCATCTTTGTTTTAGCTGTAATTTTTATTATTAGACCAATTATGTATGAAAACGCCACTGCACAAGTTAGTTCTGGTGATTCACCATTTGAAAGAAAATTTGGTGACGTAAAGTACCTTGATGCATTTTTTGGAACAGCAGATGAAAAGCTTGAGGTAAATCCAGGTGACAAAAATATACCTTTTACAATTGTGATGGCAAATGTTGGTACCCAAGATATTACTGGAATAAAGGGACAACTATCCCTACCATTTGGCTTTTCTCCAACTGTTGGTTCTGGTCCATTAATTGAGGCTGATTTTGATTCAACCGCACTTGCTGGTGAAGTTTTTGAATTAACCTTCTTTGTTGATATTAGTGACCAAGCTGAAATCAAACAATATCCTGCTTCTGCCATGATCGAGTACTCTAGACTTCGAGAATCAGGAGAAAGAAATACATTTTTTGATTTTAATTTCAAAGTAACTGGTGACAGTATTATCAATATGCGAGCCTTAGAGCCTTTTCTTACATCTCTCAAAAAGAATCATGTAGTAATTGAAATATCAAACGATGGTACTGCACCCATTTCAGGAGTTAGTATTGAATTACAAAATACACAAGAAACAATCTCATCTACTTCACAATCAGTAACTAATGTAGAAAATGTTGTAATCCTTGATAGTGACTGGGATGTTGGACAAATCGATTCAGGTAAATCAAAATATCTTGAAGTTGATGTGTACGTTCCAGGAACTATGAGTGCTCAAACGCTACGTGCGCCAATGGAAATTACATATTTTAACGCACATGGTGAACAACTTACAATATCACGGATTGTAGATTTTTACGTTAAAGGATTAATTGACGCCACAATTTATGATGTTGGAATTATTGATTTATCTGGAAAACCAACAGTAATTGGCGAAATTATCAATGAAGGAAATGAGGATGCATTGTTTGGATTTGTTACACTGGAACCTCTAGGTAACTCTAACATAAAAAAATCTACTCAATACATAGATGAGATTGAGATTGATTCTCCTGTACCATTTAATATACCAGTTGAGTTTGATGGTGAACCAAAATATGGTGAACATGAAATACGAATCACTTTAAGATACAAAGATTCCTTACGAGATGAAATTTTTGAAACATATGATACAACAATTCTCATTCCAGATGTGACAGAAAATACTCAACAATCTAGCTTTGATTTAACGGAGTATTCTCAATTCATTATTTTAGGTGTAATTGCAATAATTGGAGTTGTATCATTTTCTCAAATTAAAAAGAGAAAAAAAGAATCAACTAAGACTAGTTAACTAAAGCTAGTTTTTTACCACTTTAAACTATAGAAAGAATATATTCAATTCAAGAAATTTGTATTTATGGTATCGGAGGAAATTGAAATTCCAAAGGAATTAGATCCTTTCATTCTAGAAAAAGCAGAGGAAACCTTTCTAGGTCAAAAAAATGGTGCAAAAAAACAATATCGATATGGAAATTTACACATAAGAGAATATGATGACAAATTTCTAGTTCACATGGATAAAATTGATCCTAGAGAAAATCCTATAGGACATTTGGTTCAAGATTCGCCTGAGATATTGGTTGGATTAGCTTCTGCAGCAATAGGAGGTGTAAAAGTTGCTTCATACATTTACAAAAATCAAAAAAATTCAATTTTTGTAAAACAATCTTCTGTAATATCAGGATTAATTTCATCCTTAACATTTGGTTATCTTGGTTATTCTATTTCTAAACGAATTAAAAAACAATAGGTAGATTGTTACTTGACTACTTTACGAACTATTCGTGTATTCTTCAAACTAGTACCGATAATTATTGCCCTACGAAAAGATAGAAAACAATGGGTAAAGACAGAAGGAAAAAATGTTGACGTTGAAAAATACAGAAAAAATGCCAGACGAATCCTTAACACTTTCATTTCATTAGGTCCTGTATACATTAAGCTTGGTCAATGGTTATCATCAAGGGCAGACATATTACCACAACCTTACTTGGAAGAACTTGCAAAGCTACAAGATGATGTTCCTGTAACATCTTTTGAAAAGGTAAAACCAATTATTGAAAAGGAATTAGGACCAATTAACCAAAAATTTGATTCAATAGATGAAAATGCAATATCAGGCGCATCTTTAGGTCAAGTTTACAATGCTAAAATTAATGGACAAGCAGTTGTTGTAAAAGTAAAAAGACCAGGAATAGAAAAAACTGTTGAGGAAGATCTTAAAGTCTTAAAAAAAATTCTTCCAATTGCCCTTAAATTTGTCGATCCTAATCTTAGATTTTCTGCTCGTGGAATGCTGGCACAATTTATCGAAACAATACATGAAGAGATGGATTACACTCTTGAATCTTCAAATCTAAAAAAAATTAAAGAAAACATTGCCCATTATGATAACGTTATAGTTCCTTCAGTATATGATGACTATTCTTCAAAAAATGTTCTCACCATGGAATATGTTCCTGGAATAAAAATAACAAATGTTGAGGCTTTAGACGCAAAGGGAATTGATAGGCAAAAGCTAGTAATTGACGTTCATAAGGTTTTTTTCACAATGTTGCTTCGCCATTCGATATTTCATGCGGATCCCCATCCTGGCAATATTTCAGTATCAGATGATGGCTCTTTGATTCTCTATGACTATGGAATGGTAGGTAGATTAGACAATGAAACCAGATTACGATTGATTAGATTGTATCTTGCCTTAATCGAAAAAGATCCACCTAGGACAGTGAACGCAATGGATGATCTTGGAATGTTAATGCCAGATTTTAATCGTTCAGTAATAGAAAGAGCAATCGAGTTGACAATCAGGGGAATGCATGGAACAAAGCCCAGTGAAATGGAAGTTAAAGCTTTGTTAGAGATTGCAAACAAAACAATGAGTCGATTTCCATTCATGCTTCCAAAAAATCTTGCCCTATACATGAGAATGACTTCTATTATTGAAGGAATTTACAAAACTCACAAAGTTGATTTTAAGTTTGTAAATGTTTTAAGAAAAATTCTAGAAGAAGAAAATCTAATTAAAGATGCCTACATTGAAGAACTAAAGTATTCATTTCAAAGATTTGCAAAATCTATTGATGCAACTATTTCAATTGCACCTGAATTAAAAAAATTCATTGATGAAAATAGATCTATTCAACTCTTAAACGCAAAACCTAAATCAAATACTTTACTTTCAGGAAGTATTCTATCATCAGCAATTTTTGTTAGTTCGGCATTTCTATATTCTTCTAATGATGTATTAGGAATAATTGGCATGGTTGGAGCATTAATTATAATGGGAATTTTTACTATATTTAGGAAAAGTTAGTTACTCTATTGAAATTGGTTTACCTGTTGTAGAAGTAGGAATTTTAATTGTAAGTACACCATCTACATATTTAGCAGAATTTACTTTTTCTTCTCCTTCTTTTATCTTAATTGGTAATCGAATTTTTTTATCTATAACGTTTGGTCTTTGATTACAAATAATTTCATCTTTACTGTTAGTGTTTATTTTTTTTTCTGCCTTTATGGATAGAATATTTCCATGAATTGTTAATTTAATATCATCTTTGTTAAAACCTGGAATATCTACTGTAATGACTAGATTATTCTTTTCCAGATGTATATCAACTGGAGGAAGAACAAATTCATAAAATTCCCGTGATTTGTTACCAATTTCTCGCATCACTTCTTTTGCCATATGTCTTGCTAGTCCCATTTTCTCAAATGAGGTAGTTATGGTTATAAATTTTGATAGATTTTTAATTGCTCAAATTTACATGATTACAACTAATGATTATTGTTATTGAAGGGGGAGATCAGGCAGGAAAAAAAACTCAATCAATGCTTTTGGCAAAAGCATTGAAAGCAAGAAAACTAAAAACCAAACTCTTTAGCTTTCCTGATTACTCTACCCCTATAGGTAAAGAAATTAAGCGATATCTACATGGCAAACGTAAATTTCCACTACAGGTAATTCATTGTTTACTAGCTGCAAATAGATGGGAAAAAGTAAATGAAATACAAAAAGCCATTTTAACAAATTCTGTTCTAATAATGAATAGATACTACCAATCAAATTTGATTTATGGCTTGATAAATGGATTAAATGCCAAGTGGTTAGAACATCTAGATGCAGGTCTTCCTAAAGCTGATCTTGTAATAGTTTTAGATGTATACCCCAAAGAATCATTTCGTCGTAAAAAATCTAATAGAGATAAATTTGAAAAGAATAAAAAATTTTCACAAAAAGTTTCAAGAACCTATCGTGTAATAGCAAAGAAAAAAAATTGGAAATTAGTTGATGCATCACGTTCAAAAGAAGAGGTTCATAAATCCATTCTGAAAATATTTTCAAATAAATTTCTGCCATGAAACGAAGACATCTAGATATCATCGATCCTATTCATGACTTTGTAAGAGCTTATGGTGGAGAAATTAAAATAATTGATAATCCAATTTTTCAACGGTTACGAAGAATTAGACAACTTTCCGGAGCACATTTGACGTATCCTGGTGCTCAGCATACAAGGTTTGAGCACTCACTTGGAGTTATGCACATCACAGGACAAGCTGCTCAAGCATTAGAGGAAAAAGGAATAATTAATTCTGATGATATTGAAAATCTTAGATTAGCAGCACTTTTGCACGATATAGGGCATGGTCCATTCTCTCATCTTTTTGAAGAAGTAGCCCAACGAAAAAAGAAAAGTTCACATGAACAATTAGGTAGAGATCTGATTTTAAAAACAGAAATTGGTGATCTTATTTCAAAATCTGGTTTTAACAAAAAATTCATAGCAAAACTTGCCTTTGGTGATTCCAAACTTCAATTTATGAATGAAATAATTTCTGGTGCATTAAGTGCTGATATCATGGATTACTTACTACGGGATGGTTACTTTACTGGAGCAGAACATGCCAAAATTGATCATAAAAGAATAACACAATCTCTTGATGTATATCATAAAAAACTTGCCCTTGAGAAATCAGCACTATACTCCTTTGAATCTATGATGCATTCAAGATATCAAATGTTCAAAGCTGTCTATTTTCATAAAACCGTTAGATCAG
>Ga0209542_10010385_pt1 | contig 16810 bp, 13 predicted proteins | sample RifCSPhighO2_01_FD_184028 | JGI IMG/M metagenome (GOLD analysis project Ga0209542, IMG submission 184028) | Soil microbial communities from Rifle, Colorado - Rifle CSP2_plank highO2_0.1 (SPAdes) (version 2) | ecosystem: Environmental > Terrestrial > Deep subsurface > Rock core/Sediment ...
GCCGGCCTGTTCGAGCTGCCATGAGGCCAGCGGGACACCGACGTTCTGTCGATTAAATCCATGGGGGCCCGCCAGTCGGGTCCTCTGCTGGGGAATGGTTATGCAAAGTTGTGTGCCCAATGCACAGGTCCTGGCGCAAATGGGCCTGGACTTGGCCGAGTACGAACGGATTATTGGCAACATCTACGATTCGGCGATGGACACCCGCTGCCTGAACGAGTCTTTGCGCGAGTTGAGAACCTTGTTCAAGGCCAATTTCGTGACCTTGATTTTACGGGTCCAGGATGAGCCGCTGTTGTCGCCCATGGTGGTGGCGGGCGATGTCGAACTCGGGGAGGGCGGTATCAACCATTATGCCTACTACGCCAAATCCACTCTGTTCGACGGCCTGCCCACCGATACGGTGTTCACCGTCGATGAACTGATGAGCGATGCCGAATGGTCCAGTTCGGCGTTCTACCTGCTGTTTTGCCAACCCCACGATTGCTACCACATGCTCGGTGCCGATATCCGCATGCCGGATGGCGGCACGGTGCGCTTGCGGATCAATCGACCCCAGGGGCACCCGGCTTTCAGCGCCCTTGAACGGGCCCTGTGCGCGATGCTGTTGCCGCATTTGCGCCGGGCCCTGCACATGCATTCGCTGCTCGATCGCAGTGAGTCGCTGGGCAGCCTGTATTCGCAGACGATCAGCCGCCTGGCGGTGGCGACTTTCGTGCTCGATGAAACCGGCAGTGTGCTGCAACTCAATCCCGTGGCCCGGGAGATTCTCGACAGCCAGGACGGCCTCAAGGTGGTGGGCGGGCGGCTGGAAGCGACTTACCCCAGTGATAATCGCGAGTTGGCGCGCCTGGTGCGCAATGCCTTCCAGCGCGCCAAACAGGGCGTGGGCAAGGGCGTGCAGGTGGCGGAGGCGACGTCGATATCCCGCCCCTCGGGTCAGGTCAGCCTGGGGGTGGTGGTGGAGTTGATCCCGTCCCAGGAACTGCTCGAAGGTAACGGCAAGCCCACGGTGGTGGTGTATGTGCGCGATGCGGTAAGCAAGTCGCTGGTGAGCACGGTGCTGACTTCGCAACTGTACAACCTGACCCCGGCGGAAACCACGCTGGCCCTGGAACTGGCCAACGGCCTGTCGCTGGAGGAAGCCTCGGAAATCCTCAATATCCGCCGCAACACCGCCCGCGCCCACCTGCGTTCGATCTTCTCCAAGACCGGCGTGCGGCGCCAGACCGAACTGGTGCGGATCATGCTCAACAGCGTGGTGGCCCTGGGGGCACCGCAGCCGGTGGTGAACCCGGCCAGTGCCAAAACGCGTTAGTCCGTGCGGACGATGCTGCCGGGTTCCTCGCCTGTCGATACTGGGCAACCGTTGCGAACGTGAATAAGGAGAATAAAAATGAACGGCAGTAATCAGTCCCCAAGCTGGGCCTTGGCGTTGTTGTTGGGATGCTGTGCCATCGGCACGGTGCATGCCGCGCCAGAGGACGTCGAGCGCCTGGGCAAGGACTTGACGTGCCTGGGCGCGGAAAAGGCCGGTAATGCCGACGGCAGCATTCCGCCGTTCAGCGGCAAGTGGCTGGGTGTTCCACCCCACGTTGATTTCAAGGGCACCGGCAACCACCCGGTGGACCCGTACCCGGACGACAAGCCGCTGTTCGTGGTGACCGCGCAGAACATCGGCCAATACAATGACTACTTGTCCGATGGGCAGAAAGCCCTGTTCAAACTGTACCCGGCCACCTACAAAATACCGGTTTACCCCACGCGCCGGGATTTTCGCTTCAACGACGCGGTCTGCCAGGCCACCAAAGAGAATGCCAAGGTGGCGCGGCTGGTCGATGATGGCGAAGGGGTGGTCGGCAAGACCGGCGGCACCGCTTTCCCGGTGCCGCGTAGCGGCCTGGAACTGTTGAAGAATGCCTCGACCTTTACCTTGCGGGCCTGGACCGAGGAGTACATCTCCGACAACGCCTACGTGCTCAAGGACGGCAACATCAACTGGGGCCGCGTGCATTCGCGCAACCTGGCGCCAGGGCTCGAACCGGACAAGATTGGGGATACCACTGGCAACTCGTCGTTTTATCTCAATGAAACCCTGCTGCCGCAACGGGACAAGGGTGAGATCAACACCGGCACCGAATTCTGGAACGACAAGACTGAACCGCGCCAGTCCTGGCGCTACGATCCGGGTACCCGCCGCGTGCGTCAGTCACCGGGGTATGGCTTCGACATGTCGTTCCCGGGCAGCGGTGGTTCCATCACCGTCGACGAGGTACGCCTGTTCAACGGTTCGGGGCAACGTTATGACTGGAAGATCGTCGGCAAGCGCGAGATGTTCATTCCCTACAATACCTACCGCCTGCATGCCGCCAACCTCAAGTATGCCAACCTGCTGACTCCCGGCCACATCAACCCGGATGCCATGCGTTTTGAGCGCCATCGGGTCTGGGAGCTGGAAGGCACGCTCAAGCCGGGCTTCCGCCATCTATATGGCAAACGCAAGCTGTACATCGACGAAGACACCTGGTTCCCGATGCTCGCCGACAACTACGACAACCGTGGCGAGCTGTGGCGCACTTCGATGGTCAACTATTTCTACGCCTACGAAAGCCAGCGGCCGCAAGCGGGCGTGGGCCTGTACTACGACCTCAATGCCGGCAGCTACCTGGCGTTCAACCTGATCAACGAACAGCGCAACGGCTACCTGTTGAACAAAACCGGTTTCAGCCCCCGGGACTTCGGCCCGGAGGCCGCTCGCCGCTTCGGCCAGTAACCACCCCGCGTGGCGCCCGTGGAGACAGGGACGCCCATTGAGAGTGGTTCGCGTTTGATCTAGTCCAACTGAAGGATGTTCTCCCGGCAAGGCTGCTCAATGATGCTCGCCATGGGATCACCCTGATTTTCTTGGGGGCATAGCCTGCCCCGAAGTCTGTAATCGAGGAACAATAACAATGACGAAACTCGCTGAACTCAACATCGAGAACGCCCAGCGTACCCACCGTTACGCGCGCGGCTGGCACTGCCTGGGCAATGCCGCCGACTACCGTGATGGCAAGCCCCACACCCTGGAAATCTTCGGCACCCGCCTGGTGGCCTTTGCCGACAGCCAGGGCACCATCAGCATCCTGGATGCCTATTGCCCGCACATGGGCGCCGACCTGTCCCAGGGCACCGTCGAGAACGACAGGCTGGTTTGCCCGTTCCACCACTGGAAGTACGACACCGGTGGTAAATGCGTGGAGATCCCTTACTGCAAGCGCATTCCACCCAAGGCCAAGACCCGCAGTTGGTTGAGCTGCGAGGAAAACAACCTGCTGTTCGTCTGGAACAACCCCGAAGGCCGTGCGCCGAAAGACGGCGTGGTCATTCCGCACCTGCCCGAAATGGACGATCCGGACTGGATTCATGACTGGAACATCGACACCATGCACATCGAAACCAACCCACGGGAGTTGGTCGATAACCTGGTGGATGCCCAGCACTTCGGGCCGGTGCACGGTACGCCGACCAAGTACTTCGCCAACGTCTTCGAAGGGCACATCGGCCATCAGATTTTCCATGGCGACTCCGAGCGCCTGGGCGGCGACCTGATCGCGCCATCGGCCTACTACGGCCCGGCGACCCACTTCACCCATATCAGCTCGATGTTCGGCGATGTGCGCATCCACGCCATCCTGCTTAACAGCCACGTGCCGGTGACACCCAACAGCTTCGACCTGCGCTTTGGTTGCATGGTCAAGAGGGTGCCGGGCTGGACCGAAGAGCAGAACCAGGAAGTGGCCAGGGCCTATGTCCAGGGCAACCGCGATTCGTTCTATCAGGACGTGGTGATCTGGAAGCACAAGATCCGCATCGACAAGCCAGTGCTGGCCGAAACCGACGGCCCGGTCTATCAGTTGCGCGAGTGGTACGAGCAGTTCTTCACCGACGAGGACGACGTGCCCGCGTTCATGGCCGAGCGTCGCGAGTTCATCACGGTGGACGAGCGCTGACAGAGCAACAGGGCGCCTTGCCGAGAACCCCATCCGTCGCGGAAAGGCGCCGTTCCCAGGGCACTGCTAACGCAGTTTCGATTCAAAGGTCATGAGAGCACAGACAATGAAAATAAAAAGTCTTCTCGCCTACTACATCCCTTTTTTGGTCCTGTTTTTCCTGGTGTTTACCGTACTGTTTTCCGTGCCGCCGGAACCGGCCAGCGTCAAGGCCTGCAAGCGCTACGCGAGCTGTGTGGCCATGAGTTCGAGCGCCCCCAACTGGATCAATTTTCGCTAGGGGAACTGATCGAGGCGTCAGCTTCGGCATCCAGTTTCAATCGGTCGGCCTTGCTGATGTATTTAGGCTTTTTCGGCGCCAGTTTGGCGCTGGCCTTTTTGGCCTTCTCCTTGAACAACTGCTTCAGCTTTTTCTGACGGTTCATGTTTTTCCACCTGGCTTGTAAGTTCTTGAATGATATCAGCGTCGCCCTTGCCTTGCCCTCGTTCTTCGCCTGTAGGAGCGAGGCTTGCCCGCGAACCAGGCGCTGTGGTGTATCAGTAATACCGCGTTATCGTGCTTTGCCGCCCGCTGGCTCCTACAGGCCACAGTGGCTATTGCAAATCACCCTGCGCACACATGACAATGCGAGTCATTATCACTCGCGAATTATTCCATCGTCATGTCCGCCAACGATTTATCCCTGCGCAACGCTGTCAATGATCTGTATTGCGACCATCACGGTTGGCTCAAGGGCTGGCTGCGCAAGCGTCTGGGCAATGCTTTCGATGCGGCGGACCTGGCGCAGGACACGTTCGTTCGGGTCATCAAGGCGCGAAACGCGCTGGAGATTCGCGAGCCACGGCCCTACCTGTCGATGATCGCCAAGGGCTTGCTGATCGATCTGTTTCGCCGCCGTTCGCTGGAACAGTCCTACCTGGAAGCCTTGGCCGCCATGCCCGAATGGCAGCAACCTTCATTGGAGGAACAGGCGATCCTGTTGCAAGCCCTGATGGAAATCGACCGCCTGCTTCAAGGATTGGGGACCAAGGTCAAGCAGGCGTTCATCCTGTCGCAGTTCGACGGGCTGACCTACCCGCAGATCGCCGAGCGCTTGAACATCAGCACGCGCACAGTCAACAACTACATGGCCAAGGCCATGGAGCATTGCTGTTTGATGCAGATTCGGCTGCAACTGGCGTGAGCCTTTCGCCCGCTGAGTTGAAGGCGATTGGCGCCGCTGCCCGGTGGTATGCCCGACTTCGGTCGGATATCGCCACCGATGCGGATCTGGCAGCCTGGAAAGACTGGCTGGCTTGCGACCCTGACCATCGCCAAGCCTGGCAGCGAATGCTCGACGTGGGCGAGCAGATGGCCAGTGTGCCGGGCTCATTGGCTGCGCCAGCCTTGCGTGGCGCTGATCGATCCCGGCGCCAGGTATTGCGCAGTGTGCTGGTGCTCGTGTCAGCCGGTTCGCTGGGCGGGCTGGGCTGGTACAGCGAGACCTCGCGCAACCTGTTTGCCGATTTTCGCACCGCAGTGGGTGAGCGCCGTGAGTTTCGTTTGGCCGATGGCAGCGCGTTGCTACTTAACACCGATACGTCGGTCAACCTTCGCTTCGACGGTCGTCACCGTGTACTCGACCTGTTGCGGGGCGAGATACGAGTGACAACCGCGGTCGATCCCTTGCAGCGGCCGTTCAAGGTGCTCACTCGTCATGCAGAAGTGTTGGCGCTCGGCACGCGCTTTATCGTCCGCTGCGATGAGCAGGGCGCTGGCGTGGCGGTAATCGAGAAGGCCGTCGAGGTCCGTTCGGCTGGCGCTGGCTCGACGGTGCGTGTGGAAGCCGGCCAGTCCCTGGACTTCGATGGCCGCTCATTGGGCGTTGTACGGCGCAACGATGCTTCGGTCGGTGCCTGGCAACAGGGAAGCATCATCGCCATCAATCGTCCCCTGGCCGAGTTGCTGGACGACCTTTCGCGCTACCGCCCGGGTGTACTGCGCTGCGATCCGCGAATTGCCCAACTGAAAGTCTCCGGCGCTTTTCCCATTGATGACACTGACCTGGCGCTGGCTGCGCTGGAGAGTGGTTTCGCGCTACAGGTCACTCGGTACAGCCGGTATTGGGTCGATGTGTCGTCGCCTGCCACCACGCTTTCATAGTGAGTTGAAAAAGTTTGTCAGCGTTTTGCACTATTGATGCACATCGTTCGGCTCATCCCTCAATGAGTTTTTACAGATCGTCTTTGGGGGAGGGGAAGCATGTTTCGGGTGTACAAGCCGGGTCGTTTGGCGGCCGCAGTAAAGTTCGGGCTATTGGCGGCAACGACGGCGGGTGTCTGGTCAAGCGTAGCGTTGGCGGTGCAGCTGCCGGCGCAACAGCAAAACTCGGTCAAGTCCTTTGACATCGCTGGCGGCAGCCTGACTGAAGTCCTCAGTCATTTCGCCAGCGCGGCGGGTGCTGCGCTTTCGTTCGATGCGCGACAAACCGATGGCTTGAAATCTCCAGGGCTCCAGGGAGCGTTTGGTGTCAGCGAAGGGTTTGCGCGGATTCTGGCGGGTAGCGGACTGCAGGCCGAACCGCAGGCTAACGGTACGTATGTGCTGCGGCCAACTCCGAGGGCTGGTTCGGCGCTGGAACTGGGCGCGACCAACATCAATGGCCAGGTGCTGGGCGCGACCACCGAAAACAGCGGCTCGTACACCACCGGAGCGGTCACCATCGGCAAGGGTGAGCACTCGCTCAGGGAAACGCCGCAATCGGTCACGGTGATGACGCGCAAGATGCTCGATGACCAGAACCTGAACACCATCGACCAGGTCATGGAAAAGACCCCGGGCATCACCGTCTACGACTCGACCATGGGCGGCAAGTACTTCTACTCGCGCGGGTTCCGCATGTCGGGCCAGTATCAGTACGACGGTGTGCCCCTGGACATGGGCAACCTGTATGTCCAGGCCGACAGTTTCAGCGGCGACATGGCGTATTACGACCGGGTGGAAATTCTGCGCGGCGCCGCGGGCATGATGAAAGGCGCGGGTGGCACCGCCGGCGGGGTGAACTTCGTGCGCAAACGCGGCCAGGCTGCCGCGCACACGGACATCACGCTGTCCGGTGGCAGCTGGGACAACTATCGCGGACAGGTCGATACCGGTGGCCCGCTGAACGAATCCGGCACTTTGCGCGGCCGGGCGGTGGTCGCGGAGCAGAGCCGGCACTATTTCGTCGACGACGCCAGTCGCAAGGACCAGGTGTATTACGGCGCGCTGGACCTTGACCTGAGCCCCGACACCACGCTCGGCCTGGGTGTCGCCTATGAAGACGTGGATGCCAGCCCTTGCTGGGGAGGCCTGCCGCGTTACAAGGACCGCAGCGACTTGAAGCTCAGCCGCTCGACCTGCCTCGATCCTGCGTGGAACACCTGGCGCAGCCAGCGCACCACGGTCTTCAGCGACCTGAGTCACCAGCTCAACGACGACTGGGCCTTGAAGGTCGCCAGTGTCTATACAAAAAACACCCAGGACATCAAGTACGCATTCGCTTCCGGCGCCGTGACGCCTGGCACCGATACCACCGGCATGCTGGGCAGCATGTACGACTACGATCAGGTTGATTACGGCCTGGATGCCTACGTCGACGGCAAGTTCGACGCGTTCGGTCAACGCCATGAACTGGTGGTGGGTTTCAATGCCAGCCGTTCGAAAAAGAACGACTTCTACTCGGTGGCGTTCCTGCCGCAGCGCCAGAATGTGTTCAACCCCGACAAGTATATTCCGGAGCCGGATGACAGCTACTTCATCGACAATTCATCTCGCGGCGGTCCGGTCGACTCAGTCACCAGGCAGAAGGGCATTTACTCGACACTGCGCTTGAAACTGGCTGATCCACTGACCGTTGTCGTTGGCGGCCGGGTGAGCTGGTACAACTCCGATACCGACTACGACTTCATCAACACAGGCACTTCGGAGCACGCCAGCACCACAGAGACCGGGCAAGTGACGCCGTTTGCCGGTGTGCTGCTGGACCTGAACGAGAACCTGACCGCCTACGCCAGCTATTCGGAAATCTTTACCCCGCAAGGCAATTACCGCTCAGAAGACGGTGCTGCGCTCAAGCCGCTCGTGGGCCAGAGCTATGAGCTGGGGATCAAGGGCGCCTGGTACGACGGTCGACTGAACAGCGCCTTCAACCTGTTCCGCACGATCCAGAAGGACCAGGCGCAGACTGACTACAACTCGTCCTGCCCGTCGTCCGACGGCTACTGCTACGTCAATGCCGGCAAGGTTCGCGCCCAGGGTTTCGAAGCCGAGATCAGCGGTGAAGTCATTGAGCGCCTGCAAGTGCTGGCGGGTTACACCTATACCCAGACCAAGACGCTCGACGATATCGACACCAGCCTGAACGGCGCAGCGTTCAACAGTTATGTGCCGCGGCATATGTTGCGGATGTGGGGCGATTACGCCCTGAGTGGCTCGCTTGAGCGATTCACCCTGGGTGCAGGGGTCAACGCGCAAAGCGATAACTTCCGTGTTTCACCTTCAAGTGGTGAGAAAATCAGCCAGTCAGGCTATGCGATCTGGAACGGCCGCATCGGCTACCGCATCGACGACACCTGGTCGGTCGCGCTCAACGGCAACAACCTGTTCGACAAGCGCTACTACGCCACCATCGGCACTGAGACGTTCGGCAACTACTACGGTGATCCACGCAACTTCATGTTGTCGGTCAAGGCGAGTTTCTAACGCCGGCAGATGCCGCAATCGTGCAGTCGATGCAGGAAAAGCCCGGGTCGCAAGAACCGGGCTTTTCGATGGGCGTACAGGCCTACACCCTAAGTTGTGAGCCCTGCCGACCGGCGGTCTTACGCCACAGTTGCCGCGCGCTTGCGGCCATTCCAAAGCACCTCGAAACCACCCCCAAGGCAGCGTATGGCGCCGCCTGCCAGCTTTCGATAATCGCCTCCGACACCTCGTCCCAGTCGCGGAGCGCGCCATGCACAACAATAAGAACTTCACGCATCGTTTTTTACCGGCCTTGATCGCCAGCCTGTCTGCCCTCGGCATGAGTGCCACGGCCGAAGCCGAAATCATGCTGTACGACAAGGACCAGACCACGTTCTCCACCGACGGCTACATCAACGCCTTCTATGTGAACAGCGATGTCGACCGCGAAGGGGATCAGTACGACCGCCGTCAATCGCGGGTGAAAATGGGCTTCCTGCCCAACTACCTGGGCTTCAACATGGGCAAGCAGGTCGATGACCTCAAGCTGGGTGCCCGCGCCTCGTTCTGGGTCACCATCAACGACAGTGAAACCAATGGCACCGACACCGCCATCGATGTGCGGCAGTTCTACGGCACCGTGGCCAACCCCGAGTGGGGGGAAGTGCTGATCGGCAAGGACTTCGGCCTGTTCGCCCGCTCCAACATCCTGCTCGATGAGCTGCTCGCCGGCTACGGCCAGGTCAGCGATACCCTGGGGCTGGTGGATGGTGGCGGGGTGTCGTTCGGCAACATCGGCACCGGTTATCCCTATCCGTTCCCGACCTCGCAGATCACTTACCGCACACCGGTGATGGACGGTTTGCGCGTGGCGGTGGGGATCATGGACCCGGTGGACACCAATGACAGCAGCCCGACCGGCAAGGCCTACCAGGAAAATCCGCGCACCGAGAGCGAGATCACCTATCAGTTCGACCTCGCCGGGGCGAAGATCTACAGCTGGGTCAACGGCAGCTACCAGACCTCGGACAATACCGATTCCAGCGTCGACACCGTCACCTCCAAAGGCGTCGGTTATGGCGTGCAGGCAAAAATGGGTGGCTTGTCCCTGACCGGGTCGGGCTTCCAGGCCAAGGGCATCAACCCGTTTTTCACCAACAACGCCGGCGAACCGACCCTGCGCAACGTCGACAGTGACGGGTACCTGTTGCAGGGCTCCTACAAACTGGGCAAGAACCGCCTGGCCTTGTCCTACGGCAAGACCAATGACGATGGCAACGGCGTGGTCGGCAGTGGCGCGGACTACGAGACCCGCGGCATCGCGCTGTTCCATGACGTGAACGACAACCTCAAGCTGGTGGCCGAGTACAACCAGTTCGAAATCAACGGGCATGACAGCAGTGCGCAGAACGAAGACACCGATACCGTTGCAGTCGGCGCGGTGTTGACCTGGTAGTGGCTACGTGACTATCCACTGTGGGAGCGAGCCTGCTCGCGAATTCGGTGTCTCAGGCAACATCATTATTGACTGCAAGAGAGCATTCGCGAGCAGGCTCGCTCCCACAAGGATTTAACTATCTGCTGGATCTGCGGCACAAGTCTCATCCCATTGAAGCGCCTACCTGCTACCCAAGTAGCATTCGTGGCACTCGGCTGGCTTCGTACACTCGTGCCTCATACACACGCACCTGCGAGGGGCGACGATGCAGCAGGTCCAGAACGAAGGGATCGTCAGTGCGATGTCCCAGGCCACCGATCCGCAGCAGGTGGCGCAGGAGCTGGCGCGGCAGTTGCTGCATCCGCACCTGGGCTTCGTGCTGTTTTTCTGTTCCGCCGAGTACGATTTGCAGGGGTTGGGCCAGGCCTTGCAGCAAGGCTTCGGCGGCATACGCCTGGCGGGTTGCACCAGCGCCGGGGAAATCACTGCGCAAGGATATGGGCGCAATTGCGTGACGGCGGTGGGTTTTGATCATCGGTACTTTTCCATCGCCCTGGAACTGATCGACGAGATGGAGCACTTCAGCCTGATCGACGCTCAGCAGATGGTCGAGCGCCTGGTCAACGGCTGTCGCAGCAACACCCTGGCACCCATCAAGGGCAACAGCTTTGCCCTGACGTTGCTTGATGGCCTGTCCAGCCGCGAAGAAATGGTCCTCGCCGCCTTGAGTGCGGCGCTGGGCGACATCCCGCACTTTGGCGGCTCGGCCGGAGACGACAACTACCTGACCCACACCCATGTCTACTCAGGCGGCGGTTTCCACAGCGGCGCGGCGGTGGTGGTGCTGGTCAATACCTGGCTGGACTTTGAAGTGTTCACCACCCACCACATTCTGCCGCGCGCGGAAAAACTGGTGGTCACCGGCGCCGACAGCGCCTCGCGGCGGGTCTTCGAACTCAACGCCGAGCCGGCCGCCGCCGAGTACGCCCGGCACATCGGCGTGCCGGTGGGCCAACTCGACCACCGGGTCTTCGCCGCGCACCCGTTGGCGGTGCGGATCAACGAGCAGTATTACGTGCGCGCCATCCAACAGGTTCATCCGGACCTGAGCCTGAGTTTTTACTGCGCGGTGGAGAACGGCATCGTGCTCACCGCCATGACCCCGGGCCCGCTGCTGCCGAATCTGCAGAGCCTGTTCGACGGCTTGCAGCAACGGCTCGGCGATCTGTTGCTGACCATTGGTTGTGACTGTTTCCTCAGGCGCCTGGAGTTGGAGGACAACGGCAGCCTGGAGCAGATCGGCAGTTTTTTGCGCGAACAGCGGGTGATGGGGTTCAACTCCTACGGAGAACAGTTCAATGGCATGCACATCAACCAGACCTTCACCGGCGTTGCCATTGCCCGCGGCCGGTCCCGTGGACAGCGCTGAACTGCGGGCGCAAATCGCCGTCCTGCAAAACGACAATCAGAAACTGCAACGCATCAATGCGGCGCTGATCGAGCGCATCGAGTCCGGCGTCACCCGCGGCAACGATCCGTACGCCGCCTTCCAGCATTCGGTGGTGCTGGCCGAGCAGGTGCGAGAACGCACCGATGCCTTGAACCAGGCCATGGCCGAACTCAAGGCCGGCAACCATTTGCTCAGCGACGCGCGCCTGCGTGCCGAAACGGCCCATCAACACCTGATCGATGCCATCGAGAGCATTTCCGATGCCTTCGTGCTGTTCGATGCCGAGCAGCGCATTGTCTTGTTCAACAGCCGCTTCAAGGCGTTCTGGAGCAACAGCCGGGTGCGGATCAACGCCGGCATGCGTTTGACCGAGGTCAAGCGCCTGATGCAGAGCAACGGGTTGTTTACCGAAGAGCCTCGCGGGCATGCCGACGAAAACCTGCTGTACCGCCTGCAGGACGGTCGCTGGCTGCAAGTCAGCGAACGGCCGACCCAGGAAGGTGGGCGGGTGATCCTGTTTACCGACATCACCGACGTCAAGCTCAGCGAGACCGTGCGCCGGGAACAGGCGGTGGCGCAGAAGTCGCACTTGCTGCAACGGGCGGTCGACAACCTGTCCCAAGGGGTGGCGATGGTCAATGCCGAGGGCATTCTCGAACTGTGGAACCGGCGCTTCCTCGAGCTCAGCGGCTTGGCACCGGTGGCCGCCCATCGGCCCTTTGCCGAAGTCATCGCCGACAGCGAACTGACCCTGCTGACCCCGGCCAGTCGCGGTCCGAATGGGCGCCCCGTGCAAGAGTGCGAACAACGCCTGTGCGATGGCCGGGTCCTGGAAATCCGCACCCATCCATTGCCCACCGGCGGTTTCGTCAACACCTTCACCGACATCACCGAACGCTACCAGCACGCCGAAGCCCTGAGCGAAAGCGAGCGCTGGATTCGCTTGATCACCGACCATGTGCCGGCATTGATCGCCTACCTCAATGCCGATCTGGTCTACGAGTTCACCAATAAGGTCTACGAAGAATGGTACTGCTGGCCGCGCGGCGTGATGCTCGGCCAGAGCCTGCGCGAAGTGCACAGCGAGCAGCATTACCAGCGCCTGGAGTCCTACGTGGCCCGAGCGCTGGCCGGGGAGAGCGTGACCTTCGAATTCGCCGAGACCAACGTCAACAACCAGGAGCGCTACATGTTGCGCTCCTATGTGCCCAATCGCCTGGCCAGCGGCGAGGTGGTGGGGATCTTCGTGTTGATCCGCGACATCACCGAGCGCCGCCGTACCGCCGAGGCGCTGCACCAGGCTTATCAGAATCTCGAACTGCGGGTGCGTGAGCGCACCGCCGAACTGACCCACCTCAACGACCAGTTGCTGCGCGAAATCGAAGAACGCCGCCGGGTCGAATCGCGCTTGCGTGAGGCCAAGCTGGAAGCGGAACAGGCCAACCTGTCGAAAACCAAGTTTCTCGCCGCCGTCAGTCACGACCTGCTGCAACCGCTGAATGCCGCGCGGTTGTTCACCAGTGCCTTGCTGGAGCGACGCGAGCCGATTGCCAACGAGAACCTGGTGCGCAATGTCAGCAACTCACTGGAAGATGTGGAGAGCCTGTTGGGCACCCTGGTGGATATTTCCAAGCTCGATGCCGGTGTGATCAAGGCCGATGTTGCGCCGTTCGCCTTGAGCGAACTGCTGGAAAACCTCGCCGCCGAATACACCCAGGTGGCGCGCAGCGAAGGCCTGCAACTGCATTTCATCGCCTGTTCGGCCCTGGTACGCAGCGACATCCAGTTGCTGGCGCGCATCCTGCGCAATCTGTTGAGCAACGCTATTCGTTATACCTACAGCGGTCGCGTGGTGCTGGGTTGTCGGCGTCATGAGCAAAGCCTGTCGATTCAGGTCTGGGACAGCGGGATGGGCATCGCTGAAAATCGCCTGGAAGAAATCTTCCAGGAGTTCAAGCGCGGTGATGTGCAACGCCCGGATCAGGACCGTGGCCTGGGCCTTGGCTTGGCGATTGTCGAGAAAATCGCCGGCATTCTCGGCCACCGCATTCACGTGCGTTCGTGGCCTGGCCGGGGCTCGATGTTTTCAGTGGAAGTGCCGATCAGCGCCACCGCACCCAAGCCATTGCCGAACCTGCTGATGAGCGAGCCGATGCTCGAACGGCTGCGCGGCGCGCGGGTCTGGGTGCTGGACAACGACGCGACCATTTGCGCCGGGATGCGCACGTTGCTGGAAGGATGGGGGTGTCGCGTGGTGACGGCATTGTCGGAAGAGGACCTGGCACGGCAGGTGGACAACTACCATGCCGGCGCCGACCTGTTGATTGCCGACTATCACCTGGACAACGACCAGAACGGCGTCGATGCTGTCGCGCGGATCAATGCCCGCCGAGCTTGCGCTATCCCGGCCATGATGATCACCGCCAATTACAGCAATGAACTCAAACAGCAGATCCGCGAACTGGGCCATACCCTGATGCACAAACCGGTGCGGCCGATGAAGCTGAAGGCGGCGATGAGTCATCTGCTCGCCAGGCCTTGAGGTCTGATCGTTCCCACGCTCTGCGTGGGAATGCAGCCCGGGACGCTCCGCGTCCCTTTAAGAGCCGAACGCGGGGCGTCCGTTGAGGCATTCCCACGCAGAGCGTGGGAACGATCAGGTCACCGGCGCAGATAAGATCCGAAATCGATATCCCCGGCACTCAGGATCGCCTGCACGCGGTTGTGCACGTTGAGCTTGCGCAGGATCGCCGAGACGTGGGCCTTCACCGTGGTTTCGGCGATTTCCAGGGTATAGGCGATCTGTTTGTTCGATTCGCCCTTGGTCATGCGCTCCAGGACCTGCAGTTGCTTGCGGGTCAGGGCCTGGAGCAGTTCCGGCGGGAAGCTCGGGGCATCGTTCATCCGCCGGTGGGTGCTGCTTTTTGCGGTGCGGATGATGTCCGGCGGCAGGTAGACATTGCCTTTGAGGATCTGCTGGATGGCTTCGGTCATCTGCGCACGGGGCGAGGATTTGGTGATGAAACCCACCGCGCCGTAAGTGATGGCTTGCAGGACGATCTGTTTGTCCTGCTCGGCGGAGACGATGACCACGGGAATGGTCGGCGCTTCGTTGCGCAGGTTGATCAGGCCATTGAGCCCGTGCATGCCGGGCATGTTCAGGTCGAGCAGGATCAGATCCAGGTCATCGTGTTCCTGGGTCAGCGCCAGGGCACTGTCGAGGTCGGCGGTCTCCATCACCTCGCTACCGGCAAAGCCATCGCTGATGACGTTGTGTATGGCTTCGCGAAACAGCGGGTGATCGTCGGCAATCAGAATTTTGTACATGGCCTTTCACCTCATTATTTTGATTATGGTGTGGCAACAACACGCACGCGTAAAGCTCAGGGAAAGGGTTCGGGCTGGGCTGGCGTGACCGGTAGCCTGGCAGCCTGCCAGGCGTCGAGGCCATCGCGATACCAATACAGTGATTTATAGCCCAGGCTGGCCGCGCGTTTGACCGCATTCCAGCTCAACCAGCAATCGGAGCGGCAGTAGAAGACCAGCGGTTGCGTCGGGTTGCCGGCCGTCAGTTTTTTCAGGTTGTCGGCGAAATACGCCTGCCACTGCGGCGTCAGCTCACCGTCGCCCGTGTTGGCCAGCCAATGGCTGCCGGGCAGGTTTTCGTGGAGTTGGTCTTCGATGAAGCGGCCTTGCAGCCATTGGCGGCGGTAGACGTCGATCAGCACCGGGCGCAGGTCCTGTTCAAGCAGATTTTGCAGGATGGGTGTATCGATGATGGTCGCGTCCTGCATCACGTCCGGCGTAGGGCTGCGGTACAGGTCGATGCGATAGCCGTCATGGGAAAACAGCGGGGTTTGGGCGTGTACACCGCCCAGCCACAGGCTCAGCGACAACGCAGCGAGTGTGGGACGCAACAGGTGACGTCGGGCACGCGGCATGGGGTAGGTCCTTATAGTTATGAACCCATTACATGCCAGTCGCGCTGCGTTGGGAATGCGACGATAGACAGGTAAAACCAGTACTAAAGTAGTAAGTTTTCTGTGGCGAGGGGATGATCAGGGAGTGTCAGCTGGATTTGCGCAGGGCCGCGTGTTGTGGGTTGAAGGTGAGCACGGCGAGCAGGGCGAACAGCAGGGTCAACCCTACGCACACCGCCAGCGCCAGCGGATTGAATCGTTCGTACAAGGCAAAGCGCACCAGCTCCACCGCATGGCTGAACGGGTTCACCGCGCATAGCCAGTACAACCACTCGCTGGCTTCGCGCATTTTCCACAGCGGATACAGCGCTGAAGACAGGAAAAACAGCGGGAAGATCACGAAGTTCATTACCCCGGCGAAGTTCTCCAACTGGCGGATCGCGTTCGACAGCAACAGGCCCAGTGCGCTGAGCATCAACGCCACCAGCAACAGCGCCGGCAGGGCAACCAGCAAGCCCATGGCTGGCGGTCGCACGCCGTAGAGCCAGGCGATCGCCAGGAAGGCATAGACCTGCAGCAGCGAGATCAGCGAAGTGGCCAGCAGCTTGCTGCACAGCAGGAAGGTTCGGGGCAGGGGGCTGGTAAGCAGTACGCGCATGCTGCCCATCTCGCGGTCATAGACCATCGACAGTGACCCTTGCATGCCGTTGAACAGCAGGATCATGCAGGCCAGTCCCGGGATGATGTAGACCTCATACGGAATGTAGGTGTCGTAGGGTTCGATGATGGCGATTCCCAGTGCCGCGCGAAACCCCGCGGCGAACACCAATAACCACAGCAACGGCCGCACCAGGGCGCTGAGAAACCGCGTGCGTTGCAGTACGAAGCGCAGCCACTCGCGCAGGACGATACCGCGCAAGCATTGCCAGTAGGCGTTCATTGGGCAGCTCCTGGAGTGGTCAGGCGAGTGAAGGCCGAGCCCAGGTCGCCACCGTATTCCAGGCTCAGTGCGTCGGCCTGTCCGCTGGCTACCAGGCGGCCCTGGTGAAGGATCAACAAGTCATCGCCGGGCTGCACTTCGTCGAGCAGATGAGTGGTCCAGAGCACGCTGATGTGCTGCTCGTGGCACAGCGTGCGAATGTGCAGGTTGAGCGCCAGGCGACTGGCCGGATCGAGGCCGGCGCTGGCTTCGTCGAGCAGCAACAGACGCGGTTCATGCAACAGCGCGCGGGCGATTTCCACCCGGCGGCGATGGCCGCCATTGAGTTCGCGCACCCGTTCGCCACGGCGCTCGTCCAGGGCCTGGCG
>Ga0209542_10010386_pt1 | contig 16809 bp, 15 predicted proteins | sample RifCSPhighO2_01_FD_184028 | JGI IMG/M metagenome (GOLD analysis project Ga0209542, IMG submission 184028) | Soil microbial communities from Rifle, Colorado - Rifle CSP2_plank highO2_0.1 (SPAdes) (version 2) | ecosystem: Environmental > Terrestrial > Deep subsurface > Rock core/Sediment ...
TTCCTTCAAAGAAACCGACGCCTTCAACCCCAGTTCGCCCTACTCTGCCTCAAAAGCCGCGGCAGAACTACTCGCGCAGAGCTTCTACCATACGTTCGGCCTACCACTTTTAATAGTTCGCGCGTCAAACACCTTCGGGCCCAGACAATACCCGGAAAAGCTTGTGCCCCTCTTCATTACTAACTTACTGGAAAATAAAAAAGTGCCCCTTATGGGCAAGGGCGAAAATATCAGAAGCTGGATTTATGTTGACGATGTATGCAACGCTATAGATTTTGTTTTTCAAAAAGGCACGCTCGGCGAAGCGTATAATATCCCCGGAACCGGCGAACTGCAGAACATAGAAACTACGAGAATGCTGCTCGGACTCTTAAACAAAGACGAATCAAGCATTGAAGAAATCCCCCACCGGCTGGGACATGATTTCAGATATTCAGTGGATGGCGCGAAGATTGCCGCCTTGGGTTGGAAGCCGATTTATGATATAGAGAAGGCGTTCCAAGAAACCGTCCGCTGGTATAAAGAAAACGACTGGTGGTGGAAAAAACTCAAAAGTAATCGCGAATAACGCAAAGTATTTAGTCGCTATTCGCGTTATTAGCGACTACTTTAGAGATACGGCCTGATGCTCGGCCAATATGAATGGTGATACGCAATAAGGTCATGCGGTTCTTCCATAAACCACTTACCACCCTCCGGTTCGCCTTCAAATTCACAGAGCAAAAGAAAACTTACGTCGTGATTACGCGGAGAGTCGGGGTGATCTTCAAACCTGGTTATCTTTGCAGATAAAATATGAATATCCGCGCCGAGTTCCCTTTTCGCGATCCGCTCGCAGTCGCTAACAAGTTCTGTGCGAGGCGCACGGGAACCGCCCGGAAAATGCCATCCCTTACCAAAATATTCGTCGTCTCTTGGCAGAAGATAGACCCCTTTCCTCGGACGGATTAGCGCGAGGTCTATAACCACCGACACCGATTTCTGCATAAGTTCTACAAAAATATCCGCCCCGGGCACGCGCGGAACGGGAGGCAAAAGCTTCAAAACTCCCAAAAACGCCTCTCCCGCAAAGCTACCTCGAGGGTCATCCCCCATAGATCCAAGTACCTTATCTAGCGCCTCTCTCTCCGAATCGCAATTTTTCTCTTTAGGTTTGTCCATACTTTTATTATTTTATCATCTATAGACGATAGATCATGAATTTTGCAACATTCACGCTCCATCATCACATTCCAACATTCTCAAGAATGTTGGAATGTGTGTCATCAACGAAAGAAGTCGCTGCGCTTATCCGCTCCCCAGGACACACCTCGTAAGAGAATTTACCACATTGTCAATTTTCAAGAATTTTTTGATCTGGGCGAGAGTAAGCCAGATGAAATCGTCCGGAATTTCTACTTTTTCGTCTTCTGAAACTTCCACGATCATACAGCGGTTGGTTTTGTGGTAGAACCGCCCCGGATCCTCCACCTCAACTGAATTCACAATAACCTTGCCTTTGCCACCGTTCTCAAAGTACTCGGCGAAAAGAGGTTTTTTGCCGCCATGAACCTGCTTCAAATTGCTCTCCGTCGCCTGAAGCGTTGGAGAAAACTGAAGACCGGCGGGCGTGCCAGGTTCAAACTTGGCGTAAAGAAGATAATGCATAGCGCCTCCTTTTTTCTGACACAGTATTCCGAGTATCCCGCACTCCTCCTGCTTCATAATGGGCTGGGTCCAGCTTGTCACTTCCCGCCCCTTGGCGCCATCCACCTTCACGCCTATCAGCGAAAAAAACTTTCCCGTTTCATGGGAAACGTTTCCGGTTTCCGGATCAACGCGCCATTTCGCCACATCCTTCAGTCCTATTTCCTCTACTTCCGCGGGGTATGCCTTTCTTTTTTCTTCAAGCCACTTTTGCGCCTCGGTAATGTCATCCAGTCCCTTCTTTTGCGCCTCCATCGTTTCCGCAAGCTCCGCCACAGCGAACTCAATCTCATCAGTAATTTTGTAACCGTTGTTTTTTATTAAATCCAAAATCTCGTTAAGCATATGGCTGAATTATGAAGTATAAATAATGAATTATGGTCGGCTCTTTATTCTTTATTCTTGCTTAGCACCAGCATATACTGCGCGCCCATGGGTACGGATCTCAAGAGATTTTCCAAACCCCTCAAAAACTTTGCCGGCCACGGAAAGAAAACGATATACCGCTTGAATACCGCTTCAAAACCGCAACCCTCGGCCAGCTTTACGAATTTATTTCGCAGTATAAGTTTCGCGTCCGTATCAAACGGGCAGTTGTTCACGATATGGCGCGTAACCGGATTTAAAGGATTATGCTCAAAAATAATAACCTTCCCGCCCGACTTTAAAAGTTTTTTTATCTGGCTCATGGCGACTGCCCGCTCTTCTGGCGCTACATGATGGAACACCATAGCCACTACGATAAAATCATATTTTTGCTCCGGTGGCAGTTCATCCACAAAATGAACATTCTTAAGCCCAGAATATTCTTCTCTCCCCACCCGCACGGATTCCCTGGAAATATCCCAGCCATAAACCTCCGACTGCGGAAATTCCTTAGCCAGTGGCCCGGTAATTTTCCCAATGCCGCAGCCATAGTCCAAAAAATCATACGCTCCATCCTTGGGCGCCGCCCATTTCTTTATGCAGTCAATTTTATACCGGTCAAAAAAGGTGTCATCTCCGTAAAAAGGAGCAAAACACTTGTTCAACGATTCCCTGTAGGTGTCCGCGTGTTTGTCAAAATCAACTTTGGGCATGAATTATGAATAATGAATTAGAAATTAGGAGTCAGACCGTAATTCACAATTCATAATTAGTTATTCTTCTTGTAAATTTCTTTAACTGAATACTGCGGTTTTTGGTTAATGCCCATATACATCCTCCCCATATATTCTCCGATGATGCCCAAGACGAACAAAATCACGCCGAAAAGAAAGGCCATAATGACAGCCAATGTAGTGAAGCCCGCTACCGGAGTGCTGTTTATAAAGTAGTCCAAGAAATAATACAAAGCGAGAACAATGCTCAGCGCCGATAAGACAAGCCCGAGAAAGGTGGCCAGACGCAGTGGCCAGACCGTGTAGTTAAAGATCATGTTCATGGCATGAGCTGCGAGTTTCCTGTAAGTATAGCTCGAGCCGCCAATTTCCCGCTCGTGATGTTCAACCGTTACATGGCCGACGTAGCGCGTGTTTACAATATCTTTTATTAGGACATCCACTATTGCCCTGTGCTGTTTGAAACCGGTGAGCTTCTCCGCGACGGACCCCTTCATAATGCGGAACGTGGTCGCTATATAGCCACCGCCAGTAATCCTAGATATTAGTTTATTCAGGACTATGGAAGGGATATTTTTATACCATCTGTATTTTCTTGACTTATACTGACCGTAAACCACGCTGTAACCGCCGTCTTTTATGGTTTTTGCAAGTTTCTTTATCTCTTCCGGCGGATGCTGGAGATCGTCGTCCATAGTAATCACATATTCGCCTTTCGCGTGCGCGAATCCGCACATCGCGGCGCAGTGCTGGCCGAAGTTATTGTCAAGGTTAATTGCGATCACCCGGCTGTCTTTCAGTGCCAGCTCTTTGCACACATTCCAGCTTTTGTCCGGACTGCAATCATTTACCAAAATGAGTTCCCAAGAACTGTTAAGAGAATTAAAAACAGCGGAGAGACGCTCGTGGAGAAGCCGCAAAGAATTCTCGCTTTTATAGACCGAGGCTACTACGGAATATTGAACGTTGTTCATAAAAATTCAAAATTCAAAAGGCAAAATTCAAAATTTAAAGCCAAAATCCAAAAGTTTTCGGAAATTTTAACTTTTGATTTTTAACTTTTGGCTTAAAACTACGCCCCTTTAAGATGTTTTTTAAGTTCGCCGATTTTCCCCTCAAACTCGCCGATCATTTTTCTGACCTGTTCTTGAGATACGTCCTGTGACTCTAGCTGCGGCTTCTCTGAAGATGCCAAAACCGCGTGAGGTTCTGACTGCATAAGTAATTGGTTCGCATAGACAAGAGATTCAAAAGTGCCGGCATCGGTCCAATCGCCGTCAAGTATTTCGTAGGCAAGCTCGCCCCTTTTAATATATTCGTTATTGACGCTTGTGATTTCATACTCCCCACGCGCCGAGGGTTTTGTGCCACGTATAATATCAAACACCTGTGGGTCATACATATAATAGCCGATAACCGCGAAATTGGACTTCGGGCTTTGAGGCTTTTCCTCAATTTCTATCACCTGCTTCTCATCTATCGCGGCTACACCAAACCTATGGGGGTCGGTAACCGATTTTAAAAGCACCAAAGCGCCCTTCTCCTGTTTTTGAAATTTCTCCACGAACGGTTTGATGGAAGCCGTGGTAATGTTGTCTCCCAAAATCACCACGATTTTATCTCCCTTCGCAAAATTCTCGGCGAGCAGTAGGGCGTGGGCAATGCCACCGGCGCTCTCCTGAACTTTGTAGGTAAAATTACATCCCAGCTCTTTCCCGCCTCCCAAGAGGTTAACGATACTTCCCATATGTTCGGTGCTGGTAACTATAAGAATCTCGTTGATGCCCGACTCAACCAATTTCCTTACCGGATTCAAAATCATCGGCTCACGGCCAACCGGAAGCAGATGTTTGTTCGTAACCTTTGTGAGAGGATAGAGCCGCAGGCCCTTTCCGCCTGCCAGAATAACGCCTTTCATGTTATATTTATAATGCATTATAGGTGTTATGTCTAGTTATAGTGTGTGTGACTAAATGTTGGTTCGGTTACAAGCCGAGGGATCGTAAAAATCAAAAAGGTAAATGTTAAAGTGTAAAATTACAGTCCAAAATGTTAAAATTTCGGAGTTTTCTAAGATTTTTTACTTCACACTGTCATTTTTTATTTTGATTTTTGAATTTTGACTTTAGTAAATTATGTTTCCATTATTGTCAAAACCCTACTTCCCCATACTGCTCATTGTCTCCGCGGGTTTCTTGCTGTACCTCCCAGGCATCAATGTCCAGCGCTACGGGGACGACATTCAACTCATCCTTAGCTCGCCGCCCCTGAATCCGTTTTATTTTTTCTTTAATACGCACCCATCAACCTGGTACCGGCCGCTTGAGTTTAATTTTGAAGCAGTCACGCAAAGAGTGTTCGGCCTTACTACGATCCCCGTGCATATTGCCGGTATTTTTTCCCATTTGCTTTTAGTAGCCATTATATATTCCTTCGCGCTCCGGCTCGGATTCAAAAAAATTCAGGCAACTTTAGCCGCCGCGTTTTTTCTCTTTTCGCAAGCCAATGTTCATCCGGTGACAAGCAACGATACGCTCTCCCAAGTCTGGAGCGCGCTTTTCGGCTTTTTGAGTATTTACTTTTTATATAACTACTTGAACCCAGCCACGCTCCCCGACCTGTCTCAACGCCAAAAACCCTCCGCCTTTTTCTCCAGCCTGCTACGTACTACTTACTACCCACTACTTACCGGTTTTTTGAGCCTGCTCGCCTTTGCCATGGCTCTCCTGTCAAAAGAAGCCGCTATTGCGTTTCTGCCGATTATTTTTTCGTTTATCATTTTTTATCCCTCACTCTTGGCAACGGCTAAAAGTGAGGGACGAATGTACGAGCGTCTCAAGCAAGTATTTATTCAAATAGCGCCATATTTACTTATTGCTGTTTTGTATCTTTTAATCCGCGCGAACTTTTCCAGCATGCCCCCCAGTTTCGGCCCTGGCAGATACCAGTTCCACCTGGGCTTAAACATTCTGCAGAACTTTGCCCAGCTTCTTTTCGCGATGTTCGTCCCAATATCAAGCGTTACGGCTTTTGTAACGCTTGCAAGCCGCGAATGGCTCGGATTTTTAGCGACTGCGTGCGTAACAATTATTTTATTCGCGCTCACAGTCTGGGGAGCCTCGCGGGCAAAGAATGGCGGGTTAATGCGCCTTCTGGGCGCTTCGGCAATCTTGGCTTTCTTTCCGATCATACTCTTAAACCACGTAAGCGAACTCCACGTTTACAATATTATGCCTTTTGTGGCCATAATACTCGGAGTGGCTTTCGGCGAGATATGGGAGATTTGTAAAATAAATAAAGTATTGCGTGTTATTTTTATAGCCATTATCGCGCTGCTCTTCGCGAGTAATATATATGCCGTAGAAGCCAAACTCGCGCTTATGAAACAAAGTGGGGAGCGGACGACTTTCATCATGGCCCAGTTGGGAATTTACGCGAGCAATCTGCCACAAGGCGCGGAGGTGTTTCTTTTGAATCCCCCGGCAAAAGAAATTGAATATTCTGTATTTATAACGCGGGGCTTTAATATCCTTGAAAACACCGACGATGTTAGGCGCTTGCTCGACCGCGCCGACCTTAAAATGAAAATAGTGGAAACATCCGATCTGCCTAAGCTCGAAAAAGGTTCAATTGTTTTTTCCATTGACGAGGATGGCCGGATTTCAAGAGTTCAAAATTGAGTTTGTGGGGGTCAAAAAAATGCAAAGGATTGACCCATGGACAATATCGTGTTATTCTTTATGCTAGCAACTAAACATCGTGAGGCCAGAAAAGCCCCGTAATCAAGAAGGAGGATAGCGCAGTGAAAATAACCCTAGTCCACGGCAAATACTTCAACTCATGGGAGGCGCTGGGTTTGGGTTACATCGGCGCCTACGTGGGACGCCACATGCCGGAAGCGGAAATAGATTTCTATCAGGGGTGCTTTGACGATGACGAAACGGTCATCGCGGGCGCTTCAAATTCCGATATTGTCGCGTTTTCATGCAACACGCCGACTTTTCCTTACGCCGAGCGAATCAGCGCGCGGCTTAAGGGCATAAACCCACTCATTCGAACAGTTGTTGGGGGGTATCATCCGTCGGCGATTCCGCAAAACTGCCTTGTTCCGTCAATCGATCAGGTCGTGGTCGGCGAAGGCGAGGCGGCAATGCTTGAGATCGCGCAGGGTAATACCGGCCATATTGTGAATGGCCGCATCATGAGCTTTGACGAGCTCCCCTGGCCCAATAGAACCCTTATCAAAAACGAACGAAATATCGGCGTCGCTTACAAGGACAACGCCAAACGCATTACTTCTTTCCAAAGCCACCGCGCCTGCCCTTTCATGTGCAAGTTCTGCCTGGACGGATTCAATAAGGTTCTCTTCAGAACTCCGGAGGGTAATTTCCCGCAGAAAGCTCCCGTCCGCTATCGTCCGGTTAGCAACCTCCTGGACGAGATGGAGGACGTAACAGAACGGCTGGAACTTGACCTCATCAAGTTCTGCGACCCGACTTGGAATACGCACATCAAGTGGGTAACGGAGTTTTGTCAAGAAAAAATCCGGCGCGGATTCAAAACCCCGTTTTATCCCAATATGCACGCGACGATGTGCACGGAAGAGATGATCCAGCTCATGGCCCGGGCCAACTGTTACGAAATAGCTATCGGCATTGAGTCGGGGTCGCCCAAGATACTGAAACAAATCGGCAAGGGCACAAACCGCAAAACAATCCGCCAGTGCGTAAGTTGGGCGAAGAACGCGGGAATCATCGTCCGTGGCTATTTCATTCTCGGCATGCCGGACGAGAACGAAGAAGACCTCCGCATGACCGAGGAATTCGCCGAAGAACTGGAAATGGACGAATATGGATTTACCATCCTCTGCCCCTATCCGGGAACGCAGATGTATGACCCGTCTACGGCGACTTCAATTGACTGGGCCACGGCTGACGAATACAGCAATGATTTCTGGCGGACAAACCACCTGACCAATGCCGAGTTGAAGGCGTGGCAGGCGCGGCTGACCGCGAAGTTCGCGGAAAAGCTTACCTGGCACAACAAGCAATTGGAGAACAAAAAGCCAGACTGTTAAGCCTTCCCGGCAAAGCAGTTGTAGCCACCAAAGAGGGGCCGCCTGGGCCCCTCTTTTTTTTCCCGAAAAAAAGCCATATACTTCCCCCATGGCATTAAACGAGAAAAAGGAAGTTGCTCTAATTAATGCGCTTTCTCCGCAAAACCGGCGGCTAATAAAACGCCTGGAGAGCATACTGCTCAAAACGGAAAATAAAAAACGCGCCAAAACCGACCCCATTCCTCTCGCCTCTCCAGATATCACCCCCTTAGAAATTGAGTCGGTTTTTTCCGTGTTAGCGACTCCGATTTTAAGTCTTGGGCCAAAACTTCCGGAATTTGAACAAAAAATCGCCGCATACGCGGGTGTCAAATACGCCGTGGCTGTAAATAGCGGCACGAGCGGGCTTCACCTCATTATAAAAGCGCTTGGCATCGGCAAAGGAGACGAAATAATAACTACACCCTTTAGCTTCATTGCGTCGGCTAACTGCGCGCTTTTTGAAAATGCGCGCCCCATATTCGCGGACATTGATCCCGCAACTTATAACATTGATACAAAAAAAATAGAAGTAAGAATAACACCGCGCACGAAAGCAATCATCGCCGTTGACGTTTTCGGACGACCAGCGGACTGGAAAGAACTCAAGGGAATCGCCGCCAGACATAAATTATTTTTAGTTGAAGATTCCGCCGAGGCGCTCGGCAGCGAGTATCACGGAAAAAAGTCCGGCTCGTTCGGAGACGCGGCTATTTACGCTTTTTATCCGAATAAACAGATAACGACAGGCGAGGGAGGCGTAATCTTGACGAACAACCCCGAGCTTGCCTGCCTTTGCGCCAGCTTGCGCAATCAAGGCCACGACAAAAAAAGTTCCTGGTTGGAACACCCGCGCCTGGGCTATAACTACCGCCTAAGCGATATCAGCTGCGCGCTTGGAATCGCACAGCTTTCGCGCATAGAAGAAATAGTTAAAAAAAGAGCCCGCGTTGCCGGATGGTACAACGAAGCGTTAAAAAATGTTCCGGGTATTCATTTGCCGCCCGGCGATGCGCCCGGGATAAGAATGAGCTGGTTTGTATATGTAATCCGGCTCGCCGATTCATATTCCAAAAAAGACCGGGAGAGAATAATGCTTGGCCTCAAAAGCCAAGGTATCGGCTGCCGTGAATACTTTACGGCGATTCATCTTCAAAAATTTTACCGCGAAATGTTTGGGCACAAACCCGGCGACTTTCCCATCACCGAGTATATTTCGGATAGAACCATCGCCCTGCCCTTCCACAACAATCTTACCCGGGAAGAAATACGAAGGGTTGTGGAAACGCTAAAGGCGCTCCTTTGAGATGAAAATTTGTTTTTTAGCAGGTGCCAATACTATACATAGCATCCGCTGGATCCGCTATTTTGTTAAAGCGGGAGAAAAAATCACGTGGATTTCTTTCGCGCCGCCCCTGAACGAAGCGCGCGATTTTATCGGACAAACCAACTTTTTAAACTTACGCCTTGGCAAGAACCTGCTTTCATTAGTGAATTTGCCGCTAAACCTGTGGAAAATCCACAAAACAATCAGGAGGGAAAAAATTGAAATAGTCCACGCTCATTACGCCGGACTTTACGGGCTCATCGGCGCGCTCCTTAATTTTCATCCTTTTGTGCTTACGGTCTGGGGATCGGACGTTCTTATATTTCCGTCTAATTTTATAAAAAAGAAAATTACCGGCTTCATACTTAAAAAAGCGGACCTTATTACCGTGGACGGTTATAATTGCCGCGACGCAATCCTAAAATTCAGCGTTCACCCTAAAAAAGTAAATTTTATCCAGTTCGGGGTGGACGCGGAAAAATTTCGCCCACAAGGCGAACCGCGCCCAAACACCGTTCTTTCCCTTCGCAGTCTTGAGCCTATATACGACATTGAAACCTTAATTAAAGCGGCGCCGTTAGTATTGAACAAAGTTCCGGAAACAAAATTTATCATCGCCGGCGACGGTTCCGATAAACAAAAACTTGCGGAGCTTGCCGTGAATCTTAAAGTAGCGGAACGTGTGCAATTTGTCGGCAGAATTACGCACGATAAGCTCCCAGAATTTATTAACAATGCCTCAATATATGTTTCCACCTCGCTTTCCGACAGCGGACTCGCCATGAGCACGACGGAGGCGATGGCATGCGGCCTTCCCGTCGTAATCACCGATACAAGCGACAACTCGCGCTGGGTCAAAAACAACGATGGGGGCTTCGTAATACCGGTTAAGAATCCGGAACTGCTCGCGGAAAAAATAATTTATCTTCTCGCACACCCCACGGAACGAAAAGCTTTCGGCGCGCGAAACAGAAAGATTGTAGAAGAAGGCAATAGTTATAAAGGCGAGATGGCCAAAATGCACAATATATATAAAGAAACGCTTAAATAATTTCCAATTACCAATTATCAATTTCCAATTCTGATTGCTCCGACGGCGCCGTCGGAGCTTCATTAGTCGGAAATCGGGAATTAGATATTGGGAATTTTATTGGATATTAGAAATTAGATATTTATCCCATGAAGAAAGTCCTCATCATCGCGAATCTATACCATGCTTACCGAAGAATACCGGGGATATCTTTTTACCTATCGCAATTCGGATGGAAGGCGACAATTATCACCCCTCCGATAAGCCAAGAAGAGCAAACAAGGCTTGGGTTCCCCGTAAATTTCAAAGAAACAGTAAAAATAGTGGAGGCGCCGTATTCCGGCGATATTTGGCAATTCTGGCGAAAACTTTTTGGGCTTCTGGGATTTAAAAAGGGTACGAGCCTCAGCGAGCAAATAAAGCAGACGGTGGGAAGCAAATCAAAAAAATCATTTGTAAACAACCTCATCCATATCTACGAAGCGATCTTCGGCTACCCCGATACCGAAAAAACATGGATAAAGCCGGCGCTTGAAGTCGCCGAAAGAGAAATCAGCAAAGAAAAATTTTCCACAATTTTAAGCTGTTCTCCATATCCATCTACTCACTTAGTCGCGAAAAAGATAAAAGAAAAATACCATATCCCGTGGGTTGCTGACTTTAGGGACCCTTGGTCGGAAAATCACAATTATTCTTACGGCAAAATAAGACGCGCGCTTGACCGCCGCTTGGAAAAGAAAACGATTAAAATAGCCGATATAATTACGACCGCCGCTCCCACTTATTCCGAAAAACAGAGAAGAATACACGGAAATACGATAGTGACCATAACCAACGGTTTCGATCCCTTGTTTGGAGCCAATATCAAGGCTGAGCCATTAAAACAATTCACCATTTCATACACCGGAAATGTATATGCGGATGGCCAGGATGTGGGAAAGTTGTTCCCAGCTCTAAGCAAATTTATTAAAGAAAATGATGTAAGAGAAGAGGAGTTCATCGTCCGTTTCTATGGACCCAAATACAGCTGGATAGACGAGGAAATTCATAAGTTGGACATAGAAAATTTTGTCAAACAATATGGACCGGTATCAAGGCTGGAATCTATCAAGGCCCAGAAAGAATCGCACGTCTTACTGATATTCGGTTGGAAAAATTTGGACGAGCTCGGGGGGATACCTTCCAAGGTTTTCGAATATATGGCCTCTGGAAGACCAACCCTTGGAATCGGCGGATCCAAAAACGAAGACTTTGTGAAGATAATGGAAGAGACCAGATCGGGCAAATCAGGATCCACGGTGGATGAAATAAAAGATATACTCGACACATACTGGGCAGAATTCAGACAAACAGGCAAAATATTATACGAGGGCATCCCCGAACTTATAGACCAATACAGTTTAAAAGAACTCGCCAAGAAGTTTGCCGAAGTTTTAAATGAGTTGAACCCTTAATTTAAACCCCCCTTGCTTTTTGCAACGGCCTTAGTTAACCTTATTCCAGCATTTAAACAAATATCACAATAGGAGAAGGAATGTTTCTGGAAAGCGTGCCGAGTGCTGTGTTTATAGGCGCTCATACGGACGACGAGATGATTTGCGCCGGTACCTTACATAAGCTAGTTAAGATGGGAGTGGATGTAAAAGTCATGATCTTTGCTTGTGCCCGCATAGATGGCGTACCCGAAGAAAAATCCAAAGAAATCCTGGCCGCGGAATTCAATAAGTCAATGGACATTTTGGGCGTACCATCGGCAAATCGGTGGCTGCTAAATTGGGAAACAAGAAAACTGCCGGACAGTAGAAACGAAGTAAGGCAATATGTATACGATTTCGTTAAAACCCACAGACCGGATTTGGCCTTTATTTTGTCGCCCAACGACGACCATCAGGATCATTCGGCCGTCGGCGAGGAATCAGAGCGGGTGATGAAAGGCAGAGTCAGAATGATTTTGAGATGCCAGTACCCGTGGAACTACAAAAATTTCAATCCCAATCTATTCGTTACCCTCACGGAAGACGAGTTAAAAACAAAAGTGGGCGCGATCAATGCCTACAAATCCCAAACTTTTCGATATAACTACTGTAAACTATTTGAGCAGCAAGCCAGAGCCGATGGTCTTTCAATTAAAGAGGAAATAGCGGAGAAATTCGAGATAATCAGGCTCGTAACCTGAAAGGGGGGAGCATGAGATTCAAAGATAAGGTAGTTTTAATAACTGGAGCATCGGGAGGAATCGGACGCGGACTCGTAGAAGCTTTCGCGTCCGACGGGGCATCGGTTGCCGCCGTATACAACCGCAACGAAGTTAATTTTCCTGAAAAAGTTCTAAAGCTCAAGGCAAATCTGATAAATCCGGAAGAGGCCCAAAATGTAGTCGCCAAATGTTTAGATGCGCTTGGCAATATAGACATCTTAATAAATGGCGCGGCTATTAGCTCAAACAATTTCGTAGAAAAAACAACCATTGAAGACTGGCGATCTGTTATGGACGCCAATCTTACGACCGCTTTTAACGTAACCAAATACCTTCTGCCAAGTATGAAAGAAAGGCGAACTGGCCGCATAATCAACATCAGTTCAATTGTCGGTGAAATAGGCGCTATCGGATGCAGTTCGTATGTCGCTTCCAAGGCCGCGCTTGTGGGATTCACAAAAGCTTTGGCTAAAGAAACCGTAAAGTATAACATCTTTGTCAATGCCGTACTTCTGGGCTATTTTGAAGCCGGACTTGGACTCCAATTCTCCCCTAAACTCAAACAGAAAATCACCGAGATGATTCCGATGGAACGGTTCGGTAATCCCGAAGATGTCACAAAAGCCATATTTTTCCTCTCGGAGTCAGAATATATGACCGGAAGCGCGATAAGATTAAGCGGAGGACTTTAAAATGGAAAAATGCGAGGACGAAGAGAAAAACATTCTGATCACGGCCGGAAGAATTGTAATCGGCAAGAACGTAAGTTTGGGCAAAAACATCCGCGTTGATATACGAGAAACATTCAGCATCGGAGACCGCTCCCGCTTGGGAGACAACGCCAGAATCGAAGGAAGAAACGCCCTCATCGGTTCCGACCTATGGAGTTCAAGTCGTGAATTCAACGGACTCTCAATCGGACGCGGCAGAAAAAACTGGCCGGAAGCAAATTTCAAACTGGGAAACCGCTGTACAATCCACAACAATACGATTGACCTCGCGAAAGAAGTTGCCATTGGGGACGACGTCGGTTTGAGTCCCGATGTAACGATTTACACTCATGGATACTGGAACTCGGTATTGAGTGGCTACCCCGCAAAGCACGCGCCCGTCGTAATAGAGAACGGAGTGATAGTAGGATATAGAACCACTATCCTCGCGGGCGTAACTATTGGAAGAAATGCCGTAATCGGAGCGCAGAGCGTCGTAACAAAGAGCTTGCCTGGCAATGTAATTTATGGGGGTAATCCCGCGAAAAAAATAAGGGACGTGATTGAACCCAGCGAAGAAGAAAAGAAAACGTTGGCCGAATCAATCCTTGGCGAATACCTCAAGATAGCCGAATATCGCGGTCTTGGGCCGAAGATAATCTTTAATTTCCCCGTAATCCGAGTTAACAACCTAACCCTTAATATCAGCAACCTGGAATGCGCCGGTGAAGAGGACGAAGAAACTGATGATTTCCGCGATTTCGTCTTCAGATATGGATTGAGATTTTTCACCAAACGTCCTTTCAAGCAAAGTTACCGTGATCCATGTAGCCAATAACATAGCAAGCTATATACGCAAAAGCTATGGAAAATTACCAAGCCTAGATCGGCTTGGCTTTTTCTTTTTTGGCGCACAGCGGCGCGGCCACACGCGACCACGAGTTTATATCGCCGTTTCCCCGCTATTTTTCCTCAAAATATTATTCAAACGTTCAACGGTTTGGAGCAGTTCAAAATTCACTCCTTGGCTTTTGGCAAAATCAATAAAAGCCCGCGTATCTTTTGGCAAGCAGGCGCCGCCGTAACCGCGGTAGCCGTCGCTAAATATATCAAAATGGCTGTGGCCGACCCTATGGTCCATTCCCGCAGACTCCTTCACTAAATCATAGTCAACGCCGAGTTTTGTGCATAAATCATATATCTGGTTCGCAAAAACCACTCTCGTTGCAAGAAAAGTATTTCCAAAATATTTGACCAGTTCGGCCTCCGTGGCGGGCATAATTTTGGAGAAAGGCGCTTTCGGCAGAATATCCATGGCTGTCCGAGCATATTTTTTGCTTTTGGCGGTATATCCCACAATCTGGCGTTTTGGATTCACGAAATCGTTGTTCGCAGTTTTGGCTACAAGAAATTCGGGGCTGAACAAAATGAAGTGCTTGGGAAATCTTTTCTGAAATCTTTCGGTGGAGCCGGGAAGAACTGTGGATTTAATAACAACCGCCTTCGGTGTCTTGAGGTTTTTTAGCGATTCAATAATAGCCGAATCGTCGTAGCCCCTTTGTAGTGAGCCGGTCGAACCACGCCCGTCCTCACGATAAGGAGTCGGGACGCATACGAACACAATATCGGCTTTGTTTACTTCTTCTATGGAACCAATATTTTTATACTTGTCGTATAAATATAAATCCGCCAAGCGCCTCCCCCTTCCTTTAAACCAGTAAAGCGCCGCGCCTCCCACATAGCCAAGCCCTATAATACCGACCCTCGGCTTCGTTTTGGACATTGTGCCCTGATTGTATAATAATGGAAAGTACAGTTCAATATGGAACAAAATTACGACGCAACAAAACAATTCCACCTGGAGTCACGGGAGTTTTTGGACAAGATGACTTTCGTCAACTGGTACCGATATTTTTTCATTGTGAGAGAGGTGGTGGATTTAAAATTAAAATCAATTTTGGAGATAGGTCCCGGAGAAGAAACCGTCAAACACGTTCTCGCGCCGTACGTAGAGAAATACGAAACTTTCGACATAAATTCCAAGCTAAAGCCAAATTACATCGGCGATGTAAGGGATTTTAAACCGGAACTGCAAAATAAATTTGATTGTGTTATCGCCGCGGATATTCTGGAACACATTCCGTTTGAGGACGAAACAAAAACGCTCAAAAATTTACACAGCTATCTTCAGCCGGACGGAAGAGCGCTTATAACCGTACCTCATCGCGTGTGGTATATTTTTGGGATATGGTGGCTTAGCTACCGCCATTTTCTTTTACGCTCTCCGGACTGGGTGAGGCGGTTGTACCATCGGGGGAAAAATACGATAGACCCTGACCACAAATGGGAAATCGGCGACGGCAAGCACAAAATAGAAGACTTTGGAAACGCGGCCCGCGCCGCCGGTTTTAAGATAGAAAAACTGCAGAAACTTATATACGTGGATTTCTGGACTTTGCGAAAATAGTCGCTAAAGTACTAAAAAATGAACGTGTTGACTTTTGAGGTGCCCAAGCAAAAGTTAGTTTCGCTTATTAAAGCCGGACTAATTGGCGCTTTATTTATCGCGCCTCTTGCTTTTTATCCATACAGTCCTTATCCGCTGGTCTCGCCCAAAGTGGCCGTCTTTCAAATTTTTGTTGAGATCGTCTTCGCGCTGTGGCTTACATTAGCCGTCGCGGATAAGAAATATCGTCCACGATTGACGCCTGTAACCGTTCTTTTATCGATCTTTCTCGCAATTGCCGCAATAACCTCAATAATCGGCATTGATATTCATACAAGTTTATGGGGATCTGCCGATAGAAAAACGGGTCTGATTGCCCTCGCGCATTTTTATGCTTTTTTCCTCGTGTTTTCTTCGCTTTATAGAGATATCCGATTTTCTTTTTTTATTAAAACCGTGGTCGCCGGCGGCGGAATATTAAGTTTAGTGGCGATTATCCAACGCTTTAGTTGGATATATTATCCATCCCTCCTGGGAGGCACCACGGAAAGGCCGGGCGGAATAGTGTCCAACGCCCCATTTCTCGCGGGCTATCTCATTTTTGCGATTTTTTTCAGTATATATCTTGCTTACTCCTCTCACACAACTAGAGATAAATCCCCCCACCTTCCCGCAGAGTCCAATAATCCACGGGAAGGATCGGAAAATTCCCTTCATTCCCACGACAAGACTGCTGGATATTCGGTAAGGTGGGGGGATAAAATAGTTTTCTGGTCCGCTGCGGCGTTTTTTGCTTCCGTAATTATTTTTATCACCCAAACGCGCGGCGCAATTGTCGGATTACTGTTAGGAGTAATGCTCTTGATTTTGCTCGATTGGGATAATGAGAATCTCAAGAATCTGGCTCAATCGCTCCGAGCGCGAAAAAAATTTTTGGTTTCTGTTTTACTTATTGCCGTTACAGGCGCATCTATCGTCGCGGGAACTTTTCCGTTTTGGGAAAAGATCCCCGGAATAAACCGCTTCGCGTCTTTCACGGAAAGTTTCTATACCCGATTAGCGCTCTGGGAAATCGGGCTCGAAGGCGCGAGGGAACTCCCCTTCACGGGCTGGGGCATTGAAAGTTTTGAAATAATGTTCCATCAATTCTACGACCCCAGATCGTACACCGCCGAAACCAGCTATATTTTCAGAGATCCCGATAGGCCGTTTAACATC
>Ga0209542_10010388_pt1 | contig 16808 bp, 13 predicted proteins | sample RifCSPhighO2_01_FD_184028 | JGI IMG/M metagenome (GOLD analysis project Ga0209542, IMG submission 184028) | Soil microbial communities from Rifle, Colorado - Rifle CSP2_plank highO2_0.1 (SPAdes) (version 2) | ecosystem: Environmental > Terrestrial > Deep subsurface > Rock core/Sediment ...
CCCGGCCCGCCAGATGAGCGCTCAATTGAGCTTGCACGGGTTGTGGACAGGGGCATCCGCTCCGCAGATGCCATTGATACAAAGAAGCTCTTCATCCAGGAAAAGAAGGCCTACGGCATTTTTGTCGACCTTTACATCATGGACCATTCGGGCAACCTTATTGATACCGCGGCACTTGCCGCCATGGGCGCGCTTACCGACTGCAAAATCCCCAAATATGAAAACGAGCAGCTCATCCGGACGGAGAACATAGGAAAGCTGCCGCTTGCCCGGAACGTTTCGGTTTGCAGCTTCGAGAAGATTTCGGGAAAGACGATACTTGATGCAACCGATGAAGAGGAAACGGCCTCAGATGGCAGGCTTTCGCTTGCCACGTGCGACGGCGATTTCATATGCGCGGCGCAGAAGTCGGGGCCGGCTGCATTCACAAAGGAGGAGTTCTCAACGCTCATGGATATTGCTATAGAAAAGGGCAGGGAGCTGCGGAAATACATGTGAGCCGGCTTACCGGCCCGATTCATGGAATGGGTGCATAGCATCCTTCCGCCTCTAATCAACATGCGGGGGATTCATTCATTATCAATGTGCCAAGGTGAAAGGTTATGGGATCTAGATACGGAGTCAAGATCAGGAAAAGGGAGCGCGAAGTCATACTTCAGCAAAAGACCCTCTATGAGTGCCCTACCTGCAAAAAGAAGAATATCAGGAGAAAGGGCTACGCCCTTTGGAAATGCGGCTCGTGCGGGTCTGAATTTGCAGGCGGCGCCTATTCGTTCGAAACATCTGTTGGCGTTTCCGCAAGGAAGACGCTCGAATCCTTAAAATCCAGGAAATAACCGGTGCTGACATGGAAGAATTCATCCTGCTCCAATGCAATTTCCCGGATTTGCAGATTGATGATGGCCTAAAAGGTGCAGCTGTTACCGATTCGGGAGTGCTTGCCCTGCTTGAAAAAACCTTTGAGGCAATCCGCAAGAAGACCTACGACTTTGCGCCAATTGACAAAAATGGGATCTCTAATTTGGCCGCCCAGCATGCCCCCAAAATGCGCACCATTCCGGATTTCATAACCCTCCTATCCGGCCTAAAGCCCGGCGGCCTCGAAGCCCAAATCCTCCCTTTCTGCAGGGACGATCGCAACCCCGAAAGGGTATCGGAAAAAAAACTCTCCCCAGTCACTGATATTGCCGTGGATTACTTCATTTGCTGCCTATATGAGAAACTCTTCCCGGTGAAGGTGAATTCTTCTGGAAAGCCACCCAAAAAGGAGTTCCGCTTTGCCTCCAACCTGAAAGGCTGGGTGGTCATAAGGAAAGTAAACCTGGAAGTTGCGGAAAAAAAGGAGGTGCTCGCCTGCCTGGTTCATACTCTCGAGAGCATGGAGCCCAAATTCGCCCAATACCGGGGAGGTACTGCGTTCTTTACAAGGCTCGATGCTCTTTTGGCAAAATACCCCTCGAGGAAATCCTTTGGGAAATTAATGCTGTTATTGCAGGAAGCAAGCAAGGAAGGACTCCTTTCCCAGACCGATTCATTCCTCAACAAGTACGCGCTTTACAAGCTCCTTGCCCAATTAGGATATTCTCCCTACCTTACCGGTGAACTTTTAGAGGGCATTTATCCGGAGCTAAAGATCCCAAAACCCAGGGGAAGGCTCAAAAAAGCGTGACCGCCGTAAACTTCGGATGCGCATTCCTATACGCCGCCGTTTTATTGCCCATCCGCGCGCTTTCCGAATCTGTTTACGCCCTGTAGAGCAATGCTTAAATACCGCCTATTCATAACGCTTTGAGGTGGTTTGCGATGGTCAAGGTTAACGTTGTCGGTGTCCCGCTAGACGAAGAAGTAGTGTTTATCGTGTCCTTATTGATCTTCCTCATGCTCACCGCCCAGTACTTCATCAATAGCGACTTTGAGCTGCAATACACCTCCGGAATAGGTGCATTCCTGTCGGCGCTCTCGATCTACGTGTTCTATAAGATGCACCTGATCGAGGAGAGGATGGCAATGCCGATGAGCGCATATGTGAGCGCGCCATCTGCCCCCGCAAGGTCCAGGCGCAAGTAAGGCAAATGCCAAGATTATGGATATAGCCCGGCGGAAGCTTGGCTCATAAGATATCATCGAGTGGGCAAAGCGGGAGCCGTATGCAAATGCCCCTGACGGTTGCCGGGGTCCTTGCTTCCATCCATTTTCCCCAAGCCCTAGGGCCTTTTCATCTCCAGCCGCAGCGGTTTTTAATTCCCCCCTCCCAATAATATTGTTTTTGGGGGCGTGGGCCAACCTGGTAAGCCCCTTTCTTTTCCCAGAAAAGAAATGCCCTTGGGTCCAAAGAAAAGGGCTTTTGTCTGCGTTGAATAGAAAGGGGGCCCAGCATGCTGACAGCTTTGGGAGCTGTTGATCTGAGAAGCCCTTTTTTCTTTCCCGGAAAGAAAAAGGCCCTTGGGTTCAAAAAGAAAGGGAATTTGCCCTGCGAATCCATCCCTGCTCGGAACTTCAAATCTCAGCGCCCCCATTTATTTTTATTGGGTTTGGGGAACGGGATCGCCGGTTAATGCCGCCATTTCCCTTCCTTCCCGAATGCCATTTGCACTATTTCGCCACCCTTATTAACCATCATTTTCAGATTCATACGCTGGTCACATGGACTTGGGGCAGGGCATCCGGAAGGCGCTATCGCGCATTACCGGCGCGCCCATACTGGACGAGAACGCCATACGGGAGCTGGTAAAGGAGCTGCAGCGCGTCCTTATCGGAAGCGACGTTAATGTGAAGCTGGTTTATGAGCTAACTAAGCGCATTGAGGAAAAGGCGCTGAAGGAAAAGAAGGCGCAGAACCTGAATCTCCGGGAGCACATCGTCCGCACAGTCTACGATGAGCTTGTTGCCATCCTTGGGGAAAAATACGAGCCCCAAATAAAAAAGCAAAAAATCCTCATGCTCGGGTTGTTTGGGTCGGGAAAAAGTACGAGCATAGCAAAACTCGCCAAATTCTACCAAAGCAAGGGTCTTAAGGTTTGTGCAATTGCCGGGGATGTCCATCGCCCTGCCGCAGTAGAGCAGCTAGAGCAGCTCTCGCAAACGGTGCATTGCGGCTTTTTTAGCGAAAAAGGGAAATCGGCGGAGGAGATCGCGCAGGATTCCCTGAGGCTCCAATCCCAATACGACGTCCTGATATTCGACACCGCAGGCAGGAGCGCCTTTGATGCCGAGCTTGCAGAAGAGCTAAGGAAAATAAATTCCGTTTTCCAGCCCGAAGAAAAATACCTGGTGGTATCCGCAGACCTTGGGCAAGTTGCCGGCAAGCAGGCATCCCAGTTCAATGAGGCCGTTGGAATAACTGGCGTCATTGTCACAAAGATGGATGGCTCTGGAAAAGGCGGCGGCGCCCTTTCCGCCGTGAAGGCGAGCAATTCGAAAGTGGCCTTCATTACCCTTGGGGAAAAACCGGACGCCCTGGAGGTATTTGATGCGAAAAAATTCGTGGCGCGCCTGGTGGGGTTCCCCGATTTGGATTCCCTCCTATCCAAAGTGCAGGAAATTTCCGACGAGGAGGCGATGCAAAAGATATTGCAGGAAGGGAAAATGGACTATGAGACCTTCCTTGCTCAGATGCGCTCCATGAAGAAGATGGGCCCAATGAAGCAGATCCTGCAAATGCTTGGCATGTACGACCTTCCCGAAGAGTTCGTCGGCCAATCCGAGGCCAACTTCAAGCGATTTGAGGCCGCGGTTTTGAGCATGACTGCAGCTGAACGCAAGCAGCCCGAGCTTATGAAAAACAAGATGCGCCAGGAGCGCGTTGCGAGGGGCGCTGGCCTCAAGCACGAGCACGTAAGGGAGCTTGTGACCATGTTCGAGAAGGTCCAGAAGATGATGAAGGGCATGAAGGGCAACCGCGGCCTCATGAAGCGCTTTTCCAACATGCTCCCGCCCGGGATGAAGATTTGAATGACCAACCCGGGAGATGCTATAGACTCCTTTAGATTCTAGGCATGCCCAGAAACCCGGTGTTTCTGGTGCACCCCCTTAGTTTGGTCGGATGCGTCAGAACCCCCAGAGGTTCTAAGAATGCCCAAACCCCCCTTGGCGAGAAATCTCATTGTTTGCAGAAAAGCCCAGGCGCCAGAATATTTGCAAATTCCCGGGCCCTGCCTTCAAATCCCGCCAGCAAGCCACGCCCCCAGCAGTAGGAGGGCTGCGAGAATGAATATGTTATCCTTCTTGATGGTCGTGAATGCCAGCATGTATGCAATAATCAGCGCCATCACGATGGCTATCATGCTTACCATATCTTTCACGTGCCAATCTAGAATTTTCGAATTTAAGTTTTGCCGTTCGGGAACGTGGCAGTGCCGATGACGAGGAGTTTACGCCTTCTCGCTTCCCTTGCGCTTTTCGTAATGCGCCCTTCGTTTGGGCTAAGTGGCATGTGCCCTTCCAATTCGAATGTTGCGCCGTGCTGGGAATACCTCTTGCCTACAGCTGCAACAATTCCCCGCTGCCTTTCCATTACCTCGTTTTTATTGCCTCCCTTTCCGCCGATCCTTATTGCCCGCTGGAACCGTATGACATTTGCGCCATTATCCGTTTCCCTGCCGACTACTTTGAAGCCCCTTTGCCCAATCCTCCTTGCAAACTCCTCGTGCATACGGTCCACCAAGGAAATTGAACGAAATCAGGCTTTTAATACTTGGGAGGCATACCCATGTTGCAACTTTAATGTGAGCTTATGGCTTTTGATTTCGTTGCCAACGAGAAAAAATGGCAGGATGAATGGGGGAAGGCAAGGCTCTTCGAGGCAGATCCGGATCCCTCAAGGCGCAAGTTCTTCATCACCTTCCCCTACCCCTATTTGAACGGATCGATGCACGTTGGCCACAGCTACTCATTCTTCCGGACTGATGTCTTTGCCAGATTCAAGCGCATGCAGGGGTTCAACGTGCTCTTTCCGCAGGGCTTCCATGCAACTGGCGAACCGATCATGGGCACGGTGGAGCGGCTAAGGAATGGGGATGCCGCCCAAATTGAAAACTTCAGGAGGGCCGGTGCAACCGACATCAACATCGAATCCTTCAAGAAAGGGCCGGAGTTTGTTGCCAAGTTCTGGATGGCTGCCTGGATCCGCGACCTTAGGGCAGCTGGCGCCGCAATTGACTGGAGGAGGAGCTTCATCACAACGGACTTGACGCCGCAATACTCCCGGTTCATAGAATGGCAATACAATACGCTGAAAAAGAAGGGCTATGTCGTGCAAGGCACGCATCCGGTGATCTGGTGCCCCCACGACAACTCCCCAACCGGCGATCATGACCGCTATGTCGGCGAAGGCGAATCGCCCATCGAATACACGATTATAAAATTCGAGGCGGAATTCGATGGGGCAAAAATTATCCTTCCATGCGCGACACTCCGGCCCGAAACCCTTTACGGTGTCACCAATATCTGGCTAAGCCCGGAAGGGAAATATGTCAAGGCGGCCGTGGATGGCAAGATTTGGCTGCTGTCGCAGGAGGCCGCCAAAAAGATTTCGGACCAGCAGCACAAAGTGGAAATTCTTGGTGAAATCGATGCGAAGGGTTTTTTCGGGAAAAAATGCACCAATCCGCTTCTTTCCTCCCCCATTCCCATCCTGCCCGCAACTTTTGTCAAGCCGGAGCACTCTACCGGCGTTGTCATGGGCGTTCCAGGGCATGCACCTTACGATTACATTGCGCTTGAGGACCTGAGGAAGAACCGCAGGGAGGTGGAAAAATATTCCCTATCCCCTTCCGATCTCGAGGCGCTAAGGCCAATTTCCCTCATTTCCGTTCCGGGCTATGGCGATTTCCCTGCAATTGAGGAATGCCACAGGCTAGGGGTAGTATCGCAAAGCCAGATTACCGCCCTCGAGGAGGCGACCTCGAACGTGTATAAGCACGAGTTCCATAAAGGGAAGCTAAAGCCGGTTTACGGGGAGTTTTCCGGCCTTGCCGTTTCCGATTGCAAGGACAAAATCATCGCGAAATTCAACGCGCTTGGCATTTCATCCTCGATGTGGGAGTCGACTGGCGAAGTCGTTTGCAGATGCATGACCAAATGCCATGTCAAAATCCTGGAAAACCAGTGGTTCTTGAAATTTTCCGATCCTAACTGGAAATCGGCTGTGAAGGAGCATGTCAAGTCCATGGCGGTATACCCCGAGGAGGCGCGCCTCCAGATGGAAAACACAATAGACTGGCTGCAAAACAAGGCCTGCGCGCGCAAGGGCGGCCTTGGCACCAAGCTGCCCTGGGATAAGGAATGGAAGGTTGAAACCCTCTCGGATAGCACGATTTACATGGCCTATTACGCGCTCGCAAAAGCGATCAACGGAAATGGGATCCCAGCAGAGCAGCTGACCGATTCCGTATTCGACCACATATTCCTGGATGCGGGCGATTTGGATGGCGTTTCCAAAACATCCGGCCTTCCCTCCCAGACCATCTCAGATATGAAGCGAGAATTCGAGTATTTCTATCCGGTGGATTTGCGCAATTCCGGCAAGGATCTTTTGCAAAACCACCTGCTGTTTTTCTTATTCCACCATGCCGCGATTTTCAGGAATAAGCACATTCCCCTTGGCATTTCCGTCAACGGCTATGTTACCGTGGAAGGGGAAAAGATGAGCAAGAGCAAGGGGAATTTCCTCCCGGTTTTCCAGATGCTTCAAGAGCACGGCGCCGACCTGGTACGGCTGAACATTGTTGCGGCAGGCGAGAACCTTGACGATGCCGACTGGAGGGTTGAGGGTCTTAAAACCTTCCGCCGCAACCTCGAGTTCCTGCTGGAGGTCGCAGGCAAGCTTTCGGAAAATTCGCTGAATGGTGCCGAAATGGGGCGGGCAGAGTGCCTCCTCCAAAGCAGGATCGAATCCTTCGTGAAAATCGCTTCCGAAAACATGGAGCGCCTTTGCTTCAGGTCGGCCGTGCACCAAGCATTTTTCCAATCAACCGATGCCCTAAGGAAATATTTGGCTGCAAGGGAGGCAAAAAGCCATGCGGGCCTTGTGCGCCAAGCGCTTGAAAAAATTGTGCTCATGGCCTGCCCGTTCACGCCCCATTTTTCGGAGGAAATCTGGGCCCTTATGGGCGGAAAAGGTTTTTGCGCATCCGCAGCCTATCCCCTAAGCGATAGTTCGAAAATAAGCCGCATACTTGAGGAGGAGGAGAAATATTTGGAGAACGTGGACGCAGACATACGCCGGATATTGGGCCTAACTGGCACGAGGCCCGCATCCATCCGGCTATTTGTTGCGCAAGGATGGAAAAAGGCGCTTTTTGCGCTTTGCTTGCAGCGCGCAGAAAAGGAGGGCAAATTTAATTTGCCCGCCCTGATAAAGATGGCAATGGCTGATGAAAAATTCAGGCCATATGCCAAATCCATTCCGGGTTTCATTGCATTAATTGGCAAATCCGTCAATTATTACAAATCTGGCGACAGCCTGGAGCTTGACGAGTACGCACTGCTAACCGGAAACAAACTTTCCCTTGGAAAGCGCTTTGAATGCGCTGTTGAAGTGTTTCTGGCAGAGGAGGCAAAGGAGCATGATCCTGAAGGCAAGGCAGCCAAATCACTGCCCTTCAAGCCGGCAATTTTTGTGGTGAAAGAGTAAAGGCGGCAAAAGGTGCGGTTGCTCAGTAATGGCTATTGCAGTGTTGGTTGCAGTTGCCAAGTGAACTAATTGTCAATATGCTGCCGGTCGCTTAACCATTTACTTAGCCATAAATGCCCTTCTTGTAACCACTCTTCAATACATTTATTTAGGTACGCCAATCTTTGATTTCCGGAAAAATTACCCCTGGCCACTCATTTAAATACTCCTTTTGCATAATAATTCCGAGTTAATTTTATTTTTTTCCTTGGGAAATAAGTTTTCTTTTTTTAAATGCAGCTTAATTTTGCCTTTATTTTGTGAAATACGCCATATTTAAGCTGCTTTTTTCCAACAAGGGACTTTTTAACGTAAATGTGGAGAGTAGCAATGCGAGTGGCGATGCTTGGCTGGGAATTCCCCCCTTTCATTAGCGGAGGCCTTGGTGTCCATTGCTTCGAGCTGACAAAAGCGCTTGCAGAGCGCGGCGTGCATATAGATTTCTTCATGCCAAAATCCAATGCGCCCATCAAATCCCCGCACCCAAATGTGCGGATCATCCCGGTGGATTATTCTTCCTTCCAAGGCGAAATCGATTTTGCGGATGCGGAATTCGGCCCGTATTTCCGCTTCCTTGCCCTGAAGGGAACGGCCTTTGATGAAGCCGGTTCGGCCGAAGTGGATGAGAGCTACGGGCTCAATTTCTTCGAAGCCGTTGGCCGCTACAACTTCCTTGTTGCCAAGCTCGTCCAGCTGAAGAACAAGGCCGCCAAATATGACCTGATCCACTGCCATGATTGGATTACCATCAAAGCGGGCATCGATGCTTCTAGGAGGATTGCGCGGCCTCTCATAGCGACCATCCACAGCACCGAATACGACCGCACCGCCAACTTATCCCCATTCGAATGGATCCTTGCAATTGAAAGGGAAGGGATCCAAAAGGCAACGCACGTGGTTACTGTCAGCAATATGACAAAAGGCCAGCTGGTTAGCCGTTTTTTTGCAGATCCTGGCAAAATTTCCGTGATATACAACGGCATTAACCTCCTGAAATTCAAATCCGAAGTGAAAAAGGAGAAATTCGGAATTTCTGGCAAGGTAGTCTTGTTCCATGGCCGGCTCAGCATCCAAAAAGGGCCGGATTATTTCCTGAAAGCGGCACGGAAAGTGCTCGAAAAGGAGGATGATGTAAGGTTCATAATCTCCGGCAAGGGCGACATGCTCCCCCAGCTTGTGAACGAGGCAATCTCGCTTGGGATCATAGACAAGGTGATGTTCACGGGGTACATCGAGGACGAAAAATTGCCCTATCTTTATGCAATTGCCGATGCCTATGTGCTTCCTTCCATTTCGGAGCCCTTTGGCCTGACGGTCCTGGAGGCGATGGCAAATGGGGTTCCTGCAATAGTAAGCAAGAGCACAGGCGTTTCGGAGATCGTAAACCACTGCCTGCGCGTCGATTTCTGGGACGTCGATGAGATGGCAAACAAGATACTGGCGGTGCTGAGGTATGCCGAGCTAAAGGAGATGCTGGCTAACGGCGCAAAGGAGGAGGCAAAGCATTTCAGCTGGGGGAAGACCGCAAGCGAGACGCTTGAGGTGTATTCCAAAGTTTGCGGGAAATGATTTGGATGGTTTGTTTATTTGATTTGCATTATTGGTGCGATGGCAGGGAACGATCGTTGGGGGGTCGTAAATTCCATGCGAAAATCCCCCCTTATGGTAGGTTGCTATGAAAAATGAACGGCGCATAAAAAAAAGGGCTGCAAAAACGCCTTTGCTTGCAGGGTCCAGTGAGGTTGGCAAAGTGGTAAGGTATTCGAGGCTTAGGGGCTTCCTTAGGCCAACAAAGCAGAAATGCGCCTACCTGCTTTTGCTCGCGCTTTTTTTGGGCGCCGCATTCGCCTTTTCTTATGTGGGAGTGGAATACCAAAACGAGGCGGTTTACCTCGCTTCGTATTGGGCGCTCATGGCGCTAAGCTTCCCATCATTCCTCCTATTACAGGGCTATGGCACGGAATCCATCCCCCAGTTGGGGATGCCCTTTTACGTTTTCACCATTTTCATGCAATCCCTCTGGTTGTATATCATTTCGTGCTCAATGAGCCTTTTCCTTAGATGGGAAACCGGTGCAAAATAATATGACTTCAATTTGCCTGTACTTTCACATACACCAGCCGATCCGTCTGAACAAATTCTCCCTCTTCCACGAGGGCAGGGACCTTAGCAAGCTGTACTTCAATACGGGCCTTGACCAGCACTACTTCGAGAAGGCAAAAGCGAAATGCTACGATCCAACCAACCGCTTGCTGCTGCGGCTAGTCGAGGAAAATTACGGCCGGTTCAAGTTCAGCTTCTCTGTCACTGGCACCTATCTTGAGCAGGCGCAGAAAACCCCCGCTGGCCGCGAAGTGATCGAATCCCTCCAGCAGCTATCCTCGACTGGCAAGGTGGAATTCCTTGGCGAAACCTACTATCATTCCCTCGCGAGCCTATTCCCCACCATGGATGAGTTCGAATCCCAGGTAAGGCAGCACGATGGCTATATCCGCGACCTGTTCTCCCAAACCCCGAAAGTATTCAGGAATACGGAAGTAATTTACAGCAACCGCATCGCCTCCGAGGTCGAGAAAATGGGCTATAAGGGCATCCTTACCGAGGGCATCGAATGGGTTTTGGGATGGAGGTCCCCGAATTACGTCTACAGGAACAAGGACGGCAACCTCGGGGTGCTTATGCGCAACTATAAGCTAAGCGATGACATCGGCTATAGGTTTTCGGCAAGGTGGTGGCCGGAATGGCCCCTTACTGCCGACAAGTATGCATCATGGCTATCTGCGGCGCAGGGCCAGACCGTGAATATTTTCATGGATTACGAGACCTTTGGCGAGCACCACTGGCACGATACGGGGATTCTCCAGTTCCTTCGGCACCTTCCAGGAGAAGCGCTTAGGCATGAGGGGCTGTCGTTCAAAACATGTTCTGAAACCCTGGAATCCAATGCCCCTGTTGGCGAGATCGATGTGCCAAGCAACCTTTCCTGGGCGGACATGGAAAGGGACGTTTCGGCCTGGCTTGGCAATCAAATTCAGCAGGCGTGCTTTGGGCAGCTAGAGGCGCTTGGAGAAAAGGTGCGCCAAACACACGATCCGGAACTCCTCCATACCTACCGCCTCCTCCAGACTTCCGACCACCTGTATTATTTATGCACGAAAAGCTGGGCAGATGGCGATGTGCACAAGCACTTTTCCCCCTATAAGGAAAACACGCCCTATGACAATTTCATAAACTACATGAACATTCTTCAGCATTTCCGCAGGCAGGTCGATTTGAAGCTAAGGCAGCAGGAGGATGAGCGTATTGCTACCTTTGGGAGGGAAAGGATGCTTTACATCAAGCAGGTTTTTGAATCGCCAGCCGGGCGGGTTCCTGAACAGAATAGCGGCATTTTTGCAAACGCAATGGAGGGCTCCGATGCAATATGAATCCCTTCGCCGGCTGCGGAAGGGGGCTTGCCCTCGTATGCAGTTCGCGCGGGCTCCTCGCAATTGCTATTGAGGCACGGAGAATATTTTAAAAAAAGTGGTAAAATATGAAAAAAGTGCTGTTCCTGGTAACTGAGCTGCAAAAACCCGTCGGAGGCCTGCACCGGTATTCCATCGAGATGCTTGGGGCATGGAAGAAAGCATTCGAAAGCAAGCAAACCGAGTACGAGCCGCTTCCAATTTCGCTTCGGGACCCCGCGGTCCCGCTCTCGGACCTGCGCTTTTGCGCCGAGTATGGCGATTTCATGGAAAAACACCCGAAAATCCTGGTGTATGAAGGGATGCGGGGAGGCGTAAGGTGCTTTTTCCTCGAAAGCACACTATCCGACGATGAGAAAAACAGGCTGCACGGCGAGCTTTGGGTAAAATACCGGATCAAATCCGAAAAATCAAGCTTTTGGGATTATTACAAGGTATTGAACGCGTATTGGAAGGCGGTTCCGGAATTTGCCGAGTTCCTTTTAAAGCAGCGCAAGGAAAACATCGCATTGCTCGATGCGCAGGACTGGCTCGCGTTCCCCGCCGGCTTCCTTGCCCGGGAGAGAATCCGCCGCCCATTGAATTGCAGGTTCCATTCGGGGGAATTCGGCAGGAGCCTTGGCCATCCGGATTTTGATGCGCCCCCGGTCACCATCGAAACTGCCGCCTTGCAGGAAGCGGACTATGTGCAGGGGGTGTCCGTTCACGAGGCGCAGTTTGAGGTCTACAATCTTTTGCCCCAAAAGCAGAGGCTTCGCAACGAGCTTGCGCCCTTCAGGGGGAAGAGGTGGGCGGAATACCAGCTTTGGAAGGAAGAGCGCTTCGAGGACTTTCTCCTCTACGAGGCGGGCTCGGATTTGGAAGTGATAACCGAGGCTGTGGCGGGCATAACAAATGGCATCATACTTGAGCCATGGCGCAAGGTCACCAAAGCCGATATCGATGCAGGCAAAAAAGTCCTTCAAAAAGCGCTCCCGAAAAAGGACAAATACGTGCTTTTCATTGGCAGGGCAGAATACCGCAAGGGGATAGATGCGCTCCTCCGGGCATTCGAGGAGCTAAAGCGGACGACCAAGATCAATGCCGGCCTTGTGATTTCGAGCAACCTTTCAAACGACGAATACGCGGGCATCTACAACGCGATAACGAAGCTGAAAATCGAGCACGATGCAATAATCTACAACGGCTGGCTTGGGGAGGAGCTAAAGAAGGGGCTTTTCTGCGCATCCGACATAGTTGCGCTCCCCTCGCTCTATGAGCCCTTCGGGCTTGTGACGCTCGAGGTGTTTGCCGCAGACATGGCAAGCGAGCTGAACGGATCGCACGGCCCGTGCACAATTGTCGGGGATACCGGGGGCATGAGCGAAGTTGTCAGGAATGGGGTCAACGGATTCAAGGTCCCAATGGAGGAAGACCGCTTCGACCTCAACCCCAGCTTCCTTGCACGGATACTTAAGATTTGCCTGAAGGATGAGCATTTGAAGAAAAAAATATCAAAGGGCGCAGCAGAACGCGTGCAGCAGCGCTTCTTCGACTGGGATTTCATAGTGCAGCGCATCTTCGAAATTTACGGCCATGCCGAGTCGAATTTCGAGAGGTTCGAAAGGAACGATCATGGGGTTTGAGGATAACGCAAATTTCAAAGGGGATTTTTTTAAGAGCGGCAAATTTCGTTTCCGCAATCCCGTTTGACACTTTGCGCATTATCATTTTTATATAAAAAAATATTAAAAAGGAAAAATGACGAAGGTGATTGGAATGGTGGTGGTGGAGGAGTATTTTGGCGCCAAAGCGGGAATAGTGTGGCAGTCCCTAAACGAGTTCGGCGCGCTTACAATAGCACAGCTCAAGCGCAAGACTAAGCTCACGGACTCGGAGGTTTATGCCGGCCTTGGCTGGCTTGGGCGGGAGGGCAAAGTTGAGATCCAAGGCGAGGTGCCACTCCTGTACAAATATAAATTGAGGCAATAATCCGTGCGATTGGGCCGGGAATGCCGGGCCGCATATGCCCCCGTTTCCATTCCCCAAACCAGTACATATTTGTGAACTTATGGATCCAAAACACATCAGCATTGAAATTCCATCGGAAGAAAATCCGGATTGGGGCTATGCCCGCAGCCGGCGAGCGCTGCTTCGGACCCCGAATTCGGAATTTTCCATCAGCGCATACTCGGCAGCAGTTGGCGAATTCACGATTCCCAACCGTGATTACCCCTACGAGGGGCTTTTTGCGATACTAGGCGGCGAAAACTGGAAATTTCTGGATGGGATCGCGTTCTGCCTAAAGGTTGCTGGAAAAACAGCTATTTTACGGCCTGGAAAAGTAAGAATCCACCCCTGGAAAATAAGGTACTCTTATTTGGTTGAAGGGATGCCTGAATTTCAAAATGCGATCCTGCACGCCGAATACTGCCTGCAACGGGATGCACCCCTGCCTTCGCTGAATGTAACCTTCAAGCTTGAGAACATGCATTCCCACGATGTGGTTTTGCGCATCCGGCCATTTGCCGACATACGCCACATGTACGGCCCATCACTCCCGGAAAAACACAAGGTAAAGGAGCTTGCAGACGGCATTTGCATCGAAAAAGACGACCGCCAGCTGTATATCTCAAGCAAGAATTTTTCCTCCTTCGCCGAGGATCGCCACGTCCAGCCCTGGCATTACAAGCTCGGATCCGGGAGCCGCGAATACATTGGAGGCGCATTGCGGTTCATCCCAGACGTGCGTGATGTTTTCATCCCCGGGGCTCTCGATCTTACTCTTTCAAAGTCGCTTGCCTCTGTCCAATTAACATGCGCATTCCAATGCAAGAAGAAGCCCGCAGTGGAGCTTGTCAGCCATAACGAGAAGAAACTGGTGGCAAAGATCAAGCGGACCCAAAAACTGTTCGCCTCCCAGCTGCGGCTTGCGGATGCGCTCCCAAAAAACCAGCAGCTTGCCCTCCACGGAAGGCTTCTTGCGCTAATTGACTCCTTCGATTTCGCCTCCGATACGCTCACAGCCCCCGATGCAGGCGCGTTCTGGTTCAGGAACATTTGGTTTCGGGATGCTTTCCAGGGAATGTATGACAACTTCGACCTTTTCTTCAAGGCCAAGAAGGCGTATCTAAAGTCATTATTGCTGCAATCCCTAAAGCTCCAGCGCGGCGGCCTTATCCCAAACAAGCTCCCGGAAAAGCGGGAGGAAGGCGCCGATTATTCCTCAATGGATGCGACCCTCTTGTGCTTCCTTTGCTGCCTTAAATACCTGAAATATTCCGATGACAAAACCCTCTCGTCCGCAGTAAAGGAGGGCGTCAAAGCGTTCTTGCATTCCCTGACAGGCACCAGCGCGGAGCTTGAAAACTACCTGCTAAAGACCCCGCCGCATTATTCTTGGATGGATTCTAAGACTGCTGCAATATACCGCGGCGAGCCAATTTCGGTGTCAACGCGCCTTCCCGCAGAATGGGTCAAGTCCATAGAATCCGATGCCAAGGCAGTAGGGGAATTCCTGGAAAAGGCAAACGGGCCGCATTATTACCTAGTCGAGCTGAATGCGCTGTGGATCCGGTTCCTTGCGGATTTCAATGCGCTATACCCCTCAAAGGAGTTCGAAACCCTGCAGACTGCCGCCTCCCTCAACTTCAAATCATTTTTCTTCACGGATGCGCCATCCGCCACGATGAACGAGAAATTCGAGAAGGCATCCGAGCTTTCGAGCGCATCAATTTGCGCTGCCAGCCTGCTGCCCGAGCTTTTCTCCGACGATGAGATACAAAAGCTCATCCGCACATTTGAGCCATCCCTTGCCTACCGCGAACGGAAGCTGTTTGGCATCCTTGTGCGCAACCTCCCAAACCGCATATTCCTGGGCGATTCCGAATACCATGGCGCCGTCATCTGGCCGCGGGACAGTGTTCCCCTGCTTAAGCTGCTATCGCGGATCCGCGACCCGCGGACATTGGAGATTTTGGAAAGCAACCTTGAGCATCAGATGGATGAGGGGGCGGTTTTTTACAACCACGAGCTGTTTGCGCTTCCAGAGGGCCAAAATCCGCATCCAAGCTCGAATTCGTATTCCCCAATTCCGGTTAGGAATCCTGCGCAGTTCTGGTCGCAGTGGGTCCAGCCTTATTTTGATTATTTATCCAAGCAGTAGTGCCGGCGAACCTGGAGATGGCAAGGCATCCGTGATGCAAGTTGGTATTCCCGCCGCCTCCTTGGGCCTAATCCGCCCGATGAATATTCCTAGAAAAAATCCTTCAATTTAAGGTCGGTTGACCGAATTGCCTTCATCGTTGCCCAGCCATGCCTTATGTATTTTTGCAAGACGGCGTCCCTATGGTGGCTGCGCAAGAATTCAATGACCCTCCCATCGCTAGGGTAGCCCGTTCCAAAGTCCCCAACTTCCAAAGCGATTTCCATGACCCTTCTTTCCCGCATGCTCTTTGCAAGGATTGATGCCGCGCCAACGCACAGGTACTTGAAATCCGCCTTGTTTTCGCTTACGATTTGCGTTTTTTCCAGAGGCGTTCCCCTAAGGTACTTCCGTATCCTGAGCTCAAATTTTTTCGGTGTGGGGTCTGGCGAGTCGACGAAAATCGTGGAGATGATCCCGTCCTTGGGTCCCCCCGATTCCGCATCCGATTTAACGAGCTTTTTTGACAGGCTCAATAATGCGCCTGCGATCTTCTCCGCCTCCATCTCATTGAGGCTGACCTTCCTTTTCATGTAATGCGTGATCTCCTCGGCGGAAACCTCGGCAATCTGGTGTGGGTGGTGGATGATTTTTTTTGCAATCGCCTCGCGGTTTTCCCCGGAGAGCAATTTCGAATCCTTCACGCCTATTTTTTTCAGCTCAGCCTCTTTATTCCCCTCAATCGCATAGGCGCATATGACTAGCGGCCCAATCACCGGGCCCCTGCCCGCCTCGTCAACGCCGATCACGAACATAGGTTTCCCCCCTACTCCTACCCCGTTTTGTTTTTTAATGCTTCCAGCCATACTCTTGTGGAATTGTTCCCGGGAGTTTCTTGGGGTCATAGTATAACCTGGTAGAACAATAGGCTCCAGATTCTTGGTGCAGGTATTTTGAGCTTCGATAGAAGCGATGATGTGAGTGATGGAGCTCGGATTTGATGATGAGTTCGAGCCAAACGTTTCTTTTTGGTAAAGTTTTTTCTTTACGAAAGAAAAAAGTTTGGGGATACCTGTGGATCGGGGTTCGAAGCCTTGCTTTTCTTTTTGAAAAAAGAAAAGCGGTGGCGCCGCAAAAGAAAAACGGTTTTGATTTGCGAACTAGTTGTTTCTTTGGCGCGGAGCCATCGCACCTTTCTTTTTGAAAGAAAGGGGCAAGGCAGAAAATCCCCGTGACCCCATTTTTTTCATCCGGACATCTCGGCGCAAAGGGCCCCCAGCATATCCCCTGCGAACTCGAAATTGTGCTGTGAGATTTGCTCCACGTTGAGGGAGATGGGCACCACGCCCGCGTTTTTCTTGGAATGGCCGTGGATTGAGGAAAAAACTTCCCGTGCAATGGAAACAGATTCGCTGCCCATGCTTTTACTCGATAAAAGCCTTGCCTCGACAATGCTTGGCACGTCCACATCGAGCCATTTCAGGAATTCTATGTCGTCTGCATCGCTTGCAGGAGCAAAGCTCAGGAACACTGGCGAAGGCGAAAG
>Ga0209542_10010389_pt1 | contig 16803 bp, 16 predicted proteins | sample RifCSPhighO2_01_FD_184028 | JGI IMG/M metagenome (GOLD analysis project Ga0209542, IMG submission 184028) | Soil microbial communities from Rifle, Colorado - Rifle CSP2_plank highO2_0.1 (SPAdes) (version 2) | ecosystem: Environmental > Terrestrial > Deep subsurface > Rock core/Sediment ...
TATATGCGGGAATATTGTAGTCGAAGAAGGGGAGGATGGAGATTCAATTTCAGACATTCTTTTATACAATGCAGATAATATAGATGTAATCAATTCTTGTGCAGAAGTTTCAGATTCTATAAAAGAGGTACAAAAGAAACATCCATTTTGGCCACAAAAAATATCATTGTATAAAGATGGAGCTATATATGATGAAGATCTAAAAAATTATTATGAGACTTTAACTTCTATAGCAGATTTTAGATTTGTAGAGCGCCACATAGATACATGCAGATTAAATTTTGACAACTGCATAGCATTTGAAGAACCAACGATTAGATTAACTCCGCCTTTTGATAAATGGCCTCAAATCGGAGCAAGAGATACCACGATTAAACAGTTTTTCCGCTTCATGGACAGAACAGAGGACTGCTCATCGATTGATTGGCGTTTCCAAAAAGGAATGGAAACTTTCGGGCCAATAACCTCAACAATCTCTACACAACCTGGAAAAAAGGAAACCTGCAACACTGATTTTCCATTAAGCGAATCAAAAAAATCCCCTTATATTTCATCTAAAAACTCGATTTTCTGGCAAGATGATAATAATATATTATATGCCTATCAATTCGTAGGAGACCATTCTGGATCACGCAGAAGAATTGTAAAAACGGGCATCTTAGATAAATACGGATTACCTCTTATTGATGAAAAAATAATTCAGCTTCCTCCAGAGTACGGAACAGTAAAAAAAATAGAATTTGTAGACTTTAGCCCATCATATAGAATTAGCAAAGACTATAACCCTCTTAATATGCCAATTTATGCATTTAATTATTTCAGACAGCCAGTTGCACTTATTATTGTTACAGAATACAAAATTTTAATTTACCATATGAGCACATCTTTCTTAGAAGGATTTGAAACAACATTGCCAAGGTATGATGTAACAGTAGCAGAAATCTCTAAGCTTGGAGATAAACTTAACAATGTTGTAGACATATCATGGGATGAAGGCAAAAAAGAAATTGCAATAGTTTATACAAAACTCTCTGATATTTATGACACGATGCCAAGCTACCTTCTTCGTGTGCCAACAGATGTGTATACTCCATCCATTTCACCAGTGCCATTTTATCCAAACATTGTTGAACACTATAGAAATTCTGCTAGCAAAGTAACTACCTCTCCTGACAAGCGGGCAATAGTTTCCCTGAAACAATATGAACCAGCAGATCTTGAATTTATTCAACAATCTTTTGCTAGACCTGGTCTTCCGTTACAACGAGTCTTGACTAATCCTGAAAGGGGTCCTGGAATACGAATGGTACATTCTGCACCATCTATCTCGGTAGATAATGTAGGCAGATATGTTTTTAGCACAATACAATCAAGCGTATCTCCTCTACTAGTAGCAAATCACTACACTTTAACCTCGGATGGTCTCCGATTAGATAGGGTTGATCCTCTTGTTGGTCTACGCTCATCTTCTTATTCAATCCAACCTAAATCTCATTCATCATCACGTATCGATAAAGAAGGAAAAATTGCTTTTGCAACACCAGTTCCAAATGATAAAGCAATTTTCTTAGCAGATACCTATGGAAATTCTATAATGGTTAGCTCAGATATTGATCCAGCCCTATCCTTAGAAGATTCTTCACAAACATATTCAATGGACATATTCGAAGAAAGTTTTTACCATTCCGATTTTTATATAAACAAAAATTTGACTACTCTAACTAGTACCAACACTAATACAATAGTAATGACTAGAACACGAGTAGTAGATAAACCTGGAGTAACTCTTTATCTTCAAGGTCCTAAAGGAAGTCTCTTAAGACAAATAGATCAATCTTCAGATCAGTCAGCTATTTACTCACATTTCGCATTACATTCAACTAGTGCAGGATTAGAACCAATTCGCATAGCTTCTTCAGATGATTTTAAGTACGGTTTTCCTCAACCAATAGGGCCTCAAATATACCAGTGCACACAGTCTAATGTAGGATTATTGGGAAACTTCCAAGGCACGATACTTCATATCGATTCTCATCCTCAAAACAGCTTAGATGTAATTCTCACAGCTTCCCAAACGCAATCTGGATCACATATTACAATTTTAACAACAGGAGAAGACAAAAAATATAGTACATCAGATGACAGAGTCTTGGGAATTCAAACAATCCCTGTAAATTTTGCAGATATTGTAGATGGTCAATTATCTTTAGATAATGGTTTGAAAGCGCATATCTTAAGCATAACAAATAACCAATACAGCTTGGATACTCTTGACTTTATATCTTCTCCGCAGAAAAGTTCTCTATCTGCCCCATTAGGATCCAAAGTTACCCTTTCCGGTTCCAATGCCTACGCTTTTTCAGGTACAGAACTTTATTCTTGTTCATTACCTATATGTAATTTCTCCCCTATTTTTTCTTTTTCCTCAACAGCATCAATAATGGCAAGTGATAATGGGGGAATTGTATTTTCAGATCAGTCTACTACTTATCTATTTGATGGAAAATCAATGCTAGCATATCCTAAAAAATCTATTTCTGTTACCTCCCAGGGAAAAGCAGGATATGAAATTCTATATAAATCAGGACAAGAAACTATCTACGAGTTTTTGGTTCACGTTGGAACTGAAATTATAAGTCTGCAAAAAATACCAATCAAAACACTCATATCAGGAGAAGTTATCGGGGCTTTAAATGTACCTGGAATCGTAGTGCTACATCAAATTCAATCGAAGAATATAATTGTAGAGCCGGGCGCTCCATCAATCACAAGCTCATGCGGCCAACTTACACTCAATCCTCAAGGAGAGTACAAACGCATGCAAATTATCTCTCAAGGAATAAACCAACCAAGATACATAGCATTTTCTGCTAAGGTTAATAATGCTCAAGTCACAAAGTTATATTCCCTATCAAAAACAGAGATATAAGCCAAGCTAAAAAATCAACAGATAAAACCCAAAAAACTAAAAGCTATCAAATCCAGAGGTCATCATACTCCCTCCAGAACTAGAACTGCCAGAAACTCCAGAACTAGATCCAGAAGCCATAGTCGAGCCCATATCTACCCCATCATTCTTTGAAGGAATAGAACTTCCTGTTATAACAAACACATCTCCTATTGCCTTAACAAACTGATGAGGGATAATAACTCCCCTAGCACCGCCAAGAGAACTTACGAAACTCCCATTAACTCTTATTTTCCATCCATCAACCTTATTATCCATCAAATTAACATCCTCAACCTGTCCAAAATACTCTCCTTCAGCAGTATAAACATGCTTGTTCATCACTTCAGAAACTTTCTTTATTTTAAGCATGCTGGAAAATGTCCTATTGGCTATTTATACTTTACGCTCCATAGACAAACATATTGCACCATACAATTGAACATATAAATCTGAACAAATAACTTTATATAAATTCAAAAGCTAAGATAGAAATGAAAGAAAAAGAAATAACTCAAATAACCATTGCAATATTAGTTTTAGGATTTGTCTCAGGATTTATGGAGTTGATTAGAGGAGACTACAAAACATTTTCAATCATTGTTGTATTTGGGGCAATAATAATAGCAGCAAACATAATTTCAAAAAAACTCATGGCATCTCACCTTGACGCAGATGTAAAACATGAAATTTGGCAAATGCAAAGATTTGGTTTCAAGCCTCATCATTATTTAAAAAAAAGTATTATGGCAGGAGTAATAATTCCTTTATTTGTAACAATAATCACTTTGGGGGGCATAAAATTAATGTCAATTCTAACGTATGAAACACGCGCACTAAAAAGGAGAGCAGCGAAAAGATTCGGGCCGTACAGCTTCACAGAAATGACAGACTACCACAACGCACTAGTTGGAGCAGTTGGGATAGTCTCTTCATTACTAATAACCTTCATAACTTATTGGTTGCCCGGAAGTTACTGGGGAATAATAGGAAGAATGGCAACATTTTATGCATTCTTCAATCTAATACCTTTCTCAAAACTAGACGGCTCCCAAATCTATTTTGGTTCAAGAGTCCTCTGGTCAGTACTTGCAGTTATCACACTAATATTTATGATGTATGCCATGCTCTTAGTTTAAGCATGAACGAACTACAAAACATTTCTCCCAGAGAATATCAAAAAGCAATAGTAGAAACAGCAAAAAACAATAACACTTTAGTTGTATTGCCTACAGGAATAGGAAAAACCCTCATAGCATTAATGTTATCAATAGATAGAATAAAAAAATTCCCTGGAAAAAAAATTCTAATCTTGGCTCCAACAAGGCCCCTAGTTGAACAACATCTAGAATCATTCAAAAAAAACATCTCGGAACTATTTGCACAATTAGATATATTCACAGGAAATATAAATTCAACCAAAAGAAAACAAATATGGAGTTCAGCAGAAATAATTTTTTCAACACCTCAATGTATTGCAAACGATTTAAGAGAAGGATTATATAATTTAGAAGAAGTTTCATTATTGGTAATAGATGAAGCTCACAGATGTCTAAAAAATTATGATTACACTTATGTTGCAAATATGTATAAATCACAAGCAACAAACCAAAGAATTTTAGGACTTACAGCATCTCCAGGATCAGAAAAAGTAAAAGTAGAGCAAATATGTAAAAACCTTGATATAGACAAACTAGAAATCCGCTCAAGAGATTCAGAAGATGTAAAACCTTACTTGCAGGATTTAAAATTTGAAAAGCATGAAGTCCCTTTTCCAAAAGAATTTGTAGAAATAAAAGTATTGTTAAAGAACATTTATGATAAAAAAATAGAACAACTAAAAAACAGAAATCTCTTATTCGAACCAGCAAATAAAATAACTCTCCTAAAGCTTCAATCAAGATTAGCTTCGCAAGTCACTCCTGGAAACTTTAATGCGATGATTGGAATGTCCTTATGTGCACAGGCAATAAAAATATCTCATGCAATAGAACTATTAGAAACTCAAACAATATCTGGATTAAGAGGATATCTAAAAAATCTGGAGAAACAAGCAGAAGAAAAGAAAAGCAAAGGCGTTCAAACCCTTGTAAACTCCCCAGAATTCAAAGCAGCAATTATATCAATAAACAGCTTAATAGAAAACAAAATCGAACATCCTAAAGTGGAGGAATTAAAAACATTAATAGAAAACGAATTCAAAAACAAAGAAAACTCAAAAATAATTGTTTTTGCGCAATTTAGAGAAACAATCAACATAATTGTAAAAAAGCTTAATGAAATAAACGGAGTAAACGCCAATATTTTTGTTGGTCAGGCAAAAAAGTCTGGCCCTACAGGTATGACTGGAATGTCTCAAAAAGAGCAAGGACAAGTACTTAAAGATTTCAAAGAAGGTAAAGTTAATGTGCTATGTGCCAGTTCTGTCGGGGAAGAAGGAATAGATGTCCCTGAAGTAAATGCAGTCTATTTCTATGAGCCAATACCATCTGAAATAAGAAAAATACAAAGAGCAGGGAGAACAGCTCGTCTAAAACCAGGAAAATTAGCAATATTAATAACAAAAGGCACAAGAGATGAAATATACTATTATGTGTCTATAGCAAAAGAGAAAAAAATGAGAAGAACAATAGAAACTGTAAAAGAAAATCTTCAAAATAAAAACAAAAATCTAAACAATTTCAAATAAATATGTCTTTCCAAAACATCTTCTCAAAAAGTAAAAAACCAGAAAAAGAAAAACAAACAATAATAGCAGACAATAGGGAGAAAAACTCCTTAGTAATAAGCGAACTGATAAATTTAGGAAACAAAATAGAGCTTCAACAATTAGAAATAGCAGATTATATAATTAACAACATAGCAATAGAAAGAAAAACGCAATCAGACTTAATCAGCTCTATAATAGATAAAAGAATAATTTCCCAATTAATTAATCTAAAACAATATCCTGAACACCTCTTAATTTTAGAGCAAAACAGTAGCCAAATTAGTAGCATAAATGAAAATGCAATTAGAGGATTTATGCTAAGCATAGCTCTAAAATTTAAAGTACCTCTAATTTACACAAAAAATGAAAAAGACACTGCAAAATATTTAAGTATTTTAGCAAATAAAAAAGAAAAAAAAGAAAACTCAATAAGATTCAATAAAAAAAATCTGTCAGAAAAAGAACAAATACAATTCATACTTGAAGGCTTCCCAAATATTGGACCAGTTAAAGCAAAATTTCTCATAAAAGAATTCAAAACTCTAAAAAACATAGCAAACTCAAGCAAAGAACAATTGGAAAAAATAATAGGAAAACAAGCGGAAGAAATCTATAATATCTTCAATCTAGAATTTCAATCTTAAAAGCTCTAACTCTTAAATCCTCTGGAAATCTTTCAACAATCCCTAAAACAACAACGCTATGGCCAGCATATTTTCCAGAGCATTCACAAAAAACAGGAATATCATCAACAATTAACAACCTGCCTCCTCCAAAATTTCTTTCAGAATCAACTATTCCTTTAATTTCAACAACATCTCCAACAATCAATCCATCAAGGCTATTAACATAAAAGGGCTCATTCAACAAAAATGCTATCAGAAAGCCAAGCCCTAAAATCGCAATGATAAAAGCAATTCTTCGCATAAAATAACAAAGAATAAGGTTTAAATTAACATTTCTATACCCAAGAGCATGGATACAAGTGAAAAGTTAGAGCTAATAAAAAGAAATACGGAAGAAATAATAACCGAAGAAGAATTATCAAAACTCCTTAAGTCTAATAAAAAACCTATCGCATATTGTGGTTATGAACCCAATGGTCCAATACATTTAGGACATTTTGTTACAATTACCAAACTGATGGATTTGGAAAAGGCAGGTTTTAAAATAATAATTCTTCTTGCAGATGTCCATGCAATGCTTAATAGAAAAGGAGAAGAGAGTTTAATAAAAAAAGAGGTAGAGTCATGGAAAAAAATAATAAAATTAATAGGAATTAAAGCAGATATTGTCTTAGGAAGTAGTTTTCAATTTTCTAAAGAATATCAGTTTGATGTAATGAAAATATCTCAATCCCTCTCTATTCATAGAGGTCTGAGAAGTATGCAAGAAGTTGCCAGAGACATCGAAAACGCAACAATCTCTCAGTTATGGTATCCATTAATGCAAGTAGTAGATATCAAACACTTAAAAGTAAACCTAGCCCTTGGAGGCTTAGAACAAAGGAAAATACACATGCTCGGAAAAGACATGGAAAATGTTAACGACTTTAAATTCATCGCATTACACACACCATTGATAACATCCTTAAAGGGTCCTGGAAAAAAGATGTCCAAATCAATACCAGGAAGTGGAATATCTTTCCAAGATAGTCATCAAGAAATAAAAAAATCAATAAACGAAGCATATTGTCCAGAGAAAGAAACAAAAGATAACCCTATACTCCAAATAAACAAGCTAATAGTCTTCCCTATTTTAAAAAATCTGAAAATAAAAAGACCTGAAAAATTTGGAGGAACTAAAGAATATCAATCCTACAAAGAACTCGAGGAAGATTATATTAAGGGAAAACTACACCCTTTAGATCTAAAAAATGCAACGACAGAAGCACTAGAAGAAATTATAAATCCAATTCGCAATAAATTAACATAAAAAATGGTGAAAAAAAGCACAATAATCCTAAGCATCTTATTCTTAATACTATTAGCATATATTGCACTTGCAGCAGGAGATGGTGTTAGAATAATATCTCCATCTTCTGGTTCAAACTACACGACAATTTCAAACGTAGTTTTCAATGTATCTTTCATAAACGGAACAGATATAACAGACCCTCAAAATGCATCATTCTCTCTAAACATCAGCGGAGTGTGGACCACAATAGGCAATTCAACATGTCAAGTAAGTGCAACAAGTTCTTATTGTGGAGCAAGTATAACAAACACAACAATTCCAGATGGAGTATACAGCTTAAACGCAACAATATATAATTTAACAACATCAATCTCAGTCACAAACACAACCAACCTAAGCACAATAATTTACATAGACAACACAGTCCCAGCAATCTTCTCTGAAAATATCACAAGCCCTATCTCAAACTCAAATCGCTCACAAAATATAGTCTTAAATGTATCGGCAATAGATGCAACAATAGGAATACAAACAGTATTCTTCAATATAACAAATGCAACCAGCGGACTGCAAAATGCCACAGTCACAGCAACAAGAGAAGGCTCAACATCAAATTATGCTGTAACAATAAACACTTCTCACTATCCTGATGGATATTACAACATAACTGTATATGTAAACGATAGTTTGGGAAATTTAAACAACACTGCAAGAGTGTCTAGAATATTATTTGACAATACCCTTCCATCATTATCTCATAGCTGTGATGATTACAGCGTAGAAGAAGATGATGTAATAACTTGCACCTGTAATCCCTCTGACAGCCCATCAGGAATCAATCTATCTTATGATGGGGATGGAAAATCATTTACAGAAAATCCATCGACATCATCAACAGGAAATAATTTTCCAACAACATGCACAACACAAGACACAGCAGGCAATTTCAAAACATCAACCCTCTATTATAATGTCACTGGAGGAAGCTCTGGGGGGAGTTCTGGAGGAGGTTCTTCAGGAGGAAGCACAGGAGGCACAACAAATAACAATAATAATAGTTCAACAAACTCAACTTCAAACTCCACAGAACAAAACACCAATAACACATCAAATAATGCAAATGAACTCAAAGGAAATCAACAAATACCAAACATCTTAAAGAATCTAAAAATAAACTATTGGATTCTAACAGGAGTCATTTTAGGAGCAGGAGCAATAGTTGGCGCAATAATAGTAATAAGAAAAAAATTAATTCCTAAATTTATCCAATATAAAAAACAAAGATTTAAATAGAACAAAATTTAAACACTAATATGCAAAAAAAGAGCTTGATAATTATCTCCTTTCTTCTGATTTTGATATTTTTAGCATGGTTTGTTATTGCTGAACTTGGGGCCAATAACCAAGTCAAAATCATTTCTCCTAATTCAAATACAAATTTCACTAATCTTTCATTAGGTCAAACATTCCTCAATGTAACTTTTGTCAATTCAAGCGGAATTACGGGAATAAGCGCCGCAGACTTTAATGTAACTTACCTAATGAACAATACAGGAAATGGGACAAGTTTGTGGTTTGCCATAGCAACTTTAACAAGAGGATGCGTAAGAATTTCTGGAAATGATATTTCCTGCGAGGCTAATTCTACTAATGTTACGATAGTCATCCCAGATGGAACATATACTTTAAACGCCAACATCACTAACGCAACAAGCAGTGCAATAATAGCAAATCTCACTAACACAAGCACATCAATAAAGATAGACAGAACACCTCCAATTTCTACAACATCAAACTTTTCAAGCAATTTTTACGCAGGAGCAAACTTATCCTCATCAAATGGAGGAGTATTTACTCTTAATTTAAGCATTTCAGATGCAACTGTGGGTGTGGACACAGTCTTAGTCAACATAACCAATAGAAGCTCCGGTGTATCCAATGCTACCATTACACTAACAAGAGAGGGAAGTACAAATCAATTTGTAACAACAATAAATACTTCACATTACATGGATGGCTCATACAATTTAACAATAATTGCTACAGACTATTTAAGCAATGTAAATAATTCAGCAGTACTAGAAAATGTAATCTTTGACAGCACAGCGCCTAGTGTAAGTTTCAGTTGTAGCCCTAATCCAGTCGAACAAAATGATGTGATTACATGTAGCTGCAGTGCAACAGATGTAATAACAGGATTAAATACATCATATGGCTCAAGCGGACTTTCATTCACTGCAAATCCATCAACAACTCAAACAGGTCCTTCATTTTCAGTAAGTTGCACATCTCAAGATTTGGCAGGAAATACTAAAACAGTAACAACAACCTATTCTGTAACTTCAGGAGGGAGTGGTTCTGGGGGAGGATCATCTGGAGGAGGTGGCACAGGCCTAAGTCCACCACCGTCAAGCTCTAGCAACGGTGACCAAAGTGAAGAAAAAGAACCTGAAACATCAGTGGGAAGTTCACAAAAAGATTCTGATGAAAATAATTTAAACACATCCAGTGGGAAAATAAAAACCACAATGTGGCTCATCATATCTTTGATTATTGCAGGAATAATAATAGTAGCGGTTGTAATGAAGATAAAAAGAAAAAGATAATCCTTTAACGAGTCTTAAACTCTAAAACATCTCTATCCTTCAAAACATGATTCAATCCAACCCTCTGATTGGCAAATTTCCCACTTGGGCCTGTAAGTTTTGCCTCAACAACAATTCTAGAAAATCCTTTGTAAATAGATTCAGCAACATCTTTAACTGTGCTTCCTTCAGACAAAACAACTGGCTGTTTAGAAGGTTCTTTTCCAGGTTCCTTCATAAAAACTCTGATAACTCTCATAGACAAAAAAATCCTATTTTTTAACTCATCAATCCCTAACTTATTCAAGGCAGAAACAAAAACAAAATCAATCTTCTTAGACTTCAATCTAGCATCCAATTTTCTAACTTCTTCAGGAGATAACAAATCAATTTTATTTATTACAATTAACTTTCTCCCTTTACAATGTTCAAGTACTTTTTCAAAAGAATTCATATCTTCAAATTTTTCCAAAACAATTAAAACAAAATCAGCAGTATGTAAAAGGCTCATATCAAAATTCTTGCCTAAAACTGAAGGTAAATCAACTATCTGTGCATAAACTCCCTCATAGTTCATAGTCCCAACATTGGCTTCTTTAGTAGTAAAGGGAGCAGAAGATATAATAGGAGAAGCATTAGTCAGCACACTTAACAACATAGATTTTCCAGAATTAGTAAGCCCTACAATAACTACTTGAAAGCCTTCCTTTCGTATTCCTTTCTTGCCCTTCCCAATAGAAGAAGTCTTCTCAGATTTTTCAATAAGCTTCTTCAAACGAGTCTTTAATTCAGAAAGCAAATTCTCACTCCCCTTATGTTTGGGAGCTTTCTTTATCATCTCCCTCAAACAAATAATCTTCTCATCAAGAGTCTGCGCAGCTAAATACTTCTTCTCAGCATCAAAATACTCATATCCTGCATTAATAGGCATAAAACCTTATGAAAAGAAAAGCTTAAGAATATTTCTAAAATAAAAAAATAATCCCAACAAAGATTTATTAACTTCTCATACTCAATTCATTATTATGGACAAAACCAGTTTTATTTTTTTAATTTTTATATTTCTATTATTGCTGTCTATGGCTACCTTATTTTTTTTAAAGGGCTTACAAGAAAATAGTTCAATAGATATAACAGAAGACATGCAAATACAATTTGATGAATGTACATCTAATAAATTAGAATTAATTGAAAGTGAGCCAAGTTCAAAAGCCTTCCTTGAAGCCATCTGCTATACTCAAATTGCAGAAGATTATAATTATCCAGAAATCTGTGAAAAAATAAGTACGGTAAATCAAGATGAATCAGATATCCCAAAGCAAGGATATAGAGAGTTATGTTACAGTAAGTTTTCAGAATACAAAGATTGCTCCGATTACCAATATGACTTTGCTAAAAATAATTGTTATGTGGACTTAGCAATTGTTAAAGGAAACCCTGATTTATGCAACAACATCAATATAGAATTATATGAAGAAGGTATAGGGCAAGCAATCCTAGACTTATGTTTTAGCGAAATTGCAATAAAACTAAAAGATGCATCCATATGTGAAAGAATCTCGGATGGTTCATTCTTGAAAGAATCGTGCCTTTCTTCAGCAGTTTCCTAAATTAACCACAATACTATAATATGATCAAGCATTTGAGCACGCCTACAAGCTTCTATTAAAGCCCTTGATCTATCATTAACTTTTTCATAAGTTCTCCCATAAATATCAAGTATTTCATTTTCAACAGAATTTAATTCTTTTCCTCTTTCATTCTTGTGAAATACTTCGGCAATATAGATTGCTCTTTGTAAAGCGCTCAATGAAACTCTTACGGTCACAGGTACTCTTTTTTTCATAAATACTAAAAGAGAAAAGCATATAAAAGCCTAATGTTAAACTCGAAAATGAAATTTCAAAAAAGAAAACTAAAAAACGGAATTACTGTTCTTTTTGAAGAAAGAGACTTACCAATAGTATGTTATAGTGTCTCAAATCCTTTTGGAGGAGCATATGAAACATCTGATGTAAAAGGAGTAGCACATTTATTTGAGCACTTGTTATTTACAGGAACAACAACAAGAACTCATGAACAAATTTCAAGTGAAATAGAGAAAAAAGGGGGAATTTTAAATGCCTTCACTGCACAAGACGTAACAAGCTATTTTTTTAAACTCCCTTCAGAACATTTAGATTCCGGTATAAACATAATCCATGACATCCTAAAAAATCCAACATTTATTTCAGAAAAAATAGAAAAAGAAAAGAAAGTAGTTATTGAAGAAATAAAAATATTCCATGACGATCCTGAAAGAAGAGTCTATGAACTAATAGAATTCGCATTATATGAAAAACCATTTGGTGAGGGAATAATAGGCTCCGCTAAAACGGTAAAATCTCTAACAAGAGAGAAAATAATAGATATTTTTGAAAAAAATTACAATCCTGAAAACTTCATAGTAACTGTAATAGGAAAAGCAAACATAGACAAGATATGCGAAAAATTAGAGAAAGATTTTAAACCATCTGAAAAAAAATATCATCACATAGATATAAAACAAAAAAACCAAGATATAATAGAAGAGAGAGCAGGAATAGACCAAACACAACTATTGATTGGAATGCACGCATCATTAGATGAAAAAGAGCAAAAAACCCTTGAAGTATTAAACGCCTATTTAGCAGGAGGAATGTCCTCAAAGCTATTTCTTGAAATAAGAGAAAAACATGGCTTAGCATACACAGTTAGAGGAAAAATTGAAAGAGAAAAAAACTATTCTTATTATAGCATTTACGCAGGCACAACAAAAGAAGCAGTTGAAAAAGTAAAATCTATGATGATTCAAGGCTTCATGGAAGTTGAAAAAATGACTGAAAAAGAATTGGAAGAAAATAAACAAAGACTGATAGGAATAAGAAAAATAGCCACAGAAGAAAGTCTTAACGCTATGAACTATCTAATGTTTGAAGAAATTTCTACAGGAAAAGCAGAAGATTATTACAATTATGAAGAAAAAATCAAAGCAGTGAATTTAGAAGATGTTAAACAAATAGCAAGAGAACTAATAAAAAATTACAGCACGGCAATGATTCTCCCAAAATGATGCTATATTAACAAAACAAAAAATGATAAACATAGTAAAAGCGATTGAAAGACACAAAAACAATAAATCTGAAAGAATGAATGAAATAATATCTATTTTAGAATTAAACAGTATTGCTTATGAAGTCCAAGTATACAAAACTGGAAAAAACCTAATAGTTACATTGGGAAACGAGCCTTTCATAGGAATAGGAAGCCATTATGATGCGGTTCCAGAAAGCCCTGGAGCAAACGATAATGCATCTGCAATAGCAGTTTCTTTAAACATCCTCAGAAAAGTAAAAATATCTCCATTAGAAAAAATAGGAATAAGAGCTTTTTTCTTTGATGAAGAAGAAAATGGATTAGTGGGATCAAAAGAATACATCAAAGAGAAAGGTATTGAAAATCTAATTGGAATTTATAATATGGAACTTGTTGGTTCGGGAAATAATATAGTTTTATGGCAAGTAGACGATCAACAAAACACTCTGTTATTAAAAACCTTTGAATATGAAGCAAGAAAGCAAAAAACGGAAACACATAGAATTCCGGCAATTGTGACTAATTCTGCAGATCATCAAAGTTTTAAAGAAGCAGGTTTAGAAGATTCCTTTACAATAACTGCAGTAACCAAAGAAGATCTATCAATAGCACCCAAATATTATAGAGCTCTTCAAAATGGGGATATTGCAGAATGCTGGAAAATTTTGTCAAAAGCACCAGTATTTAGACACTACCACAAACCAACAGATGAATCTAAACATCTATCAATAGAAACGTTAGAGATGGTTTCAAGTTTGCTTTTTGAATCAATAAGAAGCATAGATAAAAGATACTAAATAACAAAAAATATATATTAGTACATCATGTAATAATCCAGATGGCCAAAAATAAATACATTTTTAAAAATCTCGTATTTGAAGGTGGTGGCGTAAAAGGCACAGCATACGGTGGAGCAATATATATCTTAGAAAATAAAAATATAATTAAAAATATAAAAAGAGTCGCAGGAACATCCGCGGGGGCAATAACTGCAACACTAATAGCCTTAAATTTCAATTCAAAAGAAATAGAAAAAATCCTAAAAGTTGATTTCAAAAAATTCAAAGATGATTCTTTTTTCAAAACAAGAAACATCATCAGATTAGTAAAAGAATATGGTTGGTTTAAAGGAGATGAATTTGAAAGATGGTTTTCCTTAATAATAAAAGAAAAATTTGGTAAAGATTTAACTTTCAAAGATTTATATGAAATGAGCAAAACACAAAATACTAAAGAATTATATATAATAGGCACTAATGTCAATATTGGAAAAGAAATAATCTTCAGCAATGAAACAACGCCTGACATGCCAATAATAAAAGCAGTAAGGATATCAATGAGTGTTCCTCTATTTTTCAAAGCAGTCAATTACAGTGGAGACTTATATGTAGATGGAGGAATTTACTATAATTACCCTGTAAACATTTTTGATAAAAAAGAATATGTTGAATTTCCAAATTCAATTTTAAAAATACAAGGTAACAAATTTTATAACAAAGAAACTCTAGGTTTCAGAGTAGATACTCCGGAAGAAATTTTAGAGCAAAAATTTAAAAGACTAAGCACTAAAAAAAAGATAAGCTCATTTAAAGAATATCTAATAGCATTAATGGGGGGATTTCTAGACTTGGCAAATAAAAGACATCTATCAGAATTTGATTGGCACAGAACAGTCTATATCAACGCCTTGGGAGTAAGTACCACAGAATTTGACATTTCAGAATCACTAAAAAATAACTTAATAGAACAAGGCAAAAAAGACACAGAAGATTATTTCAAATGGTTCGATAAAACAACAGGGAAAACCAAACCCCTAAATAAATAAAAAATTACAATATCATTTAATTAAATGTTAGACTTCATTCTAGCAATAACTATGGTACTCATGCTCAATTGATTGCCACATCTTCTATTCAAATCCTAAGTTAGAATTTTTATTCTTGTTTGTCATATCTTCTCGCTCCTTTCTTTCTCTTTATCCCTTTTTATACTTGCTCTTTCATTGATCATCTTCTCAAGATCTTCAAGAATAATTGGTTCATAGTCAGTCTTCTCAACACTAACATTTATCCCGATAAGACTTTCTTTTTCATGGATATGGCTATGAACATTAATGCAACCCTTTGGAACTTCTCCTTTTGGAATTGGCCTGTGACTGAAAAGAATATTTCCTATTTGTATCGAATCCCTTACCACAATAAAACCTTCATTAACTCCGTCATGATTACCTTTGATTAAAATGATAATTGCTCCGTTAAGTTTTTCTCTCGTTTCCTTGACATTATCTTTTGTTCCTAAAGCAAAATCTCCAAGGTGAATAACCAAATCATCCCTCCCAACTTTATTATTCCACTTTTCTATCATGGCTTTATCCATTTCCTCAACTGTCTTAAATGGTCTCTTGCAATATTCAATTATATTCTTATGGTTGAAGTGATGATCTGCCGTTATGAAGAGTTTCATGTTTGGTTTAAAGTTCCTTTTTTATAATAATTCTATGGCATAACTCATTAAAAATGTTGCGTTCTGAAAACTGCTAGAAAGTAGCAGTAAATTAAACAAAAGAAAAAGCTTAAATAACAGCTTTTGCATTATAAAATATGGGAAAACTAAAATCAGTATATTATGCACTCTTGAACAGAGGCGAGAAAATAATGAAAAGAAAAGAAATAGTTAAACTAATAGAAGACTATAATAAAATAGAAAAAATTAGCATAGCCAATGCTTTATGGTATCTTTCAAGACAAAGGTATATCAAAAGGATATTTTTAGATTACTATTACATAAATTCAATAGGAGAAAGAGAGCAAAAATTTTACAGATATCTAGACAAAGAACTTTTATTTCTTGTCTTAAATAAGTTAGATATTAAATGGTATTTAGGATTAACCTCTGCAAGATATAGTGGCGGAAAAATATGGCAAACCCCAAATATGCTTATTATCATGAATAATAAGTTTAGTGGCAATAAGTCAATAATGGGTTTTAAAACAAGATTTATTAAATTAAAAGAGAGCCTAATATTTGCATTAGTTAAAGGAAGAACAGATAAAGGTATAAAATATTATTATTCGAATAAAGAGAAAACAGAGCTAGACGAAGTTTATTTATCTAAAAAAGGAAGAATAGCAAAAGACAAAAAGACAAAAATTTATCTTAAAGGATATCCAAAATGGCTTCAAAAATTAACATAGAACAATATATTGGTGAAATTAAAAAAGCGATGAATCTTTATATCGAAGAAGATATTGTAAAAAAAGATTTGTTGCTTACTTTAATTCTAGCTGAATTTGAAAAATTAGGTTTAGGTAAAGAGCTTATCTTCAAAGGTGGAACTTTGCTATCTAGAAACTATTTGAACTATCATCGTTTCTCAGAAGACCTGGATTTTGTTTTTAAGGACTCAAATTCTATAAGAGAATTAACAAGACATGCACGGGAGAGAAAAGTTAAAGCATTTCTTGATATTTTTGTTCCTAAACTAAAAGAAGTGGCAGATGCTCTTGGACTTGATTTTAGCACAAACAGAA
>Ga0209542_10010392_pt1 | contig 16799 bp, 16 predicted proteins | sample RifCSPhighO2_01_FD_184028 | JGI IMG/M metagenome (GOLD analysis project Ga0209542, IMG submission 184028) | Soil microbial communities from Rifle, Colorado - Rifle CSP2_plank highO2_0.1 (SPAdes) (version 2) | ecosystem: Environmental > Terrestrial > Deep subsurface > Rock core/Sediment ...
AATAATTGGGATATTGTGCTCTTTAGCAACTGAGTATACTTCCATGATAGCTGTAATTTGGGGAACGCCCATGCCGGAAATTACTCGGGTAGTACAAATTGAACCGGGACCCATGCCGACGCGAAGAGCCTTTGCGCCTGCTTCAATAAGTCTTTTGGCTCCTTCGGAGGTTGCAATATTGCCGCCGATAATTTCCACCTGAGGATATTTTTTACTTATTAATTCAACTGCTTCTATAACCCATTTGGAAAAACCATGGGCGCTGTCCACTATGATGGTGTCGACTCCTGCTTTTAAAAGTTTTGAAACTCTTTCTTCCAGATCTTGTCCGACACCGACAGCGGCTCCGACTTTGTGATTGCCTGTTTTAACTATTTTCACTTCCTCTACTTGTTGATCGATAGTTAAATTGCGATGGATAAATCCCATACCACCGAGTTTGGCGAGAGCTAGAGCAAGTGGGGCAGTGGTGACTGTGTCCATGGGGGAAGAAAGGAGGGGAATTTCGAGTTTGATTTTGTTGGTTAGGCTTGTGGATATGTCGATATCCTGGCGTTTAACCTCGGTATAATTTGGAAGAAGTAAAACATCGTCAAATGTAAGGCCGGTTTGTTCTATTATTTTGTTATTTGTATTCATAACAATTTAGCAATTTAATCTTTAATAAAACTTGCTTTTTTGGCTGTTTCGGAAGCAATATGTAAATCGGCTTCCGTAAGTATATTTTCCTCAAGTAATTGATTGTATTCGGAAATTAAATTTGTTTTGAGCATTTCAGGTCCATCTGTATTTATGGTAAAGGGTACAGAATATTCTTTCAAAAGGCCAAAAATACTTTTGAAAGAGGCTAAATCTTTTACAACTGCCGTGTGGACGTTGGATGTGGGACAAACTTCCAGAACAATGTTTCTTTTTGAGAGTTCTTTTAGAGTTTCCACATCTTCTGTAGATCTGACGCCATGGCCGATTCTGTCTGGAGAAATGAGATTTATTACTTCCATAACTTCTTTGGGGCCGGTAGCTTCGCCTGTATGGACGGTGATTCCGAGACCGGCCTTTTTGGCATCCTGAAACATGGAGACGTGAGTTTTTAAGTCAAATTCTTTTCTTATGGGTCCGGCAAGATCTACTCCAACGACGCCTCGACGGGCGTATTTTATAGCTTTTTGGGTAATGATGGCATTCAAATCGGGGGAAAAGGTACGATCAAGACAGAAAATAAGTCCAACTTTCAGGGGATAAGCCAGCATGGCTTTTTCCATACCGTGGATGGCGGCGAGGATAATATGATCCAAATCTCTTTCGCCGCCTCTGTTTCTTTTCATGGGATTGAATCTTATCTCAAGGCGGGTAATATTGTTTTTGCGATAGGCGCCTGAAGCGAGTGAATAAATACTTTTGGCCATGGCTTCGGGGGATGACTGGATAAGCTCGGTCCATTCGAAGAGATCGAGATATTTTTGATAAGTAGTTACGCCTGATACAGTAATAAGATCTCGAAATTCCCAATAGCTTTTGGTGGGAAGCTTGATGCCCTGGTCATGGGCTATTTCCCACATAATGGGAGGATCCACAGCTGAACCTACATGGACATGTAGTTCGGTTAGAGCGCCAAATTTATTTTTTAGAGTTTTAATATCTTGCATATACTTATATTAAATCATAAATTAACTTTTTGGGTGAGAGCACTTTTTTAATAAAATTAGTGACTGTAATGTCTTTGATGGGTGCTCTGGCATAAATGGGTTTGTCCAGAGCAAGTGAATAACCTATCTCGACAGTGACTGCCGGACCTAAGTATGACCCTTTGTTGAAGATATAGACGATGTCAGCCTTTCTTATATTTTGCAGATGAGAAAAAGCTCCTTCGCCTTCCCATTTTGTAAGTGTTTTTTGATCGTATTTGCTTTTCAGCTCTTGGGGTTTATGGCCGTGTCTTATGTGGGAAGGTTGGGGAACTATGACTGTAAGCCCAAGTTTTCGAAGAGGAGTGGCTGCTTTTTCCATGTCTTGGTAGAACTTGAAGCTGCCACAAAAAACAATAACTCGGCCCCTTTTTGGCCGAGTTGATCTGTTTTTTTTACTTGTCCTATTAAGCTGGTTGTTTAGCGCAACCATATTATATAATATCAATAAAAGGCCTTTCTGTCAATATTTACCAGATTGTTTGAGCTTGAGGATATTTCAAAATTCTTCGATCGCTGGTGACGATGGAAGCACCATAAACTAAGGCTGTTGCGATGATAATTCTGTCTGCAGGGTCCTGGTGAAATGATCCAGGTAAAAAAACTGATTTGATAGCGATCTCATTATTTACTGGAATAAATTTAAATATATTTAAATCCTCTATTTGCTGGATCCAGCTTTCTATATCTGTAGAAAGTCTCAATCTACCCTTTTTTACTAGAAGACTAATTTCCCAGATACTAAAAGATGATACAAATATTTCTTTTTTACTTATTGACTTTTCAATATATCGAAGAGCCTTTAGAGACAGTTTTTTTTTATCACCTGTTAGCCAGATAAGAGCTTGGGTGTCCAGAAGAATCACTTAAGTGCCTCCCAATCCTCTAGACCTACTGGTTCAGAAGGATTTTCATATTTGAGAACAGTACCTTGGAGTGCTTCAAGCTTCTTTTTCCAGTCATCTGAATAGGGAAGAATCTTCACTACCGGTTTTCCTTCGTGTGTAATAATCAGAGGTTGTTTCTTTTTCTCCACGAGGCGTAGATATTCGAGAACGCGGGGTTTAAATTGTGATTTAGAAATAGTAGTATTCATATGACCATGGTCATGATACCATGGTCATATAATATTGTCAAGTGTTTCAGGAAAGGTCTTTAGGGAGTATAAAAGAAATCCTATGCGTACCGGGGTGGCGACAATGACTTTGGATTGGGGGCAGTGTCCGAGGTGGCTTTTTGAAATGAAACCTTGCGTAAAATTGAAGTATTGGAACAAAGAGCGTCCTTGTAACTGAAATTTACATTGGATAAGATAAGTATATGGAAAATTCAAATATAAGTGCTAAATGGAGAAATATTACTATATCGGGAAGAGTTGCGAGTGGTGCAACGACCTTGTTTAATAAATTGAGGCAAGAATTGGCACCCCAGGGTTGGAAGTTTTTTTCGGGAGGGGAATTTATGAGGGAGTATGCGATAAAACACAATCTTATATCTTCTGAGGATACATCACATCATAAAGCAACTGTATATTCTGATGAATTTGACATTGAGGTGGACGGAATGATGAAGAAAAGACTAAGTGAGGAAGAGAATTTAGTAATTGAAGCAGATTTGGCCGGATTTAATGCTAAAGGGATAGATGGAGTACTTAAGATTTTACTCATATGTGATGATGCTCTGCGGATTGATCGGATTGTGAATAGGGATAATGTAACTATAGAGGAAGCAAAGAAGCATATAAGAGAGAGAGAAGAAGAAAATATTAAAAAATGGAGAAGACTTTATGGAGAATATGATTTCTGGGATTTAAAGTATTATGATCTGGTTATCGATACATATAAAAATAGTCCGCAAGAAACTGTAGATCTAGTTTTTAGAAGTTTGGAGGGTAAATTATGAGATTAATCTTGTTTGGGATAGGTTTATTATTGCTTTCCAGCAGTGGAGTTTGGGCAAAGGAAAGCATAAAACCTGCGACGGTTTCACCTACACCGGTGATACTTTCTGATTACACACTGCCTTATCCGGGGCTTTTACCAGATCATCCACTTTATAATCTAAAAGCTCTTCGTGATAAAATACTTCTCTGGTTTACTAAAGATGAGGTAAAGCTGGTTGAACTTAATCTTCTTATGGCTGATAAGAGGCTTAAGATGGGGGAGGTGCTTTTTGAGAAAGGCAATAAAAAACTTGCCCTTTCAACTATATCCAAAGGAGAAAAATATTTTGGTCAAGCTATATCCCAGCTTAGGGCGATTACGAATACTTCGAAGGAAAGCGTAAATATGTTGCAGGACAAACTGGCTCGTTCGTCTGTAAAACATAAGGAAGTAATTGAAGCACTTATGCTTGAGGATAAAGAAAACGCGGAGGAATGGCAGGTAATTCTTGATCTGGTGAATGATGCCCAAGTTGAAGTGGTAAAGATAAAATAAGCGTTGAAAATGTAAGAGTGTTTTTCAAAGAATGATAAGGTATAAATATACTTTCGAGTTATCTTTTTATGCAGTATTTTGGGGGAGGAAAAATAAGTAATTTTTGCATGTGGAATTGTAAGAAAAAAGAGATTTTTGAGGCCGGATTTTTTTCTGCTACAGTTTGATGTCTTTTGAAATCTTGACAGTACCTATATAGTGTCTTACGATCTATATTAGCACTATAGATGGGGTTTGAGAATTTTCACGCTAAAGCGTGTTTTTTATGCCCAATTTTTTCCGATGAAATGTCCATATTGTACGAGCCAAGATACAGAGGTAATAGAAACACGGGATAATGATGATTTCACTACGACGAGAAGAAGAAGGGAATGTGTGAAATGTGCCAAACGGTTTACGACTTATGAGAGGATAGAGTCTGTTCCGATAATCGTGATAAAGAAAGAAGGGCGAAAGGAGCAGTTTTCGAGAGATAAACTCAAGAGTGGAATACTTAAGGCGTGTGAGAAGACGACTGTCGGGATAGAGAATATAAATTCTATTATTGATGATGTTGAAAGGGAACTGAGAAGTCTAGACAGTGTAGAGGTAGAAAGTAAAAAGATAGGTCAAATGGCTGCTCTGAAACTGAAAAAACTCGATAAAGTGGCTTATATACGATTTGCATCTGTTTTTAGGAGATTTGTGGATGTTGAGGACTTTGAGAAGGAATTAAATAAACTCTTATAATATTTTATAAAAATTATAACTTTAATATTATAATATGAAACTATGAAATTAACAGGAATCAGAGAACAGGTATTTAGAGATCGTTATGCCTTAAAAGATGATAAGGGAAATCCTATTGAGAAAACACCCGAGGAAATGTGGAGAAGGGTGGCTCACGGGATAGCACAGGTAGAGGAAAAAGATAAAAGAAAATATTGGGAGAAGAAGTTTTTTACGGCAATGGAGGATTTCAAGTATGTTCCAGGGGGACGAATACTGGCTGGTGCGGGAACAGGAGCGAAAGTAACATTTTATAACTGTTTTGTGATACCGTCACCGCATGACAGCCGGGGAGGGATTCTCACGACGCTTTCTCAGATGGTGGAAATAATGGCTAGAGGAGGAGGGGTGGGAATAAATCTTTCGTCACTTCGACCACGAGGAGCTTATGTCAAAAAGGTGAATGGTCATTCATCGGGTCCCTGCAATTGGGCCGAACTTTTTTCTGTTGCAACGCGGGATATTATACAGCAGAAAAAAGTGAGACGGGGGGCTCTTATGCTTATGCTTTGGGATTGGCATCCGGATGTGGAGGAATTTATAACTGTCAAGCGGGATTTGTCCAGGATTAATGGTGCTAATTTATCAGTATGCGTTTCTGATAAGTTCATGAATGCTGTGAAAAAAGATCTGGAATGGGAGCTAAAGTTTCCGGATCGTGATGATAAAGATTATGACACTCTTTGGGATGGGGATCTAGATGAATGGGAGAAAAAAGGAAAGAAAGTAAAAGTGGTAAGAAGAGTATCAGCAAGGAAACTTTGGGATCTTATATGTGAGGCGGCATGGCATAGTGCTGAACCCGGCGTGGTTTTTATGGAAAGATATAATAAATGGTTTAACAATTGGTATTGGGAGAAAGTGAATTGTGTAAATCCGTGTGGTGAGGAAGGACTTCCGCCGTGGGGAGTATGCAACTTGGGATCAATAAACTTATCTGTTTTTGTGAAAGATGGGAAGATGGATTATAAGGGACTTTGGGAAACTGCAAAAACTGCAGTGAGGTTTCAGGATGATGTAGTGGATGGGGATATATATGTCTTTGATGAGATACGAAAAGTACAGCTGGAGGGAGAAAGAAGAATAGGAGTGGGGACTATGGGACTTGGGGATGCTCTGATTAAAATGAAACTCCGATATGGATCGGAAAAATCTCTTCCTGTTATAGATAAAATATATAAAACGATAAGAGATGGAGTGTATGAGGCAGCTGTTGAGATAGCCCGTGAGAAAGGTGCTTTCCCTAAATTTGATAAAAAGAAATATTTGCAGGGATATTTTATAAAGAAACTTTCTCCTTCTCTTCGCAAGAAAATAGCCAAGTGGGGAATAAGAAATTCGATCTTGACACAACAGGCACCGACGGGATCAACGTCGCTTCTTGCTGGAACTACATCAGGGATTGAGCCGGTTTATGAATTTTCATTTATAAGACGGGATAGACTGGGTGAGCATGTTTTATACCATCCACTTTTTGACCAGTGGAAGAAAGATCATAAGGATGAACCTATACCTGATTATTTTGTATCGGCTAATAATCTGACACCCTCAGATCATATAAAAGTGCAGGCGACCATACAACAATATGTGGATGCTTCAATATCCAAAACTGTGAATGCGCCATCAACTCATACGGTGGAGGATGTCAAAAAACTTTATACGTTGGCCTATGAACTGGGGTGTAAAGGGGTGACATATATGAGAGAAGGCTCAAGGCCAGGGGTTTTGGAAAGAGAGACAAAGAAAGAAGAGAAGAAACCTGGCCTGCCGGCAGGCAGGGAAGTAAAAGCAGAGGGAAATGGACATACGGTACCAGAGATTAAACCCAGACCTGTCATGGTGAGTGGTGCTACGTATCAAATAGATACGCCACTGGGTACGGCTTTTATTACTATAAATACCAATGGTCATAATGAGCCTTTGGAGCTTTTTATAAATATAGGGAAAGCGGGAAGTGATGTGGCGGCGATGGCTGAGGCGCTGGGTAGAGTAATATCTCTTACTCTTCGAGTGGCTTCACCAGTATCTGCTAAAGAGAGAGTAAAGCAGGTATTTAACCAGTTAATTGGTATAGGAGGATCCAAGTCACTCGGGTTTGGTGATAAAAGAGTGAGATCTCTTCCAGATGCTATAGCCAAAGTTTTGGCTATGCATTTTGACTTTAAACTTAAGAATGGAAATGGATCCCAAACTGCGGAGGTTCTTGCCAAGCCTGTACCCGTATCAGTTCTTACCCAACAGGCGCTTCCAGTGCCACGAGCAGACTACGATCTTTGTCCTTCATGTGGAGAGGCATCACTGGCTTATGAGGAAGGATGTAAGAAGTGCTACTCTTGTGGTTACTCAGAGTGCTAACTTAAGATATGTCCCCTAGAGTGAAAATATACACCAAAACTGGAGATCTGGGTCAAACGTCACTTTATGGAGGAAAAAGAGTTTTTAAAAGCGATCAACGAGTGGCATCTTATGGTGGTATTGATGAATTAAATACAGTTTTGGGAATGGTATTGGTGAATCTTAGCGACGAAAAGATAAAGAAGTTTTTGGGGCAAATTCAGCACGATCTATTTTTGATTGGTTCGACACTTGCAGGAGCAAAACTGGATCTTGTATCTCTTGAGGTTAGAGTAGGGGAAATGGAACGATTGATAGATAGTTTAGATAAAAATTTGCCGGAACTTAAAAATTTCATACTGCCTGGGGGAGGAGAAAAAGGAGCTTTGGTGCATTTTGCACGAAGTGTAGCGCGAAGAGCAGAAAGAGAAGTGGTAAATCTAAATGTAAGTGAAAACGTTGATAAGAAAATTTTGGTATACTTAAATAGATTATCAGATCTTTTATTTATAATAGCCAGATATATAAATCACGAAGAAAAACAGGAAGAAAAAGTTTGGAAAGGTAGATAGTTAACAATTTAGTTTGAAGAATTGAGGAATTCTGTGAAACTCAGAATCTGTGCCGCAACGGTTATAGACCGGAACTCAACTTCTCCGACATCCGCCGGCTGGCGGAGGCGGAAAAATCCCGAGCAGGAAAAAGATAGTTAGTTAGTGATTAGTTACTTGGTTACTTAGAAATTTACTAAGTAACTAATTAACAAAGTAACTTATTGACTATATTCGCCTCCTCGGGTATGGAGGTTTTTTTATGGCAATGGCAGAAGCACCAGGAATGATGGGGGGAGCGTTTGGCCCTCAAAGTGTAGGACCCGGACAGGGAGAGGATCATAGTGGTTATAGCGCTTCTCTGGCTATGGGTGCGGTGAAAGATATGGCCCGGCCGCAAATGATAGAGGCGGTTTCATCTGATGTGGGATTTCAAATAAGGGAGCATGAACTTGGGTGGAATATAGATAGTGTGGATTTTTCGATAAAAAGACAGGTAGTGAAAGAGCATCGAGGCGGGTCTGAAAAGATGGTGGATACTATGGTATTTGATAAGTTTGGAGGGAAAGCACTTCAGGATGTGACCAGTGAAACAACGGACGACGGAAGATTATGGGAAAGAACAGATGAGAGAGCGAGAAAAATTGCAGAGACGGAAGGGGAATCATGGCACAGTTGGATCAGTCCAGGGGCAGAAGATAGGTTGTATGTAGCTCATAATAAAGGGGATGGGACGGGTGAACTGCATTCTGTAAGATTATATAACAGTCAGGAAGAAAATCGATGGAGTTTGTTGGATGCATTATCCGGAGAGAAGCAGGACAGGAATAGTGATATAAAAAATGTGACTGTGGTACGTAGAGAGGATAAGCCGCTTGATATAAAAGAAGTAGTCACCAAATATACTCAAAGTTTATCTCCTTTTGAAATACAACGATTATCTCCTTATTTAAATAATCTGTGGCAGGAAGCGGCAGTTCCTAATGATATAAGAAGACAGAGAAGAGAAGAGCAGGAAAAGTGGTTATCAGTGCAAGTAGAAGAGATATTGCTGAAGGAGAAGAGTACGCAAGAAGCATTGGGAGTGGTGGCACAAGGGGTGGTAACTTGGGCGAAAAATTTTGAACAACCAGTTTCTATAAGACAAATACCTCAGGTAAATATTGGTCGGACGATAGAGAGTGTTGACAGGAATAGTCAGTTTGGTTTTCGACCATTTGGTAAGGATATTCCAAAGAGACATAAAGGTGGATCTCGTGGGTATGGTTTCCGCTGGTTTAGATTTTGGGAGCAAGAGAAGCTGACTAAGGTGAAAATGGTACCAAGGATGGGTAAATTAGATGCAAAAGAAGTTGGGGAGACATTTTGGGAAGAGAAGAAGAGTAAAGAGATGAGTAAGACAGATATCAAAAAGACTTTATTTTCTCCATTTTTTATGGCTAAATCTGAGCATAAAGTAGTGCCTACTTTGCCAAAAATGGCAGATGAAGAACGAAATGCAGAGGCTGTAGATATAGCAAAATCGGATATTCGAAAGCGAAATGATCAGATGACAATAAGAGGAGAGATGATTTCCAGGGACAAGAATGTGAGTGTGATGGACAAGAGTAAGGTTGGGAGCGGAGAAGGGTATAAAAGTATTAGAACAAGTAAGTCGGAGAATAAGCTTTGGGCGGTGAGTAGGGATGGAAAGAAGATTAAAGTTAATAAAGAAGTAAAAGAGGGCTTTGTAAAAGTGGGTAATCTAAAAGATATATTTACAGGACCAAAACATAAGGAAAAAGAAGTGCTGCCAAAGATTAAAAAAGAGACAAAACTAGTCTCGGTTAAGGAAACAGAAAAGAGGAAGATACTGATGATAACGAGGAAGAGAGGTTTAAATAAAGAATATTCTAGTACTTTATATTTGGAGACTAAGAAAGGAAAGGTCAAGGAAAGAAAAATTAAAGTAAAGAGAAGTGAAAAGAAATTGTTGGCAAGAGAAATCAAAAAACTGAAGAGAATGGAGAGACTACTTAAGAGAATGGAAAGTATGGAAGTAAGTAAGAGGAGAAAAGAAAGAATAAAGCTTGTCAAGAGAAAAGAGATATTGATTTTTGCAAAAAGAATTTGGGGGAAAGAAAGCAAGAATTTTAAACTACTGAAAGAAGAAAAAATAAGCCGGAAATTAATTCGGAGACTGAGAAGAGAAATCCTATTGAGAAAGAAAAAAATTGAGGGTAAAGAGCTAAAAAGGGAATTGGGAAAGAGGAGAAGGGAGAAGTTGAGATTAAGAAATAGAAGTAAGGACAAAAGAATTGGTGTTAATAATGAAAAGATAAAGCTTAGAAGGAGAAAAGTAATTTTTGAACTAAAGACAAGAGGGAGAAAGCTTAAAGAAAAAAGAGGAAGAAGAAAAAGAATGAAACTACTGTTGGCGGATAAAAGAGGTTTGAAGGAGATAAGAAAGAAGCGAGAAAAACAAAAGGAAGTTTCCAAATTTTATAAGAATAAATTCGAAACAGTAAAACATGCTAACTATTCTTTTGAGTACCTTAATTTAAACAGAGGTAATAAAGGGAAAACGGTATTGTTGGATAGAAATAGGAATAAGAATAATTTTTCTAAGTATGGAATTATATACCAATTTTTAATTGCTTCGGAAGATATTAAAGCATATAATACAAGATGATAGTATGGATGTATCTGCCCAAAATAGTACTAAAACCCAACCACCTGTACAGCCTTCAGTAACGGCTGGATCTTCTGGAACAAAAGAGAGAGAAGGAATAGCAATTTCTCAAACTAGTGAGATACAAGCTGTGCCTGAGGTATCGGTACCCCCTGAAGTAGAGAAGGCAGGAGTAAAAGCATATACAGAAAAAGTGGAAATTCCGCAAGTAGCGCAAAAATTAGGGGTACAACCTTCTGCACAAAGTATACCCGTATCAATTCCTACCCAATCAGTCCCGGTTGTGCTTCCTTTGAGTGATGATCAAGTAGTGAGAGGACTACATCAACCAATACTGTCGGCACTAAGGTGGCTATCTGAGTGGTGTATAAAACAACTTAAAAAAGCACATATGACTATTAAATTTGTACATGGCAAGATTATGCGTGTACCAATAAAATAATGCCCCTTGAAACTTCTCAAATATTATTACAACTTCAAGATGTAGCAATTACTGTTTTAGTTATGCTGGTTCTTTTGGGTTTGACTTTTTTAGTAGGTGCGGTTATTTTTATTGTATTTAAATATAGAGATAGAGAGAAAAGAAGTCTGGATTTTGTGCTTTTGCAGATAGCAGTTCCCAGAAATAATGAAATAAAAATTGATGCGGCGGAACAGGTTTTTGCTTCTTTGGCTTCACTGAGGAAGGGAGGAATGTTTTCTTTTTTGTCTCCTCAGGATCATTTTTCATTTGAAATAGTCGGAAGACCTGGAGATATAAGATTTTACGTATCTGTACCAAGCAAACTTCGTGATTTGGTGGAAAAACAGATATATGGATCGTATCCGGGTGCTGAGATGAAAGAGGTAGATGAGTACAATATATTTGATGATAAAGGTAAAGTAGCGTTTGCCTCGCTAAAGCTGAAAAATGCTGATTATTACCCTTTGAAAGTCTTTAAAGATTTGCCCGTTGATCCTTTATCGGCGATTACTTCGGCACTTGCCAAAATGGGGCTAGGGGAGGGAGCTGCCATACAGATAATAATTTCACCATCCGATGGAGGATGGAAAAAGGCTGGGAAAGGGTATGTTTCCAACATAAAAAAGCAGGAAGCAAATCCAGAGAAGGCACAATATAAAGTGGATCCAAAAGTTTTGGAGGCTATAGATAACAAGACTATAAAAGTGGGATTTAATACTGTAATAAGAATAGTAGTTTCGTCACCGAGTCGTGAGTCGGCGGATATGCATCTTCATAATATACAGACTGTTTTTGCACAGTTCTCATCTGATCAAAATTCATTCGGTAAGGTAAAGACGTATCTAAAAAATTCATTTATGATTGATTTTATTTACCGTTATTTTCCGGTTTTTAATTGGCCTAACAAGCAATATAGCGTGTTATCATCTGAGGAGTTGGCGACTTTATATCATCTTCCCAACAAATCGATTGAGACTCCTCATCTATTCTGGGTGAGTGCTAAGAAGGCACCAGCACCGGCTGAGATACCTTCCAGCGGTCTTTATATAGGAAAAAGTACATATAGAGGTATGTCGAAGAATGTATATCTGGGAGAGGATGATAGAAGAAGGCATGTATATATAATCGGGAAAACAGGTGTGGGTAAGTCTGTACTTCTTAAAGATATGATTTTGCAGGATATAAGAGCGGGTAAGGGAATGGCTGTTATTGATCCGCATGGTGATTTGGTGGAAGGGCTTTTACCGCTTATTCCGCCTGAGAGAGCTGAGGATGTTATATATTTTGACCCATCTGATACAGAGCGGCCGATGGGACTTAATATGCTTGAAGCACATACTGAGGAACAGAAGCATTTTGTGGTGACTTCGATAGTGGGACTTATGTATAAGCTTTATGATCCGCAAAAGACTGGCATTATTGGACCAAGGTTTGAGCATGCGATAAGAAACGCAATGCTTACTGTCATGAGTGTACCGGGGTCTTCATTTGTGGAGGTGGTGAGAGTGCTTACAGATAGTGCATTTGTACAAGAATTATTGCCGAAAGTAACTGATCCAATAGTAAGGCGATACTGGACGGATCAGATAGCGCAGACTTCGGATTTCCATAAATCTGAAGTTTTAGATTATATAGTCTCTAAATTTGGCCGCTTTGTGACTAATAAGCTGATGAGAAATATCATAGGTCAATCGCAATCGGCTTTTGATTTCAGAAAAGTAATGGATGAGGGGAAGATACTTCTTATAAATCTGGCTAAGGGCAAGCTGGGTGAGGAAAATTCCAATTTCCTGGGACTTATACTAGTACCTAAAATACTGGTTGCTGCCATGAGTAGGGTAGATATGCCGGAGGAAAAAAGGCGGGATTTTTTCCTGTATGTTGATGAGTTTCAAAACTTTGCCACGCCTGATTTTGCTCAGATACTATCTGAGGCTCGTAAATTTCACTTGAATTTGTGTGTAGCAAATCAATTTATAGGCCAAATGGATGAAGAGGTAAAAAATGCCGTGTTTGGAAATGTGGGTACGATAATTTCGTTTAGAATCGGGGTGACTGATGCCAATTATCTGCAGCACTGGTTTACGCCGGTATTTAATGAAGGCGACCTTATAAACGTGGATGTATATAATTCATATATAAATACAATAGTAAATAATAAACCGATGCAGCCCTTTTCTGTGGATATGAGAAAGGATATTGCGGCTGAGAAGAGAATAGAAAATCCCAAAGTGGCTGAGGCGGTAGTGCAATTATCGAGACTGAAATATGGAAAACCGAGAGAGCTGGTTGAGGCGGAAGTAGGACAGAGGGCGAGACTTTAAAAATAATCCAATCCACAAATAATCCAATAAATTTTTCCTTCTTGATTTATTTCCTAATTATTGTACTATAGAATATAGTTTATGTGAAACATTATTGGTGTTCAATTATGACTAGAGTAAAAGAGAGACAGGAGGCAATAAAACTTAGATTAAAAGGTTTAACTTATAGCGATATAAGAAAGCATCTGAATATTGCTAAGAGCACATTATCAGATTGGTTAAGTAAGTACCCATTAACCAAAGAGCAGATTGAATTATTGGAAAAAAATATTAAAAAACATAAAGAGTTATCTATAGAAAAAGTAAGAATAACGAAGCGAAGAAAGCGCGAGAGAAGGTGGGTAAAAATATATAAGGAAGTGAAAAAAGCTTGGATACCACTTCGAAGAGAAGAATTAGAATTAGCAGGTATATTTCTTTATTGGGGAGAAGGGAATAAGAGAATGAATGGGCCACTTTCTTTAAATAATACCGATCCACAAGTTTTGAAATTCTATTTATATTGGTTAAAAGATGTATTGAAGATATCTAAGGAAAAGATAAGAGTTAATTTACATCTGTATAGCGATATGAGTAAAGAGACGGAAATGGAATTTTGGAGTGAAGAATTAAAACTGCCTTTAACGCAATTTTCTAAACCATATATTAAGTCAAGTAAGAGATCTGATATTGATCAAAAAGGATTTGGGCATGGAACCTGTGGTTTAACTGTGAGCAATATAAGTTTTAAGGAGCATGTGATGATGACTATTCAAGCAGTTGCAGATTACTATAGTAAGAGGATATAATTGGGTGCTGGTTTTGGGCCCGTAGCTCACTGGCAGAGCGGTTGTCTTATAAACAACAGGCACTTGGTTCGATCCCAAGCGGGCCCACAAGTGTTTCGACTCCATCCGGATCCACTTGGTTCGATCCCAAGCGGGACCACAAACAAGGAAATAATTTTATTTTCCGCTTCCCAATTTTTTTCGGTATAGGGGGCCAAGACCAACATCACTATCGAAGATATAACCATGTTTTTCCAGAAAGCGTGTTATTAAGACTTTAGATTCTCCAGGATCTGGTTTAACAAGAGTTTGTATTATTGTTGCCCCACTTTCTTGGGCAGATTGTTCAAATTCATTCAGAAATTGTGTTCCCCGTCCTTTATTTCTTTCTGATGGTTCAATATAGCATCTATGAATAGTAGCAATATTTCCTGGGGGGGGGAAGATCACCAACAAGATGGCTAGAGTAGGGGAAATCACCAATAATTTTTTCTGCCATTAAAGCTCTTCCAGTTTCACGTTTTCCGACATTTTGTCTTTGACGAGGTCGAGGTATTTTTCTGTGGTGGAGAGACGTTTGTGGCCGACTAATTTGGAGATCACAGTAAGAGGAGTACCAGACATGAGGTGATGGGCGATAAATGTGTGGCGAAGGTCATTTACTTTGGCATTTTCGATACCGGCGAGTTTGAAATATCTGTCAATTGTGGTTCTTATGTTTCTTACAAGAAGCGCTCTTCCTGTTTTGGTGACAAAAAGAGAGTCGTTTTTTACTTTGGGACGTACTGTTAGATAATCATCAAGAGCTGATTTGGCGGCTTTATTTAGGGGCACAAGTCTTTCGGCATGGCCTTCCTGGGCACGAACGAGAAGTTCGTGATCTTTGATGTCTCCCAGCTTGATATTGGCGAGTTCTCCGATTCTTATGCCGGTTTGGAGGAATAATTCAACTATGGCATAAGTTCTGGGATCTCCTTTGCAGGCATCGCGAAGGGCTCGATATTCGACTTTGGAAAGGATTCTTGGAGGTTTGACTTCATATCGAGGGTGGGATATCTCGGCTGCTGGATTTACCTGTATCAAATTGTTGTTTTTGAGGTAGCGGTAAAATGTTTTGATGGAGTTTATTTTTCGGGAAAGTGACTTGGGGGTATAACCGTCGCTTGAGAGCTTTTTTAGGAAAGCATCGAGATCATCTTTTTGAATTTCGGAGATGTTTTTTTTACCTAGATCCAATAGGAATTTGACCAATTGGTCGATGTCCTTGCCGTATGCTAAGATAGTGGCGTGGGCTCTTTTTTGGTCTTCTAGATACTTAACGAAGCTTTGGTGGGCAGAGGCTAAATCGAGCTCAGATTGCGAATCCATAGGGCCTATAATACAACGTAAAAGGGTGTTTGTCAACACTTTATAGGCTTATAAGGCTATTTTTTTTATATGAAGGCTAAGTTTTATAATATAGTCACAGTTATTATAGGTGTACTCCTTGTGGTCAATTTGGTACGCTCATTTCAGTCAGTAAGTGAAAAAAGTAAGGTGATTGAAGAGGCTCAAAATAAGCTATTTGAGGAACAAGTGCGAAATGATGAACTTAAGCGTAAGTTGGCGAAGGTGGAAAGTCGCGAATATATAGAGCAAAGCGCCAGGGAGAAACTAAATTTGGGGAAAGAGGGAGAGTATGTGGTGATACTTCCTCAGATGACGCCTATGCCGACGCCTACAATAAGCCAGGCTGTATCAAACCTGGAGGCATGGATGAGGGTGTTTTGGCCTTAAGTTGCCGTGGCGGTTTACGAAAAATGTCTAACGTCATTTGATTAGCTCGTGATTTTCTCGAAGTGAATGGTGCCGATGTTACCAATTTTTAGGCTAGGAGCAGGCCCCATCGACCAATATTTATCAGTGTGATATACTCCAACAGTGGGCCGCCGTCTAAGAATCATCTTGCTATTTTTTCTTTTACTTCTCTGGGCCTCTAATACCAGTCAGCTTCAAGCTGCCGGTCCCTGCGACGAACCAATCCAAAACCCGATCGTTTGCGAGAACTCAAAAGCCGGAAACGCTTCTTCCGAATGGTCCCTCCCGGCCACCGGAGGAAACAACAACATCGTCGGCTTTTCGTCCAGCATTAGCTACAATCGGGGAACAACAGCCATCTTTAAAATTAAAACCGATGCCACTTCCTACCGAATTGATATCTATAGAATTGGTTACTATCAGGGAAAGGGTGCCAGAAAAATAACCTCCTTGTCACTATCAATAGTTCTTCCCCAAAACCAGCCCAATTGTCTTTTTGATTCCAGCGTCAATCTGGTCGACTGTGGCAACTGGAAAACATCCGCCAGTTGGAATATCCCGGCAAACGCCACCTCTGGGGTCTACATCGCTAAGTTAATCAGAACCGACGCCATCGTCGGAGCAAACCATATTCCTTTTATTGTCAGAGACGACAACAGTCACTCAGATATTCTCTTCCAGACATCCGACACCACCTGGCAAGCCTACAACACCTACGGCGGTTACAGCCTATACGGACCGGACCTGTTAAACAATCGTGCCTACAAAGTCAGCTATAATCGACCTACACCCCTCCTCGCCTTTTTTGCCCAGGAATATCCGATGATCAGATTTCTGGAGGCCAATGGTTATAACGTCAGCTATTTTTCGGGTGCCGACACCGACCGTTTTGGTTCTCTCCTAACGCAACACAAAACATTTTTATCGATCGGACACGACGAGTATTGGTCGGGGAAGCAACGGCAAAACGTGGAAAACGCCAGAAATAATGGCACTAATCT
>Ga0209542_10010394_pt1 | contig 16795 bp, 15 predicted proteins | sample RifCSPhighO2_01_FD_184028 | JGI IMG/M metagenome (GOLD analysis project Ga0209542, IMG submission 184028) | Soil microbial communities from Rifle, Colorado - Rifle CSP2_plank highO2_0.1 (SPAdes) (version 2) | ecosystem: Environmental > Terrestrial > Deep subsurface > Rock core/Sediment ...
CTTGCGTTCGTACTTCCCAGGCGGGATGCTTAACGCGTTAGCTTCGCCACTGGCAGGGTCGACACTGCCAATAGCCAGCATCCATCGTTTACAGCGTGGACTACAAGGGTATCTACAAATTTGTTACATAACAAATTTGAAAATCCTAAATTCTAAATCCGAAATCCTAAACAAATTCCAAATTCAAAATCTAAAATCTCAAACTCGTTACTGGTGCGAGTATTTCTATCGCACTCTGCATGTCGCCATGCAGTTCGGACTATATCATCAATGAAAAAATGTGGGCTACTCGGTTTTGCCTTTTGCCCATTTCACTGCCCAACGTGTAGTCTCTGAGGGTTACTTTGAAGAAAGTAAAACTATCTCTGGTTCTCTAGGAACAATTTTTTCAAGCTTCCATTCTGTAGTTTTCATTATATATTCCGAGTCAAGCGCTACGAATTCTTCAAAATAACGTAGTGCCTGTTCATCGCTATGGAACTCACGCACCTGTTCGCATAGATTACCAGAGCAATTTAGCCATCGGATACGATACAACATTACTTTCTCCTTGGTTCTTCCCTGCGGATTGTCCTTGTTTAACTTACGATGTTAAACATGGAGTTTCCCGCATATAGTTAGGTTTTTCACTCGATGCAACGCGCACTGAAGTGGGACTAGTGTTCAATGTATACCCTACACCCCACTCTCGTTTTACCAAGAGTGAATGGGAAAGATTTCACGTTTTGTTCGGAATTATTTCTCTAAAAGACATTCGCCTTGTAGCCCCGATGTCTTTTATGGGAAATAATTCCGAACAAAACGCCCTCCCATGAACGTCAATCCTTTTTGCTCCCCACGCTTTCGTTTTTCAGTGTCAGGGTCGCCCCAGCAAACTGCCTTCGCTTTTGGTGTTCCCGATGATATCAACGGATTTCACCCCTACTCCATCGGTTCCGTTTGCCTCTAACGCCCTCTTAGTCTGGCAGTATTCAAAACAGCTCAAAGGTTAAGCCGATGAGGTTTAATCTTGAACTTACCAAACCACCTACAAACCCTTTACGCCCAATAAATCCGGGTAACGCTCGGGGATTCTGTATTACCGCTCCTGCTGGCACAGAATTAGGATCCCCTTATTCATCTGGTACAATCATTAAGTTTTTCCCAGATAAAAGATGTTTACACCCCGAAGGGCTTCATCCATCACGAAATGTCGCTCCGTCAGGCTTTCGCCCATTGCGGAAGATTCTCGACTGCAGCCTCCCGTAGGAGTATGGCCCGTATCGCAGTGCCATTCTTGGGGGTCGCGCTCTCACGCCCCCTATCCGTCATAGCCTTGGTGAGCCATTACCTCACCAACTAGCTGATAGACCGCAGACCATTCCAAAAGCGCATTGCTGCTTTACCTTTGCAGGACTATGGGAAATTACCCCGTCTTTCGACGAGCTATGCCCTACTTTTGGGTATGTATCTACGTGTTACTAAGCCGTTCGCCGGTGCCTTGCGGCCCCTTGACTTGCATGCCGGTATCCACATTTCCAGCGTTCACCCTGAGCTAGGATCAAACTCTCAAATAGTATTGTCAGTTAAAGTACTGACGGACTTATTCGAAACAACTTTAAAAAACTAATTTTCGCGAATGAAAATTACCGAGTACAAAATTTCAAAGAAATTTCTGTGCTTGGTTTTCCATTCGCTCACTTACCTATTAATTTAATTGGCATGGTTATATCAATTAAATTAATTTAAATTTTCAAGTTACTTTCCGTTCGGTCAATTTCAGAAAAAAATACCCACGAAGGCACTTATAAAAATGACTTCGTGGATATTTTATAAAACGATGCGTTTTTTAAAATATGTTTGTTGAATTTTATGATTTAAGAATATAGTTGTATTCTATTCTAAATAAAACCGTTGTCAATAGCATCTATACCTTACTGACTTCTAAGAAGGTTTTATCTCTGGGAACAATATACAATTTGCCCTCATCATTTAATGGTAAGTCTGAGTTTAAAATAAGTATTGCCTTTTTTAAAGGAAGCCACTGAATCTGAAAACCATTTTCAATTTCCTCTTCTGTAAAAGAAGGACTACCTTTTTCTCCGATTACTCTAACTAAATAACAAGAAGAAATTTGTTTGAGGTTAAATATTTTTCTATATTCAATTATCTGGCCGACTTCGCCATATATTTCAACATCACAACCAAGCTCTTCTTTGCATTCTCTTTTCAGCGCGCTATAAAGATCCTCTCCCTCTTCAACTCCTCCGCCCGGTAATTTGTGGTAATTTTGTTTGGAAACATTTAAAATTGCGACATTTTGGTCTTTATCATAAACAATAGCTCTTGCCGCTTGCCTTACTCTGAATTTTTCAACTTCCTTTTCAGATGCATTTTCGGGATTAAGTATTTTTATCAACTTCATATATTTTTACTAAACGGACTATTACTAAATTCCCAATTCTTTATTAATTTAGCATACTTTTCTTGTAGCTTCAAGTAATCTTCTTTTAAAAGTAATTTCAATTTTATATCTGGATATAATTTTCTGAATTTTTTATCTCGGACCTTTGAATAATTCCAAAGAAAGTTTTTAACTTCAATATATTCGTTGGTATCGGGCAAATAAAAATCTGGCGTGTAATTCTGTGTTTTTAAATTAAAAGTTTTCGGCTCATACGTCCATTTAATTCCTAAATAATTCAGCAATCTTGCGTAATTTGCCTCCCAGCGACTATAAAAATAAATCGTTTCACTAATATCCTTTCTGATTCCCGCCTTTCCCCGAGAAGCTTTTGGCGATGTGGGCTTTCCACCAGTTATTGCCATCGCACATTGATTACTGCAATATTTTCTTTTCATCCAGCGCTCTATCAAGAACACTTTCTTACACTTTGGGTTGGCACAAATAACTTCTATTCTTGCCACCTTTATTTTACCTTTAAATGGATTTTCAAATCCCTTGTGTTTTCTTCCCTGCAGGGTTTTGGATATCTTGATCTTTTGCTCCTTAGACATTGGCCCTCTATCACCATTATTTACAACCGCAGCACAATTATGTGAACAATATATTTTGGGGTCACTTTTTGTAGCTTCAAAAAGTTTACCACACTCTTTCCTGGCACAATTTCTCTTTTCTCTTTTATAAATAAAATCAAAAAGACCCTTTTTCCAGTTTTCCTTCATAATACTACTCTGCAAATCTTGGTATTCTTTTTTATCGTAAGAATGATGCGCCATAGCTTAATTATAATACAAAAGACGTCTTTTTAAAACGTCTTTTGTCCGATAAAAAGCCTCCCACAGGAATCGGACCCGTATCTGAGCTTTACAAAAGCCCTGCTTTACCACTAAGCTAGGGAGGCAGAAAAATCTATTTTTTCTTTTTAACCTGCTTGTCTATCTCTTGCGCTTTCTTTCTTATGCCATGCAAAGACGCGTCAATTTTTCTTTCTATCTTTAATGTAAGCACTTTAATAAAAGAAAGGATTTTGTGCAAAAAAACCTGCTTATGGAAAAATTTAAAATGGAAATCTTTTATCTTTTTTTCTATAGTTGCCACCAATTCGATTTTCTTTATTCCATGATGTCCGTTTTGAGGCAAGGCGGCCAACGCCGGCACTTTTTTAAATAAAATAAAAGCAATGCCACCGGCAGAAATAATGAGGATGATGAAAGCAAGCAACTGCAACATGAGAAAATAGAAAGTAGAAAGATAGAAAATAGAAGTAAAAGTTTTCGTATTCTATATTTCTATTTTTCTAGATTCTAACTTCTGTTTTATATTTCGTAACGCGCAAAGCGCTTCACCTCGATGTTTTCTCCAATCTTGGCGACCGCGTCTTCAATTAAATTTTTAATCGTTTTGGAATCGTCTTTAATCCACGGCTGGCTTAATAAAGAAACCGAATCTTTATACTTTTGCAATTTTCCTTCAATCATTTGTCGCACAATAGGTTCTGGTTTACCCGAGCCCTGGGCCTGTTCGGTATAAATTTTTGTTTCTCCGTCTAAAAATTCTGCTGGAATGTCAGTTTCCGAAACAAATAATGGTTTTAAGGCCGCAACCTGCAAGCAAATTTCATGGGCAAGTTTTTTAAATTCGGGAGATTTGGCCACAAAGTCTGTTTCACATCTAATGTCTAACAAAACCCCTGTTTTTGAATTTGGGTGAACATAATAATCAATAATTCCATCGCGCGCTTCTTTTGATGTTTTTTTATTAGCCAAAGTTTTGCCCCAAACCCTCAAAATCTCTTTTGCTTTTTCTACGTTTCCACCCGCTTGGTCTAACGCTTTTTTAATTTCCACAGGAGAAACCCCCGTTTCCTCCCTTAATTGCTTAATCTGATCTATGGTTGCCATGAGCAAATTTAAAATTTAAAATTATAAATTTAAAAACAATGATAAATTTAAAATGTTAAATTCTAAAACGTGTTTTTAAATTAGTGCTTTTAAATTGTTTTTGAATTTTGAATTTAGATTTTTGAATTCAAAATCGTTTCCTGGATTTTTTCTAAAATATATTTAATAGAACTGATGGCGTCGTCGTTTCCGGGAATCAAGTAATCCACCAGCGTCGGGTCAATGTTGGTGTCCACCACGCCGATAATTTTAATGCCCTTTCTTCTGGCTTCGCGGGCGCAAGTCAAATCCTTTTTAATATCCAAAATTAATACTGCGTCCGGTAATTTTGACATATTTCTTATTCCCTCAAATTTAGTTTTCAAAGATGCGATTTCCCTATCAAGGTCCAATCTTTCTTTTTTGGTATATTTTTCAAATTCACCGGCAATTTTTTTATTTTCCAAATCCTTAAAATATGCGACTCTTTTTGAAATTGTTTCAAAATTAGTAAATGTTCCCCCAAGCCAGCGCTCGGTTACATAAGGCAAGCCGCACGCTTCGGCCGCGTTTTTTGCCAATGCTTTAATTTGTATTTTCGTGCCCACAAAAAGAATGGTTTTGTTTTCGGCAACCAAACTGGAAATAAACTTTATAGATCTTTCAAATTCTTTGGCGGACTTTTCCAAGTCAATCATGTGGACATTATTTTTAATGCCAGAAACATAGGGCTTCATTTTTGGGTGCAGTTTTGAAACCGTATGCCCAAAATTCACGCCCGCCTTGGTCATTTCTTCCACATTCAAATTTATTTTAGTGTCGCTTGGCATAGTTGAGTATTTTGTATTTGGTATTACGTATACTTAATACATAATACTTTATACTTAATGTAAGATTTACTTCTTATCTTTTTTTATCCTTATTTTTTTAACCTTTGGAGATTGTTTTTGCGCTGCCCTGTCTTTAAACTTCTGAACTCTGCCCAAAGTATCCAAAACCTTTTCTTTCTTAGTGTAAAAAGGATGGCACTTGGCGCAAATTTCAGTTTCTATAAATTCTTTCGTTGAGCCAACAAAAAACGTGTTGCCACAGGCACACTTAACAGAAGCTTTGGGAAAATACTTCGGGTGAATATCTACTTTCATAATTACGAGGGAGGGAGGAATAAAAAAGCGGACTTTTATATTCCGACCGAGCGATTAATTATATAAATGGCAAAGCCATTTCTATAAGTTATATATTAACAAAATATTAAAATAAAGGCAAGGGCTTATAATAAAAAAGACGGAATAGGTCTTCAGATGACCTTAAACCGCCCTATGGAAAAGAAGAAGCGCTTGCTGAACGTTACCGACCGTCCGCCGCTAGCACCTCGGCCTGCCACCTTATTCTTGCGCGCGAACTTAGTGGCGAGACATCCTGGCTGGGGACTATCCGCGCAAACTGCGCAGGGCCGTGATAGGTAAACAGGCAATGTTGGCATTGTTTATTCGCGCAAACAACGCCCCCATATTCTATTTGCCAATCTTGGCTTTTGCAGAAGATAAGCCCTCCTCACTAGACATTTCTGCCGTGGACTTCCGATACCCTCCACGCGGAAACAAGCGTTTCTTCTTTGATTTTAAGACTACTATGTTTAATTTAAAAAATCAATGGCCGGACAAAGATAATGTACAAATATTGTGCAGAATTAGTACGGCCGCATAAATTCTGTACATAGTTTTTGGGCAAAAAAATAGCGGCTGGTTTCCCGGCCGCTTAAAAATTAGAGCGGATTTCTGAAGGGCTGAAATTGTAATTCAGTTGTTTTGCGTTCTTGGTCAATCCTGAACACCCGTCTAAGATGGAATTCTGCCCCAGACATAAAATCTTGAGATGTTTTTTGTCTACGGATTTTACTAATCGCTTCAACGGGAGCGGAGTTCTCATCCCCATCCCAATCAAATTGATCTTCAAAGCGCTCTACAACTACCCATTCTTTACAATGGGGGCATGTACGAGTTTTGGTATATACCATTCCATACTTCATTTTCGACTCCTTTTCAAGGTTCAGGGTTTAAAAAAAGAGACACTTATGATATAGTACCTCAATGGAAACGGAAAAACAATCGGTTATTATTGAAATTCGCGCCGGCACTGGCGGAGACGAGGCCGGGCTTTTTGTGCGGGACTTGTACCGCATGTATTCAAAATATGCCACAAGCCAAGGCTGGGGCCAGCGCATTTTGGATTCCAATCAATCTGATATTGGCGGATACAAAGAAATTGTTTTTGAATTTACCGGGCCTTCGGTCTTTGACTTAATGCAATACGAAAGTGGTGTGCACCGGGTCCAGCGCATTCCTAAAACCGAAAAACAAGGCCGGGTGCACACCTCAACCGTCACCATCGCTGTTTTGGAAAAACCCAAAAAAATGGATATTAATATAAACAATAGCGACCTTAGAATAGATACTTACCGTTCTTCAGGCGCCGGCGGCCAATACGTTAACAAAACCGAATCGGCCATTAGGATTACCCACTTGCCTTCTGGTATTGTGGTCACTTCACAGACCGAAAGATCACAGTTGCAAAACAAAGAAAATGCTATGAATATTTTAGGAGCACGGCTTTTGCAAGCCCAGCAAGAGGCCGATGTTTCAAAATTAACCCAGGCCCGCCGGGAGCAAATTGGTTGGGCCAAGCGCGCCGAAAAAACCCGCACATATAATTATCCGCAAAATAGAATCACAGACCACCGAATTGACAAATCCTGGCACAATTTAGAAGATATTATAGAAGGAAATATGGAACCGATATTCAAGGCATTTAAGAAATATTCTGAAGAGCAAGCAAAATCCGCTATATAAGAGCGGATTTTTTAATACTTAAATTACCCGCCGATCGCTTTGATATCCGCTTCGTACTGGTTTGCAATGTTGATTACAGAATTTCCGTAAAAGCGATCGTATTTCGTACAACTGTTTCCGCAATAATATTTCATAGCAGCGTTAAACTCGCTGGTTTTTGCGCCGTTATCTTTTAATAAAAGTCCAGTTCCCAAAAATGCATCGCTAATGTCCCAGGGATCTGAAACTTTGCCGGTTATCTCTGACACCTTTTTACCATATCCTGCATTAACCCAGGTTGAAGGTATAAACTGGCTTGGCCCCATTGCCCCTCCCCAGCCATAAGGCGCTCCATTGTAATAAATAACGCATGAAACAGGAGTTGACATTGCGTCCCTGGCTAAGGATTTGCCTTTGTTTATCTCATCTATCAATGTCAAAAAAACCGGCACATCCCTTTTGGGACTCATGGTCTTTGGCGAGAAAGCGCCTGTTTTTATTTTTACCCCATCCCCCGTTTGAGTATTTTTTAAATAACACTGGCCGACATTTTTTCCAAGGTTAGACTCTTGAGTTAAAATTGCCAAAATCAGCGCCGCTCTTACGCCCGTAACACTTGAAACATATTTTGCAATGGCATAAGCCTGTTCAAAATTCGGGGCATCAGAAACGCCCAGCAAATCAAAAATTCTTGATTTAATGGCTGCTGATTTTTTTTGCGCTGCTTGCTGGTCTTTTAATTGCTGCTGATACTGTGTTTCCGTAAGCTTTAAAAGAGAGTCCTGCTGTTTTTTATTTTGTTCGTTTTGCTGTTTTTGCAAATTCTGAACTTGCAAGGTTTTTTGCAACTGGCCCTTTTCAGTTTCCTGTTTGCCTTTTTGATTTTCTAAATACGACTTTAAATCAGAAGTGCTTTTTAAAAGCTCAAAAACCCTGGAGCTTAACGATTCTAAATAAGATATATTACTAAAAAAATCTGACAAATCGCCTTCCAGTAAAACAACAAAAGATGGTTTTTTATCCTGTTCGTATATTTCTCTTAATATGGCTGCAATCTGGCTTTGCGAATCGTTTATTTTTGCTGAAGTACTGTTAATTGAATCTTGAGTGTCGTTTATTTGTATATTCAAATCTTTTACCATAAGTGTCCCCTGTTTTATTTGCGCCTCTAACCCGGTAATTTTCTTTTTTAAAGCAGAAACGGCATTTTGCAAAGTGTTTTTTTGTTGGCTGGTTTTGGTAAGGTCTTTGGTAATTGCAGCACTTTGCTCATCATAATAACTAGCGCACTTTTGCAAACTTGCTTGGCATTCCGCGGCGCTTACACTTTGGCAGGAATTTTCCGTATTTAAAAGCTGTTGGCAGATGGCTTCCAAATCTTCGGCGAAAACAAAAACAGGAAATAAAGTCAAAAATAGTGACAGTAAAGATAATTTGATAAATTTTGTGTTCATATATGCCTCATTATGAACAATTTAAAAAGCCCTGTCAAATGATTTTTGACAGGGCTTTTTATAAATAGATTATTCAGATTTTTTTTCTTCTTTCTTGTCTTCTTTAACTTCTGCAACCACATCTTCTTCTTTCTTTTCTTTTACCACCTTTTCAATGTCTTCAACATTTTCTTTAATTTCAGTTGCCAATTCTTCTTCCACTTTTTGCGGAGGCAAAACAGAAGCCACAATCTCTTCCGGTTTTTTCAAAGACACAACATCTTTTGGCAACACTAAATCCTTTACTAAAATGTGGTCTTCAAAAGTTTTCAATGAATCAATGTTAACTTTAATTTCATGAGGCAAATTCTGCGGCAAAGCTTTTACTTCAATTTCCAGCATGTTTTTGTTTAAAGTTCCGCCCAAATCTTTTTCAGCCGGAGCCGATCCTTCAAAAACCAATGGAACCGCAACCTCAACTTCTTCTTTTAAATCTGCCTGATAAAAATCAATATGGATAACTTTGTCTGAAACCGGATCTTTTTGCATTTCGTGGATCAACACCGGCTTTTTTTCTTTTTCTCCTTCAATTGAAAGTTCAATTAAGGAACTTTCACCGGCTTTACGAAAAACTTTTTTAAACTCTCCCTCTTCAACCTGTATAGAAAAATTCTTAACTCCAGGACCGTAAACCACCGCAGGAATTTGTGCGTTCTTTTTTATGGATTTGGTTTTTTTTCCAAAATCTTTTCTTGTTTTAGCTTGTAGTGAAATCATATTAAATAGAAAGGAGCTGGATACAACAATTCGTGCAACAAGCACGCCTGCCGTGCACCCAGCCCCCTTTTTGAGATACTACTATATTTATTTTAAATTGTAAATGGTTAGACCCTGCCTTCGCTGCCAAACAGTTTTATATTCTTTTCGATTACTTCCTGCACTGCCATAATCGCCTCTGGTAAGTATTTGTAAGGAGTAATTTCGTCTTTGTTGATTTCTAGCGAATTTCTCAAGGCACTTGAAAAGGCCAGCCGCGTTTCCGTATTAATGTTAATTTTAACAATGCCGTTTTGGATTGCTTCTTTAATGTCTTCATCGGGTGTCCCGCTGCCCCCGTGCAAAACTAAAGGCGTATTAATTACTTTTTTAATTTCCTGCAATCTGTCCATCCTTATATGCGGAGAAATGCCGCTGATATCAATACCATGAAAAGTACCAATGCTTACCGCCAACACATCCACTTTTACTTTACTTAAATAATTTTTGGCATCTTCCACATTGGTTAAATCTTCTTCTTTAATCTCAAATTTTTCTGTGTACATTCTTGAAGCATCCGTGCCAAATTTACCAACTTCGCCTTCCACCACCACTCCCCTCCACTTTGCAAAACTTACAACCTCTTTACTGATTTTTATGTTCTCTTCCAATGGCAGCTTTGACCCATCAAAATGCACCATATCATAGCCGGTGTTTATTGCTTCTTTTAAATATTCTGCAGATTTTCCATGGTCCAAATTTAAAAAAATAGGCAGACCAGTTTTGCTCCGTAGCACGTTACGGAGCATCACCGCTTCCTGCAATCCAACGAATTTGCTTTCGCCTTCCGAAGTACCTAAAATAATCGGCGCTTTTAAATTTTGCGCCGCGGCTACAATCCCCTTGACCTGCGACCAATCGGAAAAATTAAACTGCCCAATCGCAAATTTCTCTTTATATGCCTTTTGTATGTAGTATTTTAAATTTTTCATTTCCTATTTCTTTCAATAATAAAACCAACTAAAGATCCTAAAATAAAAAACGAAGTGGGGATAATTAAAAAAGATGATAGAGAAGATAGGAATGGCAAAGAGCATCCAATTGTGTCACATTCAAGGTTTAAGATTTTTGCTAAAAAAAGGAGAATAGGTTTAAATGGAAATTCCAAAAAAATAGCAATCCAGGCAAGTGCGGTAAAAAAGAAAGCCTGCAAAATTAAAAAAGAAAAAGATACTATAGAAAAAATCAATGCGTATTTTAACCAAATTTTCATAGTTTTATATTTTTAAATCAAGCCCTCCCTTTTAATTTCAATTCCTTTGACCTGCGACCAATCAGAAAAATTAAACTGCCCAATGGCAAATTTTTCCTTGTATGCTTTTTGTAAGTAGTATTTAAGTGTTTTCATAAATATAGAAAGAAATATTTATTTAGCTTTACAACTACCACTAGATTCACATCGGCTTCTCCATGGATCGGATAATGCTTGGCAGTTGTGGTTCAAACAAGCGACGTTCAAATTACATTCTGATACAGTTTTAGGAAAGGTAGCTTGAGGTATTTTTCCACAAATCGTAAAATCATTTTTCCTAGATGCTATTACCCCATAACAATCATACCGTCCAGAACCCTCGTAACTCCAAACCTCCTCACCCACTTTAACTTCTATCGGCATGCCGTCGCCTGGAGGAATTGGTAAAAAATCGCAATCTGATAAATTGTTTGCACCAAAGTAAGTCTCCATGTAGCATTGATCAATATTAAAATTAAATTTCAGTTGGTACAATTTATTTGTACAATCCGGCATGGACCAATGATTGTAGAGAGGTTCAGCTGTTAAATAGACACTTGCAAGAAAAATTAAAAGCATTACAGGAATTAGAATATAAATAATTCTTTTTACCGTACTGTTAAGTTTACTGATAAACTTTTGATAGATAATTCCAGCAAGGGATCCCTCGATGAACCATAAAACAGCTGAAAAGAGAACCGCTATAAAGTTATAAATTATCTGATTATCAAGGTAAAGCAAATGCACAAAAAATAAAACAAATAACTGTGTAGCCAAAATAAAGAAAAACCCACTTTCGTTGTCTATGCCAAAAAGATGCAAACGCAAAATTTGCATATTTGTTAAAGAGTAAGATGCAAAAATTATCCCAATGACAGAGAAAACTAAAGCCCATTTTAACCACATTTTCATAGTTTTATATTTTTAAAAAATTTATTCTCTTTCAACTTCAACTTTGTAAAACTCCTGGTTCTTTTTTAATAAACCGCTTTTGGCGCCGACTTCTGATAATGCTCCTGCCGAATTTGCCATGCCTAATTGTATGGCTTTTTCAATATCCTGGCTCCTGATAAATTCTGACACGAATCCAGATCCAAATGCATCCCCAGCGCCCGTGGTGTCCACAATTTTTCTTTCTATATAGGGCTTGGCGGAATATAAATTTTTACCATCAGAAACCATCACTCCCTCCCCGCCCCGGGTCATAACTATAATACTTTTACAAATTTCGCTGATTTTTTTAAAAATTTCTTTTTCATCTCCAAAAGGAGTTTTTGTCAAAAAACTGGCTTCCTCTTGGTTTAAAATTAAAACATCTATTTTTTTTGAAATTTCAGTAAAATTTACCAAAGACAGCTGGGCAATTCCGGGATTTAGCGCAATTTTTATATTATTTTTAACGGCAAAATCCACAATATATTCAAAAAGAGTCGCACCCTCCTTCGCTAAAGCTTCGGCGGGGCTAAGCAATAAACCAGACAACGGCGCCAAATACATCCATTTTGTTTTTAATTTTTCAAAGGGAATATCTTTTTTTTCTAATAATTCAGAAGCCCCACGATAAGCTAAAATAGTTCTGTCCTGGTTTTCGCTGAAAATAATAATTGAATGATTAGTCGGTTTTTTATTTGTTTTTTGTACAAGACTGGTATTTACTTTTAATTTCTTTAATTCATTTAAAAGCTCGCGGGCCGATGTGTCACCGTCCACCATGCCGCAAAAAGCGGTTTTAAATCCTTGCAAGGCAAAAGTGGCAGCCGTGTTGGTGCCGCCGCCGCCGGTGTGAAATTCTATACTATCAACATCAATTTTAGACCCCAGTGGCAAGCAAACATCCGCGCCAGACCCTGAACTTTGGCCGTATTTTAAAATGGTCAGGTTTTTTGGCCTTACTAATATGTCTCTTGTCGCTGACCCGAAAGTGATGATGTCAAACATAAGTGAGAACCTAGAATTTAGAAAGATAGAAAATAGAAGTAAAAGTTTTCGTATTCTATATTTCTATTTTTCTAGTTTCTATTTTCTGTTAATTGCTTTTCTTTAGAAGCAATTAACATCATGGTTTTTATAATGGTGTCGGGATTTAAAGAAATAGACTCAATTCCTAATTCTACTAAAAATTCGGCAAATTCTGGAAAGTCGCTTGGCGCCTGGCCGCAAATTCCCGAATATTTTCCCATTTTTTGGCAAACTCTTACTGCCTCTTTAATTAACTCTTTTACCGCTTCGTTTTTTTCGTTGGCCACGCTGGCGACTTGTGAATTATCCCTGTCCAAACCAAGAGTCAATTGCGCCAAATCATTTGACCCAATAGAAAAACCGTCAAAAATTTGTAAAAACTGTTCGGCCAGCACCACATTGACGGGAATTTCACACATTACATATACTTTTAAATTATTTTCGCCTTTTGGCAATCCCCCTTCTTTCATAACTTCCAAAACTTTTTTCCCTTCTTCAACCGTCCTACAAAAAGGAACCATGACATGCACATTATCAATGCCAAATTCTTCCCGAACTTTTTTAATGGCCTTGCATTCAAGTAAAAACGCGTCTTTAAATTTTGGGTCGTAGTATCTTGAAGCTCCGCGAAAACCAATCATCGGGTTTCGTTCTTCCGGTTCATATAAATCTCCGCCAATTAACGAACGGTATTCATTTGTTTTAAAATCAGAAAAACGCACAATCACCTGCTTTGGATAAAACGCGCCGCCAATTTTTCCAATTCCTTCAGCTAATTTGTCTACATAAAACTGGACTTTATCCGGATAGCCAAATGTTAACGCATCAATTTGTTTTTTAAGCGCCGGCTTTAGTTTTTTATAATCAATCAGAGCGTTTGGATGTATTTTAATAATATTGGCAATAATTAATTCTTCACGCGCCAAACCTACGCCATCGTTTGGAATGAAACTTAAATTAAATGCCTGGCTCGGATCGGCCAAATTCATTTCAATTTTTGTTTTTGGTTTTACCAGCTTTGAAATGTCGGTTTTGTTGATTTTAAACGGAATCAGCCCTTTGTAAGCCACGCCATGCTCGCCTTCTGAACAGTCAACCGTCACTTCCTGGCCTGTTTTAATCACCTTAGTGGCATTTAAAGCGCCTACAATGCAAGGAATGCCCAATTCGCGGGAAACAATGGCAGCATGAGCCGTTCTGCCTCCTTCGTCGGTAATAATGGCCGATGCCAACTTCATGGCCGGCACCCAATCCGGGTCCGTCATTCCGGTAATTAACACTTCCCCCTTTTTAAATTTGCCAATTTCTTTTGGACTTAAAATTTTATTGGCTTTTCCCGACCCGATTTTTGATCCAACACTCATTCCTTGCGCCAATACTTTCAATTCACCTTTTTTCTCCAACACATATTCTTCCAGCACATTTAAATTCCGTTTGCTTTGGACGGTTTCGGGCCTGGCCTGTACAATGTACAATTTATTTTCTTTGCCATCGCGCGCCCATTCCATATCCATGGGTTTTTTGTAATGCTCTTCTACAATTATTGACCACTTGGCCAATTGCAAAATGTCTTCGTTGCTCAACACAAAATTCTGCCGCTCCTTTGTAGAAGTTTTTATATTTTTAGTGGGCTTTTTAGCGTTACTGGTATAAACCATTTTAATATCCTTGGACCCCACTCTTTTTTCTATAATCGGCTTAAATCCGGTTTTTAATGTTGTCTCAAAAACATAATATTGGTCTGGTTCAACCCGGCCCAGCACCACATTTTCTCCAAGACCCCAACTAGCATTGATCAAAACCGCATCTGCAAAACCGGATTCCGTGTCGCACGAAAACATCACGCCCGAAGCGCCAATGTCGCTTCTTACCATTTTTTGTATTCCAGCGGATAAGCCCACTTTTGTATGGGCAAATCCCATTTCCTGACGATACGCAATCGCCCGGTCTGTAAATAAAGAAGCAAAGCATTTTTTAACCGCTTCCAAGACATTTGCTTCGCCGGTAATATTCAAAAACGTTTCTTGCTGGCCGGCAAAACTGGCACCGGGCAAATCCTCCGCAGTGGCTGAAGATCGCACAGCAACATCTACATTTGAAACATTATATAATTTGGATAATTCTTTGTAGGCCGAAATAATATCACTTTGCAAATCTTGTGGCAGGGTTGCATTTAAAATCAATTCTCTTACTTTTTTACCCTTTTCGTGCAGACTTTTTAAATCGTGCACATTAATATCTTTTAAAATTTCGCTGATTTGATTGGTCAAACCGCTTTCTTGTAAAAAATAAAAATAGGCATCGGCAGTTGTGGCAAAACCATTAGCAAGATTGACTCCCTTGGAAATTAAATTAACATACATTTCCCCCAGCGAAGCATTTTTCCCGCCAACCAAAGGCACATCTTTAATCCCCAACTCTTTAAACCAAATAATATTTTTCATTATTTTTTATTTATTAAAATATTATACTATTTTAAAAAATCCAAAACAAGAGTTGATAAATAAGTAATTATAGGTTAAGATAAGTTTAGTTCTCAGTTATTAGCGATAGCTTTTTCCTGCCTACGGTGCTTAACAATCCTCGAAAAACTCCTTTTAAGGGAGTAAGGTTGGAAATCTTTCTGGAGTAACCGGAGGAGCAGAGGTGCCCTACCCTTTAAAGAATTGGGCCGATGTTGACCTACTGCTACGATCCCGGCCAAGAGGTTTGATGGGAAATTCAGTGCCGAAATGGTACAGCTATCGTTAATGATAAGCCCAGGAAGACTTCATTGTTTTCCTGGGCTGAATTTTTACATTTGACAAATAAAAGAAAAGATATAGAGTGTAATTAGCAAACTTAGTTGCCCTTTCCATTTCCTCATTTTCGGAGAAAAAGATGAGCGAGACAATCGGCATCAGTCCTGAGGGCATTGAAGATCCCGACGCCCTTGGTAAATTGCAAATCATCGTGATGCTCATGGAAGCGAAAAAAGAAAACAAAGGACTGTCGCTAAGACAACTCTTTGCCGCTCCGTGGCCGCCCCTAAAGATCGCTGAATACCTTGGCCAGCTCCAAAAAAGCGATGCTGTTATATTTGATTCCCCAACAGGGAACTTTACTCTTTCCGGGGATTCGCGTTTTTACTTCCATTTTTCAAAAAAGTAACCCCGCTTTTACCAAAAAGCCCCGCGCGCTTCAAGCGTGCAGGGCTTTCTTTTTTTGTCTAAAGTTTTTTGCTTACAAAATCTGTAAATTGCGCTAATCTACATGAGTACCCCCACTCATTGTCATACCAGCCGACGACTTTTATCAAGTCGCCGTTGACCATCGTTTCTTGCACATCAATAATGGCCGAATACGAGTCTCCTTTAAAATCCATTGAAACCAATGATTGCTCTTCAACCCTCAAAATTCCTTTAAAATTTTCCTGGCGGGCGGCTTCTTTAAAAACTTTATTGACTTCTTCTTTGGTGGTTGACTTTTCAACATGGACAATTAAGTCCAATACAGAAACCACCGGCGTTGGCACGCGCATGGAAATTCCGTCCAGTTTGCCATCTAATTCGGGAATCATTTTTCCAATGGCTTTGGCCGCTCCAGTGCTGGTGGGAATAATATTTAATGCCGCGGCTCTGGCACGGCGCAAATCTTTGTGGGGCAAATCAAGGACTTTTTGGTCGTTGGTGTAACTGTGCACCGTCGTCATAAATCCTTTTTGGATTTTAAAATTATCATTTAAAACTTTTGCCATTGGCGCCAGGCAATTAGTGGTACAAGAGCCCATATCCATCACATCAACTTTTTTGCTGTCATAAGTATCTTCATTGACTCCCAAAACAAATCCCGGCAAATCTTTGCACGGAGCCGAAACAATCACTTTTTTTGCGCCGGCTTTAATATGTTTTCCGGCGTTTTCCTTATCAGTAAAAAGTCCGGTGCATTCTAAAACAATATCCACTCCCATTTTTTTCCATGGAAGTTTTGATATTTCTTTTTCAGCCAATACATGGTATTTTTTACCACTAACTGAAATTGAGTTTTCCTCTGCAATAATTTCTTTGTTAAAATTACCGTAATTGGAATCATGTTTTAGCAAGTGCGCCAAAGTGGCAGTGTCAGTCAAATCATTAATGGCAACCACATCCAAATCAGGATGATTTTCCAATATCCTTTTAAAAACTTGCCGGCCGATGCGGCCAAAACCGTTTACCGCTATTTTT
>Ga0209542_10010395_pt1 | contig 16795 bp, 20 predicted proteins | sample RifCSPhighO2_01_FD_184028 | JGI IMG/M metagenome (GOLD analysis project Ga0209542, IMG submission 184028) | Soil microbial communities from Rifle, Colorado - Rifle CSP2_plank highO2_0.1 (SPAdes) (version 2) | ecosystem: Environmental > Terrestrial > Deep subsurface > Rock core/Sediment ...
GAAAAGTCACTCGTATCTATAGGCAACACGTTCTCCGCCAAACCAACCACTTCAAAACTCTCAGGCACAAGTTCTCTTCCTCCGCTAGCTTTATCGCTTTTCTTAATCTCTCCATGAATAACTACCGCACTCTCCCTCGTAACATTAGCCATATTTTTCAAAACACTCTCGCTAGCTCCTCCCTTAAATCCAACAACCTGCATCTCCCCGCTCGAGTCTCTTACAAGAACAAATCTAATTTTCCCCAAATCGCGCAAGTCGTACACCCATCCAGCAACAGTTACTTTCTTGCCATCATCTTTAGCAGAAATATCCCCAATCTGCTTTCTTTCTTTCTGTAGTTTCTCGAAATCCATATTCCCTCTAGAAAAAGAGTATTTTTAAGGCTTGTTATTCCATTTTCACAAAAAATCAATTATATATTTTATTATGAGAAAGTTCTCAGTACAGAATAAATCAGAAGAGAAAAAAAGGTGACCTCAATATATTCCCAAATAGGGTAAAATTAACTATCCCTTGAGATTAAGTAATTTTATACTGAGAAAGATGCGTTACTGAGTAATAATTAATATAAACTAAATAAATTGCATTTTGAGATGAATGAAAAAGAAATAATACAAGTTATTGATGGTGAAGAATATGTCCTAATAAAAAAATCGATTAGAGAAGAAACTAATAGGCTAATTGAGGAGATAATTAGAGAAGTTAAAGAATGGGAGATATATAAAAATGGTAAAAAACTTTCAAGTTCATCTTAGAATAGAAACCGAAGTAATCGAATCGCTAAGAAAGCAGGCACATGAAAGTGGTACCTCTCTTGGCGAATTATGTAGACAAAAGTTAAAGGGATACTCGCATCTTGCCAAAATTGAATCTCTTCTTCTAGATATTCACAGAAAAATTGGTTAAGGGATGAAAATTCTCAGCGAATTCTTTATAGGTAAGAAGATTCCAGAAATATATAAATAATTCATTCCTCGTATTCTCAAAATAAATGACAAAATCAGCGTTCGCCCCCCCCCCAATGGAAGTGCGCTTCTTCAAATTCTCACGAAGTTTAAACGTGTTTGCCCATTGCGCATATCCGAACCAGCCCTGCAGCTTTTCTAGAAAATCTTCCTCACTAAGCTGTCCATTTTTATGCAACAATTCATAATTTTTAAATTTCCTCATGTAGTGTCGAATATTTCTTTTTCTAAGTAATTTATTGTGATAAAATACCCTATATCCTAAAAATGTAACTCCATTTCTTAATGCATGAATGGCTGATTTGTCAGGATGCAATTCCAGCTTGAGATGCTTTAAATAAAGATTAATTTTGCGCGCATATTCTTGCAGAATAGCTTTATTTCTATGCAAAATAACTAGGTCATCAACATAACGAATATAATATTTAGCTTTCAAGACATGTTTGACAAAATAATCAAGCCGTGTCAAATAAATATTCGCAAAGAATTGTGAAGTGAAATTGCCCAACGGCATGCCCAATCCCTTAACATCTCCTTTAAAATTATCGAGAATTTGCTTGATGAGCCATAGTATTTTCTTGTCTGCTACTTTAGAAGCAATAATAGACATAAGTGTAGCATGATCAACTGTATCAAAAAAATGCTTTACATCTGCTTTGAATACGTATCCTACAATGTTATTTTCACTGTGTGGTTCGTGTATAAGTTTTCCACCGTTAGTTACTTCTCGTAGAAATTCATCAAATCGTTGTATCGCTCTTAAAGTTCCCTTGCCTTTGCGGCTGGCGTGGCAATCATAAATAAATCTTGGCTCAAAAATGGGCTCTAAGAGATTAATAAGTGCATGATGCACAAGCCTATCACAAAAATGTGCAGCATGTATAGTTCGTGTTTTAGGATCGCGAATAATGAAACGCCGTAAAGGTCGTGGCTTATAAGTTTGATTAGATAATTCCTCATGAAGAGCATTTAAATTAACATTAAGATTTTCAGTGAATTCAATGACCGAAGCTTTGCGAGACTTGCCACGTTTCGCCTTCTGGTAGGCAAGCTGCAAGTTCTCCATCGAACAGAGCGTTCCGTACAAATTCTTGTATGTCTTCATTATGATGCTCTAGCTTCTAGGTTATTCCGAGCTCAGGATTAGTATTCTGAGGATCCCTATTGCAGTTGAGGTTCGCCCTGTTCGAATTCGCATTGAACCTCGCGACAGAGATCGTAGCACAAGTATTAACTTATCACTGCTTCTTGAACATTCATTCATCGCTTACCCAAGGCGAATCATTACTACTAGCTTTCGAAGCTGTATTTCACGGCTCCCCACAGGAGCACTATACGTGTGCGTGTAGCCTAGTAAAATAATGGTAAGTATGTTCCTCAAAGGAAACTCCATTATTCCGCTAGAGCAACTTTAGTAGAATTTAACACTTTAAAAAGAAGAAGGCAGTTTATTATAATAGTTCCAGATTGTATATTTGAATATAGGGTAATCTATTCTTCCTATAAAACTTAAGCTCTTTAATTGAGTAACCTCTTACTCATATGAGTAATTCAAATAATCAAGCGAGGGTCAATTTCTTGCGCGCGAAGTGCCTTCGGCACACGCTAATACCCCGAGCACGGAACTCGAGCCCCGAGGACCCCCATCGCAGTAGAGGCCCGCCCCACCCGAATACGCATAGAACCTCGCGACTCTATCTTTTACTGGCTGATAGAAATAAATGTTCTGCCCTTGTGTATATTGTGATAATGGTGAAGCAGATACGGGAAGTCCCTGATTATTGAATGACAAACCTGTCCAGCCATTCATTTTTACATAAGCATCTAAACTCATATTTCTAGAATTTATTCTAGTCGCGCCAGAAGCATCTTTAACAACCCTATGGTCTGTCTCCATAATATATAATCCGCTAGCATTTTCTTTAAAGAAAGCATCCAGCCAAGTCCAGAAAACAGTGTTCCCGAATTTGCTTCTATCAGTTGAAGATAAATAATTCCAATGTTCTCGTGCTTCTGCTTGAAGAATAGCATTATTATTTCCATCATGTAAAGTCATTCTTCCCTCTACAGCGTCTCTAACATTAATAAAATGCTGAACCATTTCATCTATTCTAGGCACTCTAAGTCCTTTATCAGCTGTAGCGCGAATAGCCTCCTCAAATTTTAATCCATTATAGTCCTGTCTTTTCGCAATAACTAATTTCTTTTGGGGAACTTGAATGTAATCAGCAGGATTAATATTTGCAGCAATAGGGGTCGAAGGAAGCGACTCATTAGCAGGAGCCGTAGGAACTTGTGAAGCATTAGACCGAGCCAGCATCCGCTCGAGAGCTCCGTCTACGGGTTTTCCGAAAATTATATTTGGTATTTTGAATGTCATGTGAATTTTTAATTTTTTGCGCGAACGGCACGTACCCCGAGCACAGGAACAGTACCCCGAGGACCCCCATCGCAGTCGAGGACCGCCCAGCCCGAACTCGCATAGAACCCCGCGACAGAGCCATTAACTGGATAATAGAAATAGAGAGGCCCTTGCTTCACTGATTGGGTAGCTAAACCATGTTTATTCGCACTTTTTACATCCATAAGACCATTAATTTCTATGTATTTACCAACAGGTTCAGTAGTATTTGGCACAAGAGACCTATTAGATAGATTGTGACCATATTGAATAGTAAGCACGGATCCCTGAGAAACAAATCGTGCATCGAGCCATTCTGCTCTATAGGGCGCTCTTACTTCCCAAATCTCATCTTTTAAATTTACTAATCTATCAAGAGCGATTTCATGCCCTCGTGCATCATATAATTTCTTAGGTGCATTCTTAGAAGTAGCTGCTTCCAAATCCAAAAATAAATCTAATCCTTGTCTAGGGTTTAAAGTCAGGTTACCTAACGCGGAATTAAGAGAAAGAGCCTGCTCCCAATTAACACTTCCAATATAGGGAGTGCCGTCTTTTTCATTAGAGGTATTTAATAAATTCAACCCCAATGATTTTGCAGCAGTTTCCACAACAGAGCTATATCCCAAACGATGCATGCATACTAGTAAATTATTATATTTGTAGCCCGCATGATCTCTTCCTTCCAGAATAATCCAATTTTCAGGGTGGTCAATATCCATAGGCGCTGACATGGTGCGAGGGGTTGCATTAGTTGCCGGGGCTCGCGCAGGTTTTCCTGCAGGGTTCAAAGCTCTCTCGATTGCCCCATCTATTGGTTTTCCAAAAATGCTAGATGGAATTCGAAAGCTCATTGTGTTACATACCTCGAATATGTTGATTTTGCAGCATTGACCATTATTTTAGAAAGATCATCTCCTCCGCTTACGGGATAAACCGGAACGCCCCAGCTTCGTAAATCGCCTGTAAAGGCAGTTTCCGGACCAATCTGAATGTGAGCATAATGTTGGTCCCCCATAGTTTTCTTAAATGCATCACGTTCGGTTGCCCAATTAGCTATTTCTCCGTCTGAAATAGAGAGAACAAAACTCTCTCTTCCTTCAAGCGCACCTTTTAAAGCAGCCGCATCGACATTGGTATTCCCCCAATCAGGTGAAAGGATGTGTCTGCGCACACGAGCAATATCATCAAACCCTGCTTCTTCGTAGCGAGTGCCTGAGGAAAAGAGTGCTGCTCCATGTTTAATAAACGGTGCAATCCCTTGATCTCGCAGGAAATTTTCAATACCATAAAATCCAAGAACTGCATAATGATATTTACTATTATCACCCCAGGGGATGGAATCTTTGCGTCCAACATTTTTAGACCCATCAGGAGCGTCCTTCATGCTTGAAGAGTTATCAAGAACTACCATCTTAAAATTGGGAAAACTAGCTCGCTGCACTTTTTCTTTGGCATCAACTACTAAAGGGCTTTTTTCATACCCTAAAGTTAAACCGCCTTCTTCGGCAATTAATTTATTTAATCTAACGCGTTGAGGATCATCTCTCTCAGGATCAAAGCCACGAAGTGTTAATGATCCAACTCTTAGAGCATCTTGCCGAGTCAGAGCATGAACTTTTACAGGGATTCTTCGTGCAAGGCGCGTATAAATTGTATCAAGTTGTTCATGTCGGTCAATATTAGGAGATAATTTTTGCCCTTCACTATATCGGCCATATGCAATGTCTTCTTTCCCTTCTCGTGTATAAGCTCGTTGCTCAATTCCGTTTCCTGATTCTTCTTGCTCTTGACCTTCACCGCCTCCTTCTTCTGGGCTGAATGCAGAAAGTCGTTCACTAGGCTGTTCGTCAAGTAAGTTAGCAAGATTGCGCGCAAAGGTTTCTGCCATTTGTGGCCATCGCGACTTATCAAACAAAGAGGCAGTCGTCCCAATCTTCTCAGGTAACTGCATTTCATCAATACATTTCTTTACTGCGTCAGAAACACGTGCATCCTTAGTATAGTGTCTCTTCAAAAGAGCTTTGTCAGCCCCATCTCCCCAAAGATGCATATTAAGCTGTACAAACGCTTCATAAAAAGGAGTAAATCCTTTCTCTCCTCGCTCTTGTTCAGTTCTAATGCCTTCATGATCCCAAAATAATACTTGACCTGAAAAGTCTCCTCGGAATTCCTTGCATCGCGCGTTATCAATAACGTCTTCAAATGCATTGGCGACATACCCTGCTTGTCCTTTTTTATCCTTAGGAAGTCCTGCCTTGATAGCTTCCAAAATAAGATCGTGATTGTATACATCATAAGGGCATCCATAGCCAGACCCATGTGGAAGCTCCCAGTGACCGCATTCGTGGTCAAGAATATCTGTTAAAAGAACCTCAAGCCCATCTTTAATTCCTTTTTTACGAGCATAGGCTTGCTGACGTTTATCTTGAATAGGCTCAAATCCTTTTTTTACTTGAAGTGTAATGTCCCATCCATGTGGTTTTATGAAAGCTTTTACGTTATATTCAGCTTCATCATATTCCTTGACAGTAAGCGAGCTTCCAACTAAACCAATACGGCTTTTCTGTTCCTGTAATTTTCTTTTGAGTGTTTCAGTTATCATAGTTCAAGCTCCTATTTTTTGACGCGCGCGGCACGTACCCCGAGCTCAGGATTAGTAATCTGAGGATCCCAATTGCAGACGAGGTCCGCCCTGCCCGAATTCGCATCGAACCCCGCGACAGCACCATCTAAAGGTTTCCAGTAATAAAGATCACCTTTCGCTATTCGAGCAGAAGGAAGCCCTTGCTCAGTAGCATTATCAAGCCAAGCATTAAAATCAATACCAGGAGTCCTATCACGATTCAAATAATCTTTAGCAGGAGCAGTAACTCTTGTAGCAACACCATTTTGAAGTACATTATAAGAAATCTGCATTTTTCTTCCAACAATTTTAAAAGATGCGTCAAGCCACTCTGCTCTCCATGGATCACGCACTTCAATAATATCATTAAGACAATTAGTAAGAGCAACACGAGCTACATGGCTCCCATTTCCATCAAAGGCGTTTCCTGATTTAATCAGTTTTAGAAAATCAGCAAACTGGCGAATCGTTAACATATGGGCGTCTTCAGCACGCAACGCATCATATGCTTGATTCCAGTTCTTACCTAAATAAGCACGCTGCATAGGAACTAACATATCAGGATAAGAGTAAATGCCGTGTGTCCTGCCTTCAAGAATTATATATTTGCCTTTATCAACATCACGATTTTGAGCAGGCGTAACTCGTTGAGGTATAGCAGGCATTGGAGAAGAGATTGGAGGAGTTCCTTTAAGCAATCGCTCTATTGCACCTTCTACAGGTTTTCCAAATACATGGCTCGGAATACGAAAACTCATTTAAGCACTCTCCTTAGTTTTTCCTTGAGCAATAAGACTCTCCAAAGTATTTTGCATAAACTCCCATCTACCAGTAAATTTCCTTAATACGCCTTCATTGGATTTTCCTTTTCGAACCATTTCTAGACCTGCTGCGATATCGTCTTCATGATCGCTAAATGCCTGTTTAGTATTAGCAATAACTGCATCAATGGCCTTATAATTGCTGCCTTCATAATCAGGATTATTTCTAACTTGAGGCTCATAGAGAACGCCAGAGTAAGGAGCAATAAGACGATAAGATTGCATAACCGAATCCATAGGATTAATATTTGTAGCGCCTTTACTCGCAGCAACGCTATCTAATGCTTGAGAAAATCTTAAAACAGATTTAGCTGCACGTGTTGAAAGCGGAAATACAAGCCCATCAATAGAAACTTGCTCCCGATCATCAAGGCCAGTAGGCCAGCGATCTTTCATGCCTCGCTTGCTTCCTTTACTGCAATGGTCAAGAGCGTGAACAAAATAAAGTGCAGCTAAATATTTCTCAGCAGGAATTTCTTGTTTCCTTAATGCTTCATGAGCTTTAATAATATCTTCAGACTCATCAGTGCCGCTCTTATCAAAGATAACACGCGGATCAGTGCTCGCTGCCAAAATGTCCAGTGTGTCTGCCGGCTTTTGAAAGAAATGATCCGTGTCAATAGTAACGTGCATACGGTCTTTCAGTGCTCGTCCCAAATCATTAGACGATTCAGTAAATTTCTGCCCAATGTTTCCAGTAGCAATACCCACAGAATATCCGTTGCCAATAGGGTGTGTCTCTCCATTAAGCTCAATAAAGCCGTCAAATAAATTAAAGAGCTGTGCACGTACAGCAGGAACGCAGTTAGGCAATTCATCGACAACCGTCAAATGATATCCGATTTTCTCAGTTAATTCTTTTACTTCTGAACTTGTCGCACCAGTTCTTAATTTATCAAGATTAATGCGCTGATATAACTCTCGTGTATCCATATCATTTCTGCCTAGTAAGAAGAGAGCCTTGTTTCCAAAACGTGACATAGCGTCTTTCGCAAGCTGGGTCTTTCCATTTCCTGTATCTCCTTGTAAGAAAGTATTAAGACGTCCTACAAGACACGCATACAAAACGTCAGGCAAGTCTAAAGAAACTCCGCCAAGCGAAGCTACTTCAGTTGAATTTCTATATACTCTTTGTGACATGTTTTTCCTCCCGTGCAAATGACTTGAATCCATATTCTAGAGCGTGAGAAATGCTTCTAAACCTTCCTTCCTCGACCATTCTTTCCAGTAAGTCGATTGTTGCCTCTTCTACGGTTATGCTTATTTTTTGTTTCATGTTATACCTTAAATCTCGTAGTTATCCTCAATAAGAAGAAAGACGTTCTACTAAGTTTTCGTAATATTCGCCTAAATGGTTGTAGTCCTCTGGAGAAGCAGATCTATGAAAATTTGCATTTATACCCCGTTGAGTAGATGGAAGAATAACAACCTGCCTATGAGATAGTTCATAACAAAGAATTGCTCCACAAACTATTTGTTTAATTTTTTCATTTAAGATATGTCTTGGCTCATCTAAGCCCATTTCCAACTTTCCGCTAGATGCAACTTGCCTTGCTAGCTCTAGATATCCAGGAATTATTTCTACAGGCCTAATTCTATGCTTAATGGCTAGAGCAACAGCTCTTGAATCCACTAATTCATCAACCGAGTGAATTTTTTTATCTTTCATGTTAAGCTATTTTATCCTACTTCATGCGCGAAAAACTAGTATTTAAACCTTTCTATTGATGTAACTCTATAGTTATAACATAAGTTGTATATGGCAGCCAAAGTCTTAAAGCCTCATTATCCAAATGAATCTATGAAAGATTTTTCCTTCGAAATCATCAAGCAAGACCCAAAGTCCAAAGCAAAAGCAGGAATAATGCTAAAAAAGAGCATGGAAACATTTATAAGTATAGATACTTATTATACTTAAGATAGAAACTATGACCAACATGACTTTAGCAATTCCAGAAGACTTGTATAAGTTAATAAGAAAGTACAATCAGATTAAATGGAGTGAAATAGCCAGGCAAGCAATGTGGAATGAAGCCAAAAAATTAGATCTCCTAAATAAGCTCTTGGCAAATAGCGAGCTGACGGAAAAGGACGCTGAAAGAATAGGCAATAAAATAAAAAAAGAAATAGCACGCAAACATGGCATTTCTGTAAAATAATGTTAATTATTATAGATACGAATAGAATTATTGCCTCATTAATTAAAGATGGTGTTGCACGTTCATTGCTTTTTAATTCAAATTTTGAATTCATTGCACCAGAAATAACGTTAAATGAAATAGCAAAATATGAAGAAGAAATTTGTGAGAAAGCTCATCTATCACATGATAATTTTCTTGCTACACTCTCAATAATAATGGAAAAAATAAGAGTAATATCCAAAGAAAAATATGAAGAACTTATTCCTAAAGCCTTAAGTTTAATTTCAGATTCAAAAGATGCTCCTTTTATTGCACTGGCATTGTCTTATAATGCAGAAGGCATTTGGAGCGAAGACCTTCATTTCGGAGAACAAAATATAATTCAGATATATAATAATACAGAACTAAAAAGATTAATATAATTACAAAATGTCAGATTTTTCATTCCAAGTCATAGCCAAGGATAAAAACTCCAAAGCACGAGCAGGCATCATCCACACAAAGCACGGAAAAATACTTACGCCCTATCTCGTAACCGTAGCCACTCGCGCCCACGTTATTGCCGTAACTCCTAAAGATATAAAGAAAATCAAAATACAAGCCATGTTAGCAAACACTTACCATTTGCACATGCTCAAGTTGGACAAAAAAATAAAACACGCCGGCGGACTTGCAAAATTTATGAAATTTAACAATCCAACTCTAACAGATTCCGGAGGCTTCCAAGCTTTCTCTCTCGGATGGGGCAGAGTGCATAACTCCAGCAAAATAGGTTTTATTCCCAATAAAAATAATATAAGAAAAAATGAGTCTCAAGATAAAAATGATAGACTCGCCATAATAACCCCTAGTGGAGTAAAATTCAAGTCAGTATACGACGATAAATGGCATTTCATAGGACCAAAAGAGTCAATGCAAATTCAGTCAAACTTAGGCGCAGATATAATAATGGCTTTTGACGAATGCACATCTCCATTTTCAAACAAAGAATACACATCACGTTCTTTAGAAAAAACACACAAATGGGCACTGTTATCGCTTAAATATAAAGACAAAAAGCAAGCCCTGTACGGAATAATCCAAGGCGGAGAGCACCGCGATTTAAGAATCAAGTCGACTAAATACATCAATTCTCTTCCGTTTGAAGGAATAGCAATAGGAGGCTCATTCGGAAAAGCAAAAAAGAGATTATACAGGATTCTAGATTGGACAGTTCCTCTTCTAGATTCTCGCCCGCGCCACCTATTAGGAATTGGCTGGATAGAAGACATCTTCGAATGCGTTGAAAGAGGAATAGACACATTCGACTGCGTAGAAACCACGCGTGTAGCTCGACATGGTAATTTATTCATCTCGCCGCAATCAGGAGGAAAAAAAGAAAATAAGTTCAAACTCAAAATAAACCGCTCAATTTACGAGAAAGATAAAAAACCTATAGATAAAAAATGTAAGTGTTATACGTGCAAGCATTATTCCCGCGCCAAACTAAGAGCGTTATTCAAAAGCAAAAACCCAGAATACAAGCGTTTAGCCACAATCCACAACCTCTCATTCATGCACAACCTCTGTCTTACAATAAGACGCGCAATTATAGCAAACAAGTTCAAGCAATTAAAGAGAAAATGGATTAGATAAACATATTTAAGCTATATTGTCTAATATATATAATATAAAATATATATTGTAGTAGATAGATTTAAATACATTAAGGGTGGGAAGATAGCATGATATGGTGGCAGTTTTTATTATTAGCAGGAGTTTTATTAACCCTAGTATTAATATTGGGCAAATTCATAAAGTCATTCAAAACCCCGATAAAAACATTTTACTCATTGTTCATTATACTTCTCCTATTTACAATTGGTTTTGCAATGCGCCTCGCCAATAACCAAAATTTAATAGATTCTGGCTATTATCTAACAGAAATAAGCTATCTTTTTGTCTACATACTATTTACTATCGCACTCATATTAGGACAAAAGAAATACTGGAAAATCAAAAACTAATCTCCACGAATCTTCTTCGCAAGTTCCGCAAGTTTCTCATCGTCTGCTCGTTTATAGTCGTGACTAGAAATGTAGCCCTCATATTTATCAAAATACTTCTCCACGCTAGATTTAAGAGGTCTCCATTCTTTAATTCTCGTGCCGTGCATTGGAAAGAGCTTAGCATGAAGGTGATCAACGCCAAACCCTTCAAATATGAGGCCGGTTCTTCCCACATCATCTAGTCTGCTATCCAATAGTTTAGCTACTTTCTTTGCCGCTATAATTAATTCCTTTAATACTTCATCTGGAAGACTAAATGCATAACTAGGATAATGGTCTTTTGTTATAACAACTGAAAATCCCTCTGTATTCGGGAAAATAGATAAAAACGCAAGATGTTTCTTGTCTTCCCACAATTTATGGCATGGAGATTCACCACGTACAATCTTGCAAAAAATGCAATCCGTATGATTAACCATTTGTACCCGCAACCCTCTTAATAATTTCCATAGCCTTCTTCGCATCAATCTTTCCTTTCAATTTTTGCATAACGAGCCCCATATAAGCGTTCTCACGCAAACCAGGCTTGCTCTTAATAATCTCGCGTATTTCATGCTCTAGCTCATCGTAATCAATCCTTTCTACTTTAATAGCTTCTTCAAAGCTCTTGCCTTCGGCAATTTTCACCATCACGCTTTTTACATCCCCGGCTTCCAATTTATCACCCCTTACCATTTCTAAAATTCCCTCCAAAACTCTCTCAGAAAGTTTATCATTCACTTCACTAACTTTAATTTTTGATTTGCTGACTATCTCATCCCTCCATAAAGTTATCATTTTAGCAACGAGGTTAGCATCATTATCGTAAACCTTAATTAAAACATTGAACTCATCAAGTATCTCTGGCTTGCTCAATACGAGGTTTATCATCTCCTCACTCAATCCTTTCTTCCTCAATTCATCCCTTATATCGCTCTTCAATTTCTTTATCATCTTCTTCAAACGATTTATCCTATCCAATGGAATCTTCAACAATTCCAAATCAGTTTCAGGATACATCCTCGCTCTCCCAGGCATGGGCCTCAAAAATTCACTCTCTCCATTGGACAAAGCGTTTCGAACATCTCCTCTAATATTTCCACTCTTAATATCTTTCAATTGCCTCTCAATTTCTTTATCAATTGTCTTGACAAACATACTAGGCTCCTGAAAACCTTTAATTTCGACTCGTTCATGTCCTCTAATCGAAACGTTAACATCCTGTCTTATTGTTCCTATCCCTCTCTTTACCTTGCAAGCCCTCAATATCTCTCCAATCTTCAATGCACATTCCTTGACCTGTTCGGCACTAGTCATACTAGGAGCAGTAGCAATTTCAACAAGAGGAATTCCTAGTCTGTCCAGCCTATAAACACTTTTTCCCTCTTCCTTACTAATAATCCTTGCAGAATCTTCTTCTAAACATACACTATCAACAGCAACTTTTCCAAACGAAGTCTCGACATATCCATCATGCGCCACAAGTACGGTGCGCTGAAAACCGCTTGTATTGCTCCCATCAATCACTGTTTTTCTCATAACTTGAGTTGTCTGATAAATCTCGCAATTCAAAAGCAAAGCAATCTGCAAAACAATGTCTAAAGCCCCTTCATCTAAGCCATAAGGAGGGCTTTCATCATACTCTAAAAGACAAGTTGTATCATTATATCCTTCATAATAAAATTCCTTATCTTTATTAGCTTCATGCAAAGCAGCCGCATCCACTTCTCCGCTCTCTCCAGCAACAGCGTGTAATTTTCTCTTAATAATCTTATTCGGAAGATCGCTTCTTAAATAAGAAGGACAAAAACAAAATAACTTCCTCCCGCTATCCAACTGTTGATGCACTTCTAAACCTGATTTAAATCCCAATTTAACATAATCCATATACTTTAATAAATAGGAGATTATTAAAAGTTACTGGCCTTCTTTAAACCAATCAACCGTACGAGAAATGCCTTCTAAAAATTCAGTCTTGGGAAACCATCCTAAAAATTCTCGCGTCTTGGAAATATCTGCAAATGTATGCCTTGGCTCAATAACAGCAGACCCATGCAAAAGTTCAACACTAGCATTCAGCAAATTCTTTATATCATTAGAAACTCGATTAACTGAAATCCGATTGCCCGCACCAACGTTAAACGCCTTGCCAAAACGAAATTTGTTCTGTGTAACTGCTGCCGCGAGATTAGCCGCAACTACATCACCCCGAGCAATTAGCGCATCGACTAGATGACTTCCAATAAACCCAGCCCCTCCAGTTACAGGAACTTTCATCATTAATCTTCAAAATCCAATTATTGAAACATTATCGTTCTCAACAACATATAAGTTTAAATCCTTAAAAAAGCAATAAAATAAATGACAAGACAAGATGAAAGTGGGCTAATAACTCAAAAATGTGTGCCATGCGAGGGAGGAGTATGCCCTTTAAGACTAGAAGAGGTAGGCTCGCTTATGCCGCAAATACCTGGCTGGATCCTTATTAAAAAAGCAGGCAGACCTAATGAAATTGTAAGGCATTATGATTTTCCGAATTGGAATGCAGCAGCGGCGTATGCCAGCAGATTAGGTGCGATTGCAGAGCAAGAAGGTCATCACCCAGACGTAAAATTAGAGTATGGATATGTAGGAGTATCGTTAAAGACACATGCAATTGGCGGCCTAAGTACGAATGACTTCATCCTAGCAGCAAAAGCTGAAGAAGCTTATAAATCAACAACAAAATAATCACTCCGTCAGGAGATCATTAAACTCTCCGCTCACGTTTTCCAGCATCTTCTCCTTAACTTTCTCAATGCCCTTAAACCCCTTATGTCCAAGTACCCACCCCAATTTAACAAATGCACATTCGCTCAGCATATCATCAAGAAATATCACCCCTGCTTTCTCCAACTCGCGCCCTGTCGAATAAACCTTCGCATCAAGTCTTCCAAAAATTGTCTGTGCAGCTCCGCAGATAATCATTCCTTGTTTTATACATTTTTTAATTACAGGTATCCAATTATTCTTTACGTCGGGACCTGCAATCTGCCCCAAGCCAAGCATCTCAATAACAACCCCCTTATATCCTTCCTTCACATGGTAATCCAAGATATCCGGATTTTGTCCTGGATAAAACTTCAGCAACGCAACCTTATCATTAAACACTGCATCCAATTCAACACTATTGTCATGCCTTGCTTTAAAATTAGACAAAAACTCAACCTTATCTGGCCAAACCTTCGCAATCGCGCCAATGTTAACTGCCTTAAAGGCATCCCTCCGCGACGTATGTAATTTCCTAACTTTGGTTCCAAGCAATGCGTGACAATAGTTATCATTTAAGTCGGCATGTCCAACAACATAAACTCCAGCCACATTACTCAAGGCAAATTTAGCAGCGCATTTCAAGTTCAACTCTTCTTTGCGCGTATGTGAGCACAACAGGCTTTCCTAAATCTCTCAAAAAGAAACTCAAAGCAGAAGAAGTATAGTGTAAGGTATCTGTTCCATGTGCAACAACCACTCCAGCTACTTCTTTATCATTAATTAGTTTTTTAACACTGGTCGCAATCTGAAACCAATGATCTGGTCCAATGCTCCCCGAGTCAAGCATAAATGGCGCCTCAATGCTCACATCCACCATATCAAACAAACCAGGATAAAATCTCTTAAATTCGCTAGTGCTGGTTAAAGCATTAACTCCGCCAGTTCTAGCATCGAGCTTTGAAGCTATAGTCCCACCAGTAATAACCAGCCCAATTAAAGGCAGATTTCTCTTTTCATTCTTAACACCCTTATCCTTAACATTCTCTTTCTTTTCGTACTTTTTAATAACCCTGCAATCAAAAACACTCGCCTTGAGAATGCCAATGTTATATCCAGACTTCAACTTTACAAGCAGTACACTTGAATCATAGCTCTCAAGCAATGTACCTTCCATTTCCTCGCGAGCCAATCGCAATTTAACCAAGTCCCCCGCCCTAGCCTTTATCTCTACCATAGCAACTCAAACAAGCAGGGATATAAAAAACTAATGTATAAGCAAAAATAGCAAACTTTATATAACGTTATAACTTTGTTATAACATGCAATTAACAAAGCAGATAGTAAAGGTAGGCAATGGAGCAGGAGTTCTAGTTCCACGAGCATGGTTAGACGGCAAAGCCACAGTAGAACTTATAGAAAAACCAATAGATTTACAGAAAGACATTTTAGAAATTTTAGAGGGTTACATGCCAGACATTTTAAGCATAGCTATTGTAGGCAGCTACGCCCGTAATGAGCAAACCCCAAGAAGCGATATAGACGTTCTAGTTATAACTCACTCGACAAGCAAACAAATCAAGCAAGGAAAATATAATCTAATCTTAATATCAGAAAAAAGCCTTGAGAAAGAACTACAGCGCAACATCCTTCCATGGCTGCCGATGTTAAAAGAAGCCAAGCCCGTAATAAATGCACAATTAATAGAAAGACTCTCAAAGACACAAATAACCAAGAAAAATCTTGAACCACATATAGAACTGACTAAATCGGCGCTTGATTTAAATGAGGCCCACCTAAGTCTAGATGAAGAAAATGGGAAGATTACTTCAGATGCAGTGGCATATTCTCTGGTTCTTAGAGCAAGAGGAGCATATATCGTAGACTGTCTAATAAATAAAAATAAATCTACCACAAAGACTATAAGGTCTATAATAAAAAACAAGTCAGGATCTCTCAAAGCATATGAAGGGTATATTAGAGTAAAAGACGATAAAAAGACTAAGAAGGATTTGCCCATAGAAGAAGCAAGAAAACTACTTTCTTACATAAAAGAAAGGATAAAGGAGCAAGAGCTATGGGCAAAAAGAAAAAATTAAAAAAATCAATAGAAAGTATAGAACTACAACAAAGAAAGCATCAGAATAAAATAGAAAACTATAAAGGCCAGGATTACACACTTATTCCTTACTGGAAAAAAGAGATTGAACAATTAGAAAAAAAGAAAGGGGAACAAATAGATAAGTTATAGCAAAGGACGCCGATATTTCCCCACGTGCGCCTTTGCTATCAAGGAAAAAACATACAAATTTGGTGAATTACTTATGTCTTTCACCATAGATAAAAGTTAGTAGCTTCTTCCAACATAAACCATGTGTTTGGCTTTCTTCCCGCAAACCACACACGCACCGCTAGCCTTCTCCGATTTAAGCTTGGTACCTCGCACATCAGCACCAATTTCCTTTTCAACCCCCTCCGCACATCCAGCACCATCTTGCGCGACAGAGCAAAACCCGCATCTAACCACGTTTCCACTTTCAATAAATTTCTTAAGTTCTTTCAAATCTTTAGCATCTTTAATCCTATTATCAAACAGCTTATCTGCCTGCTTCCTTAAATTCAAATCAAACTCTTCTTTAACACGCTGAACATACTTAGTAAAATCTTTCTCTGCAATTAACTCTTTTTTATTAATATCTCTTCTAAACACGCTTAATTTTTTCTCTTTCAGCTCCTTGTCTCCAATATCCACTCTCAAAGGCACTCCCTTCAACTCCCAATGATTAAATTTCTCCCCGATACTTCTTTCACTCATATCAACATGGCAAACAATATCATGGCCTAGCTTCTTGGCGAGCTCATGAGCTTTCTTTTCAGCCCTCTCGCTCAAAGGCACAAACACAACATGTTTAGGAGAAATACTCCAAGGATATCTCAAACCTTTATTATCTCCGTGTACAATTACAACACTCGCAAGTATCCTAGAAACGGCAGGCCCATAGCAAGTCGCCCAAGGCGTTCTTTCTTTGCCTTCTTTATCCTTAAACTTCACGTCGAACGCTT
>Ga0209542_10010396_pt1 | contig 16793 bp, 11 predicted proteins | sample RifCSPhighO2_01_FD_184028 | JGI IMG/M metagenome (GOLD analysis project Ga0209542, IMG submission 184028) | Soil microbial communities from Rifle, Colorado - Rifle CSP2_plank highO2_0.1 (SPAdes) (version 2) | ecosystem: Environmental > Terrestrial > Deep subsurface > Rock core/Sediment ...
CTAAATTAAGTGTATGTAATCCTCCTAATAGTTTAACACTTTCGTTTGTTATAATACAATTAGATAAATTAAGTGTATGTAGTCCTCCTAACATTTTAACACTTTCATCTGTTATTTTATCGCAATACTTTAAACTAAGTGTATGTAATCCTCCTAACATTTTAACACTTTTATCTGTTATTTTATTACAAGCAAATAAATCAAGTGTATTTAGTCCTCCCAACATTTTAACACTTTCATCCGTTATTTTTTGACAATATGCTAAACTAAGTGTATGTAATCCTCCTAATAATTTAACACTTTTATCGGTTATGTTATAACAATCAGATAAATCAAGAGTATGCAGTCCTCCTAATATTTTAATACTTTCGTTTCTCTCCTCACCATTCTCATTATTTCTTTTAACAAGAGAAATAATTCCTGCATCTGTTATATTTTTGCAATCGTTTAAATTTAGTTTATGTAGTCCTCCCAACATTTTAACACTTTCATCTGTTATATTTTGACAACAAGATAAATCAAGCATATATAAGTTTCCCAATAATTTAACACTTTCATCTGTTATTTTATTGCAATAGCTTAAATATAATGTATGTAATCCTCCTAACATTTTAACACTTTTATCTGTTATTTTATTACAACCAAATAAATCAAGTGTATGCAGTCCTCCTAACATTTTAACACTTTCATCTGTTATATTATCACAATTGTTTAAATATAGTGTATGCAGTCCTCCTAATAGTTTAACACTTTCATCTGTTATATTTTGACAACTAGATAAATCTAATGTATGTATTTTATGTAAAAGTTTAACTTCATCATCTATTATATTTTTTTTAGGAGTATATTTACAAGGTAAATAATTATCTAATTCATCTATAGAACTAATCGTAAAATCATATTTACAGTTTATTTCATTTAGCTCGGTTTGATTGATATCTTTACGAAACATCATATCTCTTAATCTTAATTTTTCATTTATAGGTAATAATGTTAATTGTTTAATAGAAAGCATGTCTCAATATTACTAATTTGTATTAGTAATATTTTAATCAATTTTTATTTATACCCGTACACAATTACACCGTGCTTAATTAAATGTTTTATACAATCATCTGTTATATTGTTGCAATTAGATAAAACAAGTGTATGCAGTCCGTCTAACAGTTTAACACTTTCATCTGTTATTGTATCGCAATTTGATAAATCAAGTGTATGCAGTCCTCCTAAATATTTAACACTTTCGTTCCGTTGAGATACTTCGTTTCGTCCTTGAGCTTCGCTATCGTTCTCAACATTGGGAGCGTTGCTCCCAATGTCTTTTTTTTCAACGAGAGAAATAATTCCAACGTTTGTTATATTTTTGCAACCTGATAAATTCAATGTATGCAATCCTCCTAACATTTTAACACTTTCATCTGTTATATTATCGCAATATGATAAATTAAGTGTATGCAGTCCTCCTAAATGTGCAACACTTTCGTTTCGTCGAGAGACTTCGTCTCTCTCCTCAACGCTCTCATTATTTCTCTTAACAAGAGAAATAATTCCAGCGTCTGTTATATTATCGCAATATGATAAATTAAGTGTATGCAGTCCTCCTAAATGTGCAACACTTTCATTTGTTATATTTTTGCAATAAGATACATCTAATGTATGTAGTTCTCCTAACATTTTAATACTTTCATCTGTTATATTTTTACAATGGGATAAATCAAGCGTATGCAATCCTCCTAAATATTTAACACTTTCATCTGTTATATTATAACACTCAGATAAATTAAGTGTATGTAGTTTTCCTAAATATTTAACACTTTCATCTGTTATATTATAACACTCAGATAAATCAAGTGTATGCAGTCTCTCCAACATTTTAACACTTTCATCTGTTATATTTTTACATCCAGATATATAAAGCGTATGAAGTTCTCCTAACATTTTAATACTTTCATCTGTTATATTATAACATCTAGTTAAATAAAGAGTATGAAGTCCTCCTAAAAGTTTAACACTTTCATCTGTTATATTATAACATTCATATAAATTAAGCGTATTCAGTCCTTTTAACATTTTAAAACTTTCATCTGTTATATTTTTACAACCTGATATATTAAGCGTATGAAGTTTTGTTAACATTTTAATACTTTCATCTGTTATATTTTCACATCCAGATATATAAAGTGTATGCAGTCCTCCTAAATATTTAACACTTTCATCTGTTATATTATAACACTCAGATAAATCAAGTGTATGCAGTCTCCCCAACATTTTAATACTTTCATCTGTTATATTTTCACATCCAGATATATAAAGTGTATGCAATCCTTCTAAATATTTAACACTTTCATCTGTTATATTATAACACTCATATACATAAAGTGTATGTAGTCCTCCTAACATTTTAACACTTTCATCTGTTATATTTTCACAATTTGATAAATCAAGCGTATGAAGTTCTTTTAAATGTTTAACACTTTCATCTGTTATGTTATAACAGTTTGATAAATTCAAACTATACAGTTCGTGTAAAAATTTAATACTTTCATCTGTTATATTTTTACAATTACTTAAATCTAATGTATGTATTTTGTGTAAAAGTTTAACTTCGTCATCTGTTATATTTTTTTTAGGAGTATATTTACAAGGTAAATAATTATCTAATTCATCTATAGAACTAATCGTAAAATCATATTTACAGTTTATTTCATTTAGCTCGGTTTGATTGATATCTTTACGAAACATCATATCTCTTAATCTTAATTTTTTATTTATAGGTAATAATGTTAGTTGTTTAATAGAAAGCATGTTTCAATATTACTAATTTGTATTAGTAATATTTTAATCAATTTTTTCAATTTTTTATTAAATGTAATTTATTTAAATAGATACACCATTTTGTTGTAAATATAGTATACATTCATTCGTTATATTTTTACAATGGGATAAATAAAGTGTATGTAGTTTTGTTAACAGTATAACACTTTTATTTGTTATATTTGTGCAACCTGTTAAATAAAGTGTATGAAGTCCTTCCAACCGTTTAGCACTATCGTTTCGTCGAGAGTCCTCAACATTGAGAGCGTTGTTCCCACTGTCTCTCTCCTCAACGCTCTCATTATTTCTCTTTATAAGAGATATAATTCCAGCGTCTGTTATATTTTTACAATAAGATATATTAAGTGTATGCAGTCCTCCTAACATTTTAACACTTTCATCTGTTATATTGTCGCAATATGATAAATCAAGTATATGCAATCCTCCTAAAAATTTAACACTTTCATCTGTTATATTTATACATCCAGATACATAAAGTGTATGAAGTCCTCCTAACATTTTAACACTTTCGTTTCGTCGAGAGTCCTCAACATTGGGTGCGTTGTTCCCACTGTCTCTCTCCTCAACGCTCTCATTATTTCTTTTAACAAGAGAAATAATTCCAGCGTCTGTTATATTTTGACAATCAGTTAAATTAAGTGTATGTAGTCCTCCTAACATTTTAACACTTTTATCTGTTATATTTTTATATCCAGATACATTAAGTGTATGCAGTTCTCCTAACATTTTAACACTTTCATCTGTTATATTGTTACATCCAGATACATAAAGTGTATGTAGTCCTCCTAACATTTTAACACTTTCATCTGTTATATTTTTACAATATGTTATATTAAGTGTATGTAATCCTCCTAATAGTTTAACACTTTCATCTGTTATATTTTTACAATCTGTTATATTAAGTGTATGTAATCCTCCTAATAGTTTAACACTTTCATCTGTTATATTTTTACAATATGCTAACCTAAGTGTATGTAATCCTCCTAATAATTTAACACTTTTATCGGTTATGTTATAACAATCAGATAAATTAAGAGTATGCAGTCCTCCTAACATTTTAACACTTTTATCTGTTATATTTGTACACCATGATAAATCAAGGGTATGCAATCCTCCTAAAAATTTAACACTTTCGTTTCGTCGAGAGACTTCGGGAGCGTTGTTCCCACTGTCTTTCTCCTCAACGCTCTCATTATTTCTCTTAACAAGAGAAATAATTCCAGCGTCTGTTATATTTTTACAATATGATAAATCAAGCGTATGAAGTCCTCCTAAATATTTGACACTTTCATCTGTTATATTTTCGCAATATGATAAATTAAGCGTATGAAGTCCTTCTAACATTTTAACACTTTCAGCTGTTATATTGTCGCAAAATGTTAAATCAAGCGTATGCAGAGTTTTTAACATTTTAACACTTTCATCTGTTATATTATTGCAATTATATAAATTAAGTGTATGTAGTCCTCCTAACATTTTAACACTTTCATCTGTTATATTTTGACAATCAGTTAAATTAAGTGTATGTAGTCCTCCTAAATATTTAACACTTTTATCTGTTATATTATAACATTTTGATAAATTCAAACTATACAGTTCGTGTAAAAATTTAATACTTTCATCTGTTATATTTTTACAATTACTTAAATCTAATGTATGTATTTTATGTAAAATTTTAACTTCATCATCTGTTATATTTTTTTTAGGAGTATATTTACACGGCAAATAATTATCTAATTCATTTATAGAATTAATTGTAAAATCATATTTACAGTTTATTTCATTTAGCTTTGTTTGATTAATATCTTTACGAAACATCATATCTCTTAATCCTAATTTTTCATTTATAGGTAGCAGGGTTAATTGTTTAATAGAAAGCATGTCTCAATATTACTAATTTATATTCGTAATATTTTAATCAATTTTTATTTATACCCGTACACAATTACACCGTGCTTAATTAAATATTTTATACAATCATCTGTTATATTTTTACAATTAGATAAATACAGTGTATGCAGTCCCCCTAACAATTTAACACTTTCATCTGTTATATTTTTAAAATGAAATAAATAAAGTGTATGCAGTCCTCCTAACATTTTAACACTTTCATCTGTTATATTGTCGCAATATGATAAATCAAGTGTATTAAGTCCTCCTAACATTTTAACACTTTTATCTGTTATATTTTTACATTCAGATAAAACAAGTGTATGTAGTCCTCCTAACATTTTAACACTTTCATCTGTTATATTGTTGCAATATGATATATTAAGAGTATGCAGTCCCCCTAAATATTTAACACTTTCATCTGTTATATTTTTACAATATGTTAAATCAAGCGTATGCAGTCCTCCTAACAGTTTAACACTTTCATCTGTTATATTTTTGCACCCTAATAAATCAAGTGTATGTAGTCCTCCTAACAGTTTAATACTTTCATCTGTTATATTTTTACATTCAGATATATAAAGCGTATTAAGTCCTCCTAACAGTTTAACACTTTCATCTGTTATATTTATACAGAATGCTAAATAAAGTGTATGAACATTTCCTAATATTTTTACACTTTCATCTGTTATATCATAACAATTGGATAAACTAAGTGTATGAACATTTCCTAATATTTTTACACTTTCATCTGTTATATTTCTACAATATGATAAATAAAGTGTATGAACATTTCCCAACATTTTAACACTTTCATCTGTTATATTGTTGCAATTAGATAAATCAAGTGTATTAAGTCCCCCTAACAGTTTGACACTTTCATCTGTTATATTTTTACAATATGATAAATAAAGTGTATGAACATTTCCCAACATTTTAACACTTTCATCTGTTATATTGTTGCAATTAGATAAATCAAGTGTATTAAGTCCCCCTAACAGTTTGACACTTTCATCTGTTATATTTTTACAATTTGATATATTAAGTGTATGCAGTCCTCCTAACATTTTAATACTTTCATCTGTTATATTTTCACATCCAGATATATTAAGTGTATGAAGTCCTCTTAACATTTTAACACTTTCGTTTCGTCGAGAGACTTCGTTTCGTCCTCGAGCTTCGCTCTCGTCCTCAACAGTGGGAGCGTTGTTCCCACTGTCTCTCTCCTCAACGCTCTCATTATTTCTCTTAACAAGAGAAATAATTCCAGCGTCTGTTATATTTTTACAATTTAATAAATCAAGCGTATGCAGTCCTCCTAAATATTTAATACTTTCATCTGTTATATTATAGCAATATGATAAATTCAAATTATATAATTCATGTAAAAATTTAACACTTTCATCCGTTATATTGTTACAACTACTTAAATCTAATGTATGTATTTTATGTAAAATTTTAACTTCGTCATCTGTTATATTTTTTTTAGGAGCATATTTACAAGGTAAATAATTATCTAATTCATCTATAGAATTAATTGTAAAATCATATTTACAGTTTATATCATTTAGCTCGGTTTGATTGATATCTTTACGAAACATCATATCTCTTAATCTTAATTTTTCATTTATAGGTAATAATGTTAATTGTTTAATAGAAAGCATGTCTCAATATTACTAATTTGTATTAGTAATATTTTAATCAATTTTTATACAACAACTGTTTCATTAACTTCAGTAATAATAAATTTACTAAATAATTCATCTACTGTAATTTGTGAACTAATATTATAAAACAAATGTATAATAACTTCTGATGTGGTATATTTATGTTCGTCAAATTTTTTAAGTATTCGTTCTTCTAGTTCATTATTATATAAATCCATATAAATATTTTTAAGTTGATAACGATTACAATAAGTCAACTCCATTTTAATATCCATTCTTCCTGGTCTTAATATCGCTTCATCTAATTTGTCAATTTTGTTTGTAGTAATTATATATATGCAATCATTCAATGACATCGCACCATCTATACAATTTAACACAAATGATAAAGTTAATTTATCACGTTCATTAATTTGCATGGTACCATCACGTTTTAATGCAACGTTTGACATACAATCAATATCCTCAAAAACTATAATTCCACCCTTACCATTTTGATTGATTTTATCTAAACAAGCCTTTAATTTATCGTTAGTGTCTATGTCTTTTAAATCAATATAATAAATATCTTTATTTAAATATGTTGCAACTGCTGTAATACATGTAGTTTTTCCACAACCAGGTGTTCCATATAGTAATATTCCTCCTTTGTGCCTAAATCCAAACCTTGAAAATAAATCTGCATTTTTGTTAAAATTATTAAGATAGTTTGTTAATATTTTACTCATTTTTTCCTGTAAATATAAATGTTTGTATGGTTTGTAGTCCTTTTTCATAAATATACTGTCGACCGTTATAATTTTTTTAAATATAGTATTTGTTTTTTTATCATCCATCTTATGTGATTTGTCTCGAGGATCCTTCATATCATTACTTACGTCTTCCTTTGAAATTGTCTCTTCGATTTTACTCGTTTGCTCTGTGGTTTTCATCATATAAATTGATACTTGTGAATTTTTTTCTGTCGAAATTTTTCTCCAATTTTCAACCAATATATTCATATATTTTCTCGCATCTAATGATAATTCATATGATGATTTTACTGCATCTGTGAATTCAATATACATTGATAATTCTCCGGTCGTATCCTTATTCAATATGTTTTGATATTTCGTTAAATAATCATATAGAATAGCTGGACGACATTGTATATATGATACATATACGCTATTTGCGTTTTTTATTATTGTTGGAAGTTCAGTTATCAAAATATCATTAAACATATTTTTAGCTCCTAATTTATAAGTACGCCCCAAAAATATAAACGTTCCTGCATTATTTAAAAAATTAATAAATGACTTTATATCAGTCTCTTTATTATCATATAGTAATTTTGTTATTATTAAAAATAGCCAATTTTCACTATTAATAAAGGTGCCCAATCCAGCATACATTTGATTTATTACTTTTTCACTACTTAGTCGTTCATCACATACGTGATTAATATTATATTTGTTCGCTTCCATAAAAAATCTAACATCATTTATTAATTGTGATTTGTCAAAAATATTATTTGAATTGTTATATATTTTAAAATCCTTTAAATGTTCAAGTTCCCCTCCCTCAAATATTATTTGAACCATACCATTTTCTACAACAACGGTTATATTATCGTTCATCTCAAGTTGATTTGGTAAAATTATTTGTTCTATACGTGTCGCTGAATTTGTTTCTTTGCAATAAATCATATTAGTAGGCAATAAATATTGTCGTGTTTCCAATAACTTATGACAAACAGCCAACATATCCAACTTATTTTCTACATTTATCATATATTTGAAGCTATTTAATTGAATTATTTCTTTCGATGTATACATATATTTTGTTATTTTTCTCATAAAAAAACGTCTGTAAAATGAAATAGTTGATAATGATCTGTTTTTATATTTGTCATATATAAGTTTAAAAATATAATCTACGCTAGATGATAATGCTTTCTTGACACTGTCTAACGACAAATATATAATAATTTGTATTATCAATCCAATACTTATTACTTGTAATCCATTTTGCATTACATATCTAAACATAATATCGACAAAATTACCTCCATAGAAAGGCATATTATAAAAATCAAATGATGATGAATTACTCATTGTTGAATTTGCAATAATCTTGTATAACCGTAATATTTATGATTTCAATTTTTTTAATATAAATATTATTTTTTCAAAACAATGTTACTTATGTTATATATAAGATAATTATCAACATGACATAGCTATAAAAATTTATAATTTTTATAAATAAAATTTTATAATTTGTATTTACTGATGTACATGTAAGTGTTTATTATTTACTATTTCACCACTTATAACTAATAATACAATATATTATTTATTTATATAAATAATATAAGTTTCAGTTTTTATAAAAATTAATATATTTTATAAAGTTGGTGATATTGTAAATATATAATTATATAATTCATCGGCTTCATTTGGACATATTATTTTTAATTCTTCTAATGTTATTTTTTCATCAGTGTGAAACGTTTTATTTCTTGTTTCTTTAATATTTACTAACGCAAAAAATAAATCTATATTATAAATCTTAAATTCTGTTTCTAATAATTTAATAACTCTATCATTAATTTGTTTCCATTGTTGTGAATATTTCTTAACTGATGAAAATCTTGAATAATTCTGTGTTCTGTATTCTTGTAAATGTTTTACTAAATATTTAATTGCATTATCACGTGATAATTTATATATTTCACTTTCTTCATTACAAAATAAATTTATTAAATCGTCCCTAATTTGTTCAGTATTATCAAATGCCTTTTTATAAATTATATCTATTTTATATTGTTCATAAAATTTATTTAATTTTTTATTTTCTTCTTTTAATTCATTTATTTCTTTTTTTTGTAATTTTAAAGTTTCATTTAATTTATTAATTTTATTTTCTTGTTTATCAATTATTTCATGCAGTTTATTTATTTCATTATTTTTAATATTTAATAATTGCTGTAATTTATTAATTTCAGTTTGTAATAATTGTTGTATATTCATATTTTGTAATACTAAATTTTGTATTTCTTGCTCCAACCTATTTATTTCATTTTGCAATCCTTGCCGTAATAATTGATTTTCTTGAAGCAAATTATTTAAATTTTCGTTTTCTTTTCGTAATCTAACAACTTCTAATTCTAAACGATTTTTTTCCAATATTAATTTATTAATTTGTTCTAAATTAAAAATAAAACCAATTGATTGAGTATCACTCATAACTAATAATACGATATATTATATTATTTATACAAATAATATAAGTTTCCGTTTTTTGTATTTTTCGAGTTCATTAACTGTGTAAGTATTTACATCATTATCGATTTTTTATGACATTGTTTACATACAGCTATTATATTTGATTTACAAACAATACTTTTTCTTTTATAATTTCCATAGTAGCGAGGTCCTTCTTTCATAGGTGTAAAAAAATAACTAAATAAATTTTATATAAAATTTATTTAGTATTCATGCTTTTTGTTTTTATTTTTTCTTTTTCTTTAGTTCTGTTTTAATATCCATTATAACAATTTCATTTAATGTTTTAATTTTCATATACAATTTAATATTATTCTCTTTGCATTGATTAAATATTTCTTTAATTGCTTTATTTGATTCTATAGATTGAAACGATATACCTAACTCTCTAATATAATGAAAACCTTTATCTTTTTTCTCTCCAATTTTAATATTAATACTATTATTTTTAATTACATGAACACCATCGCCAATTTGTTTATATATGTATCTAATAATATAGTGATATTTTAATTTTTCTATTTTTATATCATCTATATCGCATTTTTCTATTTTACTATTTGTTAATGATGGAATATTATCAATGTTATCTTTTGTTATTGTGAATATATTAATTGGATTTATTATTTCCATTGTTATAATTTCAGTAAATGCTTTAAGCATATCTTTAAGATTTCCTTCAAATTCTTCATTTCCATTTTTAATTTTAAAGTTTTTATTAAAACATTCTATTAATTGTTTTTCTCGTTGTTCATAATTATCAACATACAAACATATATATAATATAGTATTTGCAATATATGATGCTAAACGTTTTTTAATATTTGATGTTTTACCTATCTTATAAATATTTTGATTAGTATTAACATATTCTCCTTTTTGAAGTAAATAAATATAACCGCTCATAACCATATTAATAATGATATTGTTATAAATTTTTGATTTCAATTTTTTTATAAAAATGTATTTATTAATGTTTCTAATTCATTTAAATAATCACGATTAAAGTGTATCATTGATAACATTTCTTTTTCTTTATCTAATATATCTATTAATATTTTAATTACTTTTATCAGTTCATCTTTATTATGTTCTCCGTGAAAATCATCATTTAATTTAAAATATTCGTTGCATATTTCTTTAGAACATATATTTTGAAATTTTTTAATATGAATTATTAATAATGCCATTTGCACTCCAACATTAGCATTTTCACCATATGCTAATTTTTTGTTTGTCAATTCATCTGTTTTATTTGCCAAAAATCTAAAATCATATAATTCAATTTCGCTTTTATATTTTTTATATATTTTTTTAAATAATAAATTAATACCATCTCTAAAAGATGGTAAAATTTCACTAGTTGTATATAATAGTTCTTTTTTATTTTTATATGTATTATTTATATTTTGCAATTCTGTATTTTCATCTGTCAATTTCTGAACTTTAATAGTCATATCATTTAAATTAATAGTTAATTCTTCTAATTTTGTTTTACAATCGTTTATTATTTTTTCATTTTTTGCGACTTGATTTTCATCTATTTTTTTAATATATGTTTTTAATGGATCCCGATAAGTTTTAACAATATTTTTATCAATATATTGTAATAATTTAATTCTTTGTTCAAAATCAATTTGGTCATAATTAATCTCATTCATAACTGATAATACAATATATAATATATTATTTATACAAATAATATATCAGTTTTTTTATAAAGTTTTTGAAGTAATTGTAATATATTTATATAATTCTTCCGCACATTCTATATTTATAAATTTTAGTTCTTCTAATGTCAACGTTCCAGTCGGATGTGATAAATAATTTCTATCCAAAGTTAATTCGGATATAGTAAATAATAATTCTATATTGTTAATCTTAAATACATTAATTAATTTATCAATTACCATCTCATGTATTTGTTCCCATAATTTTATATTGTTTTTTATAATTGAACCTATGCTATATTGTTGTGTTCTATATTCAATCAAATGTTCAACCAAATAAGATAATTTATCATCTCCACTTAATTTATAGATTTCCGATTGATTACTGCACAATATATTTCTAAAACCAGCGTTTATGTTTTTTAAATGTTCATATGCTTTTTGATATATTTTTAATTTATCGTAATCATTTGTTATTTGTTTTAATTTTTTTATAGTTTGCATATTTATAATAATATATATATATATATATATATATATATACTTAACTATTTAAATTGCTAATTTATTTGTTATATTCTCTTTTTTCTTTGGTTTATATACATCATAATTATCATCATAATATAACTGTATTAATTTTATAGTAAATTTATCATATTCATTAATTAATTCTTTTTTAATTGTTTTAATTAACATATGTAATTTATTTTGTAATTTAATATTTTGTTTATTACCTTTATTATATGTATTATCTGGATTATATCTTATAAATATTACACTTTTTCCTCCAATGCTATTTATAATTTCATTCATTCTGGCACATTCACATGATTCTTGATAAGATTTATGTTGGTTTTCATCTATTTCTACTATAACAACGTGTTTATTTAATTCAAATATTATATCCGGGCGTCTATTTGAACATTCATTAACTGGTTCGTTTGTATTATGTTTAAATGGTGTATCTATTTTCTTTTTAATATATCTAACTATTGCATATTCCTTTTTAGTTGAAATTTGTTTACAATCTTTACAAATATAATTACTTTCTGCCTCAATATCACATATTTTACATTTCTTTTTAATTTTAATTTCATATTTTTTATTTGGGCAATGTTTTAAACAATATTTAATATTATCTATTATAAAATCGTATTCCGAATCACATTTTGAACATTTATATTCTATATTTAAATTAATCATATTTTTTTGTTTATGTTTATTACAATATTGCTTTCGTTTACCTACAAAACCATATATTGCTAATTCTTTACATTTAATAAATTGACATTTTTTTTTATTAATTGAAATCATATTTTCTTTTTTATGATCAAAACAATATATACCTTTTGTTTCAGTTGGTAAATTAAAAGCTGGTTGTTTATTACATCCGTAAAATATACAATGTTTATTTTTAGCATCTATCATATTTTCTTTTTTATGCTCAAAGCAATATATACCTTTTGTTTCCGTTGGTAAATTAAAAACAGGTATTTTATTACATCCATCAAATATACATCGTTTATTTTTTACATCTATCATATTATCTTTTTTATGATCATAACAATAAATACCTTTTGTTTCAGTTGGTAAATTAAAATTTGGTTGTTTATTACATCCTTCAAATATACATCGTTTATGTTGAACATCTATCATATTTTCTTTTTTATGATCATAACAATAAATACCTTTTGTTTCAGTTGGTAAATTAAAATATGGTCTTTTATTACATCCGTCAAATATACAACGTTTGCTTTTAATATCTATCATATTTTCTTTTTTATGGTCAAAACAATATATACCGTTTGTTTCAGTTGGTAAATTAAAATTTGGTTGTTTATTACATCCGTCAAATATACAACGTTTATGTTGAACATCTATCATATTTTCTTTTTTATGATCAAAACAATATATACCTTTTATTTTCGTTGGTAAATTAAAATTTGGTTGTTTATTACATCCGTCAAATATACAACGTTTGCTTTTAACATCTATCATATTTTCTTTTTTATGGTCATAACAATAAATACCTTTTGTTTCAGTTGGTAAATTAAAATATGGTTGTTTATTACATCCATCAAATATACAACGTTTGCTTTTAACATCTATCATATTTTCTTTTTTATGGTCAAAACAATAAATACCTTTTGTTTCAGTTGGTAAATTAAAAGCTGGTTGTTTATTACATCCATCAAATATACAACGTTTTCTTTTAACATCTATCATATTTTCTTTTTTATGTTCGAAGCAATAAATACCTTTTGTTTCAGATGGTGAATTATAAACTGGTATTTTATTACATCCATTAAATATACATCGTTTATTTTTTACATCTATCATATTTTCTTTTTTATGATCATAACAATAAATACCTTTTGTTTCAGTTGGTAAATTAAAATTTGGTTGTTTATTACATCCTTCAAATATACAACGTTTATGTTGAACATCTATCATATTTTCTTTTTTATGTTCAAGACAATAAATACCTTTTGTTTCAGAAGGTAAATTAAAAGTTGGATGTTTATTACATCCGTTAAATATACATCGTTTAGGCATATATAACAAATATTTATATATATTATTAAGTATTTATATATTTATTTTTTCTTCTTGTTGTTTAATAGTTTCTTGTATATCAATACGCAATTTTCTATTTTCTTCTATTTGTATAATTAATGTATTATTTTCTATTTTTAATCTTTCAACTTCTTTTTGAAATTCATCTCTTTCTTGTTTTAATTTGTTTAATTCACTAATAGGTAGAATAATACAATGAATTGATATTTCTACTTGTTGAGTATCGGATAATTGATTACTCATAATACGATATATTATATTATTTATGCAAATAATATAGGTTTTAATTTTGTATTTAATTAATTCGTAAATTTCTTTAGATTTGTTTGTAATTAAAGATAATCCTTCTTCTGTTATTATATCAGTCGGATGTGATAAGGTATTGCGATTTTGTTTAATTCTTATTATTTCAAAAAATATTTCTATATCATATATATTAAATTGTTTTAATTATTCTTCAACTAATTTATATATTTGGTTTATATTAGTATCATTTTTTAATAATCTTTTTATTATATATGTTTTAAATATTTTTTAATTACAAATATATTTTTATTATTTAAATTCTTTGTAAAAAACATAAACATGATTAGTTCCTAATATTATTGGATGGTTTTTCCATCTGAATTCAAATAATGGTCGTGATAATGATAATATTATACTATCTCTTGTGTCATTAAATCCTCTAGCTTTTAAAATATCTATCATTTTATTAATAGGTTTAACAAATAAATATTTTCCATTTTTAGATTGTATAATTCGTTGAATACATTGCAATAATATATCAGCTATATTTATTTTAAATGGTAAAAATTTAATTATTTTGTTCAAGAATATATTTTTCATAATATATTGCATTGCAAAATTTAATTCATATCGCCATAAAAATATATTTCCAACAATTATATCGTTTATTTCAGCTACTATAAATAATAATTTATTATTTGGTTCAGACTTAATTTCATTATTTTTTATATTATTTAAAAATGATAATATTCCATAATATATATTATCGTATGATTTGTATACATCAGATTCTGTGTTATAATCAAAATTTATTGGCATTTCTATATTAAATTTTTTAAACATATCATTTATATATTCTCTAACATAATCTACATTTTTGTTAGTTAGTGTTTGTAAAATATTTTCAATCACTGGTATAACTTTATCTTTATCATCTTTACAATCATATATTTTATATTTTACATTCTTTTCGATATATTCCATATAACCACCATATTGATTAAATTTTAATTGCAAATATTTATTTTTATATTTTAAATATTTATATTTGTAATCCATATAAATATTATTTATATAAAATTTATTTATTAATCTTATTCATCACTTTATTATTTATCTTTAACTATATTTTTTTTTTCATGTCCTTTTTGGCTTTCTTTTTGGGTTTTGGTTCTTCATTGGATTGCTCATCTGGTTGCTCTTCGGGTTGCTCTTCAGAGTGCTCTTTAGATTGCTCTTCAATATTGCCTTTATTTATTGACAAATATATCCTGAATATATTTTTAGCTAATTGTTTATATTCTTCTATTCCTTCTTCTAATTGTTTAATTAATTTGTCATTTTTATCGCAAAAGTCCGCAATTTGTTTTTGGATTGTTAGGTTAGGAATTGGGAGTTTTATATTTAGTAAATTGGTTTTAGATATTACTTTTTGTGCCACACCTTTATATTGATTAATTATTGTATTGTTATTTGCCAATAAATAATAATATAAATATTTTGGTTCTAATTTACTTTTAATTGCAAATGCATTATCAGTTAAATAATATTTTGAATCTATCCATTTTATATTAAAATCACCTACTCTAGTTATTACTATTTCACTACCATCCCTATTTGATTTATTATGAGTCCCAATAATTTTACCTCCACCAATTACATTATATATCCCATCAATCATATTTTTTTTTGGTAAAAATTCTCCAGAATATACTTCGCATATATCTTCTAGTTTTTTCATTTCGCATAATAAATGTGTATGTGTTTCTACATATATTTTATTAATTTTCTTTATTTGTTCGATTTTCTTTTTTGATGTTTTAATTGCTTCATTATATATAAAATCTAATTTATCAGCCATTAATTTTTGGACTTCTAGAGATGGAACTGGAATTTTCAATGTTTTTAAAGAAGATAAATTAATTACACCTAAGTTTGTTGTAAATTTTGCTAATTTATTAGTAATATATCTGGTTTCATTCAAATAATGACAAATATATTTTAGATTAATATTTGTATTTTTTGGTATTAACCCACAAATATTAGATCTACATGCAGATTTACCATTTAAATAATAACATTTACCCATTCCAATATTTTCACCACATAAATTTTTTTGTGATCCTCCAGCACATACAATTAATAAATATTCTTCATAATTTATATTATATTTTGAATTAGTTCCAACTGGATTATTTCCTGAACAAGAAAAAAATGGATATATACCAGCATTATCCATATCATTACTATTAAAATTTCCAGTTTTAAAATCAAATAAATTTCCTAATTCTTTCCATTCAATTCCTTTAAAATCTGGTAATTTATCATCTTCTTTATAATCGTCATAATTAAATGATAATTCGTTTTCTTCTAACTGTTTCATTGAAACAATTCCTAGCTCAGTTAATTTATCTGTATTAGGATCGTAATCAAAAAATTTAATTTCCTTAGTTTTAAATTTTCCAATGAATTTTATATTATGCGTTTTTTGAGTTGTTTTAACTTCTATGACATCTTTGACATCTTTCTTTTTTATAAAAAAAATTACAACTGTTTTAATTCCTGTATGTTCAAATATTCCAGACGGTAAATAATAAATTTCACTTACTTTACAAGTTTTTAATAAATATTCTCTGATA
>Ga0209542_10010397_pt1 | contig 16793 bp, 21 predicted proteins | sample RifCSPhighO2_01_FD_184028 | JGI IMG/M metagenome (GOLD analysis project Ga0209542, IMG submission 184028) | Soil microbial communities from Rifle, Colorado - Rifle CSP2_plank highO2_0.1 (SPAdes) (version 2) | ecosystem: Environmental > Terrestrial > Deep subsurface > Rock core/Sediment ...
GGCAAGAGAAGAGATAGATAGTATTTTGGGAACTCTTGGGACTCCTGACAAAAGAAATTATAATGAACAATTGGCAGAAACACCATTAGAAGAATTAAGAGATATGGCAAGAGAAGAAACTGGATTGAGATAAAGCTAATTTTTACAAAATTCTATTAAATCATTGTTTATCTCATGAAGTTCATCGACTTCGTCAAGCAGTTCGTTATGCACTGAAGAAGGATGATAATATAGATGGACAATTATGCCATAATCTTTTGATTTTTTAATTGCTGGAATAAAGTCTGCATCGCCCGCAATTAATATTGCATGTTGAATTTGATTTTCATAAGCCATATTTGTGATGTCTAAAGACATTAAAACATCGACCATCTTTTGCTTGAACTGGTTGCCGATTAATTGTAATCTGCCTAACTTTATTTCAAATCTAGGAAGTCTTTTTAACTTTGTTAAAAATTTCTGCATCTCTGAATGTCTAATTAAATCTAAGGAGTCATCCTTTCTAACTATTGGCAAACAATGATAAAAATACGTTCTGAGTCTGGCTAATTCTAAATCCGAACATATTTTATCAGAAAGTTTTAGATAATTAAGAGATACGCTTCCAAAATGTTTCTTAATAATTTTATTAAAATATCCCCCATCTATGAAAATCGCACTTTTTTCAAGAGTATTACTGCTCATATGAAGATAATGCCCATTGCTCAACCGAAGCTAAACAATGGGGAAGATTATGTTATTATATATCTAATCTTATATTTAAGTCTTTCGCGTTCATGAAAATGCTGAAGAATTGGGTGGGCTATTTAGATACTTAAATTCGCCAATTGCGAATTTAATGGTGTTTCACACAAAGAATATTTTTTAGAAAGTAAATTTCTAAAAAATCTTACTCAAAAAAATCTTCATAATTTTGACAGTTGACATAATTCTGATATAAAAAACACAAAATAAGGGATAAAACTGATTAAATAACTATGTTTTTTATGGAAATTTTGTAAAAATATAGAACAAAATGGTCAACTGTCAAAATAGCTTGAGTAAATAAAAATCTATTTTCAATGAATTCACTTCATTGAAAATAACAAACTTAATTGATTCGCCTAATGGCGAGATCAAGTTAGATAGAATATATGCCGAAGCAACTGCTTATTTTTTAAAAGCAAGAACCTTGGGAGAGCCAATGAATTTGGCAATGGAGGATTTGGGAGAAACGGCTGCTGTAGTTATTGGAGTTTATAGATATATTAGAGCTAAAAGAAGAGATATGGCAAGAGAAGAGATAGATAGTATTTTGGGAACTCTTGGGACTCCTGACAAAAGAAATTATAATGAACAATTGGCAGAAACACCATTAGAAGAATTAAGAGATATGGCAAGAGAAGAAACTGGATTGGAATAAGATTATTGTTCGTCTTTATGATAAACTTCTAACAAATATAATATCTCTTGTTCTTTATCATAATTATAAGATAACCTAAATGGTGGAACATAAACTTCTCTTGCTCCTTTCCTATCAAAACGCATTGGCTTGCCAATCTCTGGGTCATTTATTATTTTAGTAATTAATTTTTGAACTCTTTGGAGATAACTTCTATCAATCTTTTTAATCTGCTGAATAAATTTGGGTGCCCTTATTACCTCTTTTATCATTTTATTACCAGTTTTTCATTTCTTTAAGAAAATCATCGACGCTCATTCTCACGCCTTTGCCTGTTTCTATTTCATTCCAGGCTTCTTCTGTTCTTCTTGCAAATTCCATATCTTCAGCTAATTGCTTATCAAATTTATCTGCTTTTTTTAAAATAATTTGATCGTGATTTCTAATTACGACTATCTTATCTCCTTCTGCAAAATCGCCCCTCAATTCTTGAGGAATCACGATTTGCCCTTTTGAACTCATCTTTGTTATATCTATTTGTGCCATGGAAAAATTCCTTTAGTATGCTCAAGAATGAGTACATTCTTGACATAGTAAGATTAATCTTACCAGATATATAAATCTTTGTATTTTTTATGTGCGGCTTAGAGGAATGCAAAGGGTTAAAGAATAGAAACATTTAAATATAAAAACGTAATTATGTTTTTATACGTATAAATCAAAATGGTAAGCATAACACTTTCAGTTCCTGAAGAGACACGAAAGAGAATGAAACAATTTCCAGAGATAAACTGGTCTGGTTTAGTTAGAAAAACAATAGATAAAAAATTAGAAGAATTTATTTGGAAGGAAAATATGCTAAAAGGATTAAAAAAAGAGGACGACTTCACTAACTGGACAGTGGAAATGGGAAGAAAAATGAAAGAAGAAAGATTAAAGGAATTAAAAAAGAGAAAGCTAATTTAAAATGGAATTAATAATAAATGCAAATATTTTATTTTCCCTTGCTAAGCCAACAACAAAAGTTAGAGAGATTATTTCTCTTTTGCCTATCTCTTTATTTGCTCCAAACTTTGTAATTGAGGAATTAACAAAATATAAACAAATTATAATGGAAAAGTCGAATTTGCAAGATTTTAATTCATTTATCCAATTATTAAAAGAAAGAATAAATTTTGTTGAATTAGATAATTATAAAGAAGAAATGCAAAAATGCAAAAACATTGTGCCAGACGAAAAAGACATCGAGTATATCGCACTAGCTTTGAAATTAAAAGCACCTTTATGGAGCAATGATAAATTGCTCAAAAATCAACCTTTAGTAAAAGTGCTAACCACTAAAGAGATAGTTGAAATAATTGAGTTTGATTAATCTTTCCCTTCAACAACTCTTTTAATAATTTCCATGGCTTTTCTCTTATCAACTGCTGAGTCTAACTTTATTAGGACTAGGCCCATGTAGGCGTTTTCTCTTAAGCCTGGTTTTTCTTTTATTATTTTTCTGATTTGTTCTTCAAGTTGGTCGTGGCTGACCTTATCTACTTTAACTGCTTCTTGAAGAGATTTGCCATTTAGAATATCTGTTAAAGCGTCTTTGACATGCGCAGGGTCTAGCTTTTTGTCCCTTACATTTTCTAAGACATGCTCTAAAACTCTTTCTGTTAATATTTCTTTTATTTCCTTTAAACTCTTTTTGAATTTAGTTGCGAACTCATTTCTCCAGAGAGTTACCATTTTTCCAACTAAATTTGCGTCTTTATTATAAACAGAAAGTAGAACTTCAAACTCTTCTAAATCATTGGCATCTAAGACAAGTTCAATTAAATCTGGATTAAGACCTTTCTTTTTTAATTCATCTCTGATTTCATTCTTTAATTTAGGAAGAATTTTTTTAATTTCATTTATTTTTTCTCTTCCGATTTTTAATAAAGGCAGGTCTGTCTCAGGATACATTCTTTCTTTTCCTGGAAGTGGTCTTAGAAAGTCTGTTGTGCCGTCTTCTTTTCCTGCTCTAACTGCACCAATTATTTTTCCTTCTTTAATATCTTGGGCTTGTCTTTCGATTTCTAATTCTACTGTTTTTACCATTATTCTCGGCTCTTGAAATCCTTTTATTTCAACTCTGTCGTGGTCTTTTATTGAGATATTCAAGTCTTGCCTTATTGTGCCAATTCCTCTTTTTACTTTGCAGACCCTGAGCAATTCTCCGATTTTTAGAGCAGCTTCTTTAATCATCTCTGGATTGTTTAGTTCTGGTTTTGTTGTAATTTCAACTAAAGGTATTCCTAAACGGTCTAAACGATAGATTGCTTTCTTGTCGGTTTTTTCTATAATTCTTGCTGAGTCTTCTTCTAACGCGATTGATGAAATTCCTACTTTTCCACTAGAGATTTCTACAAATCCGTCGTGTGCAATTAGAACAGTTCTTTGAAAACCGCCTGTGTTTGAGCCATCAATTACTGTTTTTCTCATTATTTGCGTTATAGGATAGATTTCACAGTTTAAGAGAAGAGCAATCTTTATGGTTTCGTCTAAGGCTTTTTCATCAATGAAAAAAGGAGGGCTTTCATCATATTCAACTAAACAATTTGAATCTTCATATCCCTCATAGAAGAATTCCTTATTTAAAGCGGATTCGTATTCCACTGCTATATCTACTTCGCCGGTTTCTCCTGGAACTTTATGGAGTTTTCTTTTTATTGAGACATTGGGTTGGTCGGTTCTTAGAAATGCAGGGCATTTGCAGAATAGTTTCTTTCCTGTATCTAATTGCTGGTGTATTTCTAAGCCTGCTTTTAGTCCTAATTTAGTTATATCCATAAATAATCAATAAATTAGGAATATTTAAAATTAGGCTTTTTCCATGTCAGTTATAGAATCTGTCTTTTTGCCATCGTATCTGGCCCATTGACCTATAAGAAAATTATATTTATCTAAAAATGGCACTTTTGACTTTTCTGGATCTCTTTTTAAGGTTACAATTCTAGTTTCCCTTGGATATAATTTTTCCAGTTCGATTAAAATGCCCCTGAGTGTATTTCCAGTAGTTACCCAATCTTCGGTAACTAGAAAATTTTTATTTTCTAGATTGCTTTCTAAGAATATACCGTCGTGTTGTACCCAAGGATGCCTTTGTTTTCTTGTCTTAATTGAAAACATCAATGGGTAAGTTATAACTTTGTGCCCATTATCTTCATAGAGATTTGAAAGTACAATTCCCAATTCGTTGCCACCATGGGCTATAGGAAATATTACTGAAGGTAAATATAATGGATCTGATCTAATTAATTCTTGTTTTATTTTTTCAGTTAATTCTTCTTTTCTATGCACTTTTTTTGGAGAGGTTGCCACAATCTCAAATGGTCTCATTAGAGTTTCGTCTACATTGGCTAATTGCATGCCCATGTTTTCAAGATTTTGGGTCCCAATTTGATTGATACCTTGCTTCAAGTAATGTTCTCTGACCCTTAGACCTTCTTTAGCAACTGCAACTGCTTTTACTTTTGAATCAAGAGCCCTTTCTTTTGAAATATATTCATCTGCGACACCATCGGCAATTGAGTCTACATAGGACAAACTCAAATAAAATAAATCTCTAAAAATTCTATTTGTTAAATCATTTGTTTTTTTAAATTGAGGCAGTATTAAGTCACTGGCTAAAGCGTGCGCCAATTTAAGAGAACCTAATGCTTCGTCTTCTGTTGTTATTTCTCTACTTCCTCCTTCAATAACTACATTTCTTCTTGCTGAAACAAGAGAAGCATATTTTTTTAAATTATTTATACATTTAGCCCCGTAATCAGATGAAGGGAGAGGTCGTGCAGGATAATCCTGTAAAAACATATGATATGACTTTTGTAAATGTCCTTCTATGTCTTGCGGTGCTGTTCCTGCAGCAATTCTATCAAATTCTTCAATAGTCTCTTTGTAGATTTTTTTACTCTTTTCATGATTTGCCATAAATTTCATATTATGTAATCCTTTTTAAACCTTTCTTTATTTAACCCCTATTTAGTTACAACAATATTTGCCTTAAACCAGTCAAATGTTTCCTTTAGGCCTTGCTCGATAGAATGCTTTGGAAACCAATTGAGTTCTTCTTTGGCCTTAGAAGTGTCGAGGACTATGTTTTTTACTTCGCCTTTTATTGCTGGGATGTGTGTAGGATTGCCTTGAAAATTTGTTAAATTTTTTAAGATATTGAAGACATCATTTATTGATACTTCTTCTCCGTTTGCTAGATGGAAAAGCTTTGTTTTTGGGGATTTTTCTAGAGAATCTACGATAAATTCTGCTATGTCTAAGACATAGATAAAATCCCTTGTTTGAGTTCCATCGCCGAATATTATCGGAGATTGATTTTTTAATATCTTATCTAAGAAGACACTTGCTACTCTTCCACATTGTGGGTCATCTCTTGGACCATAAACATTTCCGAAACAGAATATTAGATAATCCATATTATTAATTTGACTGAACATTTGAACATAATGCTCTGCTGTATGTTTTGATATTCCATAAGGAGAGCAGGGATTTATTGGGTGTTTTTCATCGACGGGTAAATAAATGGGTTCGCCAACTCTTGCACCGCCGGTTGAAGTGTAGATTATTTTTTTAACATTGTGTTTTTTGCATTCTTCTAGGATGTTTATTGTTCCTAAGATATTTGTTTTTGCGTCATGCATTGGGTCTTGGAAAGATTTTCGCAGCATTACTTGGGCGGCTGTGTGAATTAAAAAATCTGGTTTTTCTTTTTCAAAAATATCTGTTAGGTTTTCAGTTATATCTCTTTTATAGAATATTGCTTTTGGGTTTAAGTATTCAGCTTTTCCTGTACTCAAGTTATCAACTATTGCTAGAGAATAACCTCTATTTATCAGAAGGTCTGCGATATGGCTGCCAATAAAACCCGCACCTCCTGTTAGTAGGACTTTTTTCATTGAGATAAAGAGATGAGAGAGATTTATTATGCTTTTCTATATTGAGAAACATAAGTTATATTGTAGAATATTTATGTTTCTCAAGGAAAAAGTAGACAAAATAATTCAGATACAATTCAATTATTTGATTGTTCTCCAAAGATAGTCAAAATATTTTTTATAATTATTAGACAAAGTTTTATGTTTTATCACAAATGCAATTGGTTTTTCAAGCCATAATACATTAGCAACATAATCTCCATAAATATATATTACATTTAGTCCGCTCAATATCTCGGGAAGTACTTTATATTCATAATATTTTGATTTGGTTATTGGTTTATTTTTGGCTTCATGAACCAATAATAATTTCCAATTGCATTTTAATTTTTCTCTCTTTTTATTATACTGGAGCCAAAAATAAGGAAGTCTGTTTTCAACATCTCCTGTGGCTCCAATAAACAAGACCTCTTTGTAATTAAGGCATTCCTTCAATATTGTTTTAATCCCTTCTGTTCCACGATAAATTTCAGATTCTATTTCAGCAGGTGCTTTTTTGTAAAGAGAGTTCAATTCAATTATACTATTTTGAATTTCTAGCTTTTGTTCTTCAATCTTAGCTTTCTTCTCGTCAAGATATTTCTCTAAGTTATCGGGTTTTTTTGCCTGAAATATTTTTATTTTATTTTCAATAACATAGCTAACAAGACCTTTCTCAATAAGTTTATTTAAGGAATCATAAAGATTTTTTCTATAAACTCCTGTTTCTTCTACAATCTTGCCAGCAGAAGTCGCTCCAATGGTCAATAAAGAGAGGTAAACTTTTATTTCCGTTTCTGTTAAGCCTATTTCTTTGAGTATTTTTGTGTTCATCGAGAGTAAAAGGGTTTTAGGTATATAATTGTTGTGGTAGTATAGGGATACTACATATGTTAATAATCTGCTTCATTGCTACAAAAATATGACAAAAACTAGGATGGGTAAATAAATGGGAATGAGACCGGAACTAGAGATATATGTGCTCAATTCAGAAGAAAATGCAGGAACTATCTCTATTTTAAAAGAGAGGACGAAAAAATATTATTATTCTGATTTTTTTGGACTATCTCTTTCAACAAGCCTGGAATTTATACATGAAATTTCACGTTATCCGGATAAATGGCCTAGAGGAAGTTATGCTGTTGATAGAGCAACTGATTCCCTATTCAAATTAAATCTTACAAGTGGAATCACTACAAAGATTCAAGAGCAAATTGCAGAAATAGAAAGGACGTTTAAAGAAGAATATTCAAGAGCATGTTTATTTGAATTTTCTTATTTAGCAAAAATTGTTCAAACAATTCAAAGAAGTAGGATATCTAATAGAGAACGAATAATTGACACCTGGAATAATGCAGAATCTCCAATAGTTAAATTTAATTTTCCTGGATGGGTTCCAGACTTAAATTCTCATAATTTAACTCAATCGGAAAAATACGCTTTTGATGATTTTGTAAGCAAGTTTGGGTACGGAGAATGTAAATTATTATTAAAAGATAGGACTCTCGAAAATAAAACCCTCGCGCAATTAAAGGAAGAAATAATTTCTGAGTACGATACCTTTGCTTGGAAGATAGATCTATCTGGCGGTATTACCTCTGGTTAAATTTCCAAAATGATTTCTAAACAATTCACTTCAATCAAAAAATATGTTCGACCTAATGAGAAAATTATTAAAATGATGGACAAAAAATTAGAACAAAAAATGTTTCTAGCCTATCTTTCCCATATTCGTTTTTAAAATAAATTTACTTCTCTTCTCATATATCTAAAGAGAGCGATAATAGAGTGAAGGTATTTTTAAAAAGGTGAGATACTTTATTTTGATATGGAAAAAACATTGGAGTCTTATAGCTATCTTGTTAGTTTAGCTGAAAGTTCTAGACTTAAGGATTTAGAGAGGGTTGGCGAGAGGTTGAAGGCAAGAGAAGGGGTTGAAGTAACTGCAACTGGTGAAAGAGGAATCTGTTTTAGGTCTGAACTGACAAAGAGAAATATTTATGATGTTTTGGGGCTTTCAGAAAAAGATGTTCTTATTGGTTATATTTGGGATTAAATTCTTTATATCTCTTCTTTGAAACTAAAAAACAATTAAAGTTGATGGTTTTTCCATTGTTTTCTTCCTAAATCAATTCTGTTCAGATATTCTTCAGCTTTTTCGGGATAGAAAATCCAACCGAACTTTCCTTCTGCATCTATAGAAATTTTATTCGAATAAAGAAGATAGTCTATAATAACACAAAAAGTTTGATACATCATTTTTTTAGGTAAGTGTTCCCAAAGTTCTCTCTTTTTATATTCGCCATCGTATTCTTTAATAAATTTCTCAACCATTAAAACAGTGTCTAATCTGGGAAATCTTAAAATATCCTTAATTATACTTGTTTGTTCCATGTTATATCAATGGATATAACAATATATAAATGTTTTGATTAGTCTTTTTTATGACCTAAGCTTAATCGCTCATTGATTTCACCTGCTTGGTTTTCCAACATCTTTTCTTTTACTCTTGTTTTCCAGCCGTAATGGCCGAGGACCCAGCCAAGTTTGACTAGCGCTGTTTCTGAGAGCATGTCTTCTAGAAAGATAACACCTGCGTCTACTAATTCTCGTCCATTTGAATAAACATATGGGTCAAGTCTGCCGTAAACAGTTTGTGCAGCCGCACAAACAACTAAGCCATTCTTAATATGTTTCTTTAATGCAGGGAGCCAGTTATGTGATGCTTCTGTTACAGGTAGATGTCCTAGACCAGCTGCTTCAATTACAATGCCTTTATATTTTAAGGCATAGAAATCTAAAATAGAAGGATCTTGACCTGGATAGAATTTTATTAGAGCAACTTTATCTGTGAAGGAGATGTCTAATTCTGCATTTGTTTTTGTTCTTTTTTTGTATTCGCAAAGATATTCAATTTTATCTGGCCAGACTTTAGCTATGGGTTCGGCATTTACTGATTTGAAAGCGTCTCTTCTTGAGGAATGCATTTTTTTTGCTTTTGTTCCTCTGATTGCATAGCAGAAATCATCATTAGGTGTTGCGTGACCAACAACCATTACTTCTGCTGTGTCTGAAGTTGCCATTTTTGCAGCACACCTTAGATTTAGATTTGCATCGCTGCTTGCTCGGTCTATACTTCTTTGAGAGTAAGTTAAGACAACTGGTTTTGGCAAATCTTTTAAGAAGAAAGAAAGTGCTGAACTTGTATAGTGCAAAAAGTCAGTTCCGTGAGTAATAATTATTCCTTGGATTTCTTTATCATCCAGCATTTCTTTTGCACTTCGAGCAATTTTAATCCAGTGTTCGCAAGACATTGATTCTGAAGCAATCATAAAAGGGACTTCTATTATTTTTACATTTACAATGTCAAAAAGTTCAGGATAGTATTTGAAGAATTCTTCTATGTTTACAATGTGCTTTACTCCGCCGGTTCTTGTATCTAATTTTGCAGCCATTGTTCCGCCAGTTATTATAATACCTATTTTGGGCAGAGATTCATTTGATTTTGGAAGTTGAAATTCTCCTGCTGGATTTTCTGTGAATTTCTTTAATACTCTTCCTGCCAAGATATTTTCTTTTGGAACCCCAATATTATAGCCGGATTTTAGTTTTAGCAAGATTATGGATGAGTCTGGGCTTTCTAGGACTCTACCGTCTAACTCTTCTAGGGCTAGGCGAAGCCGGACATTGTCGCCTGGCTTAAAGTTTAATTCTACCATGGTTTGAGAAATTTAAGGAGATATAAAAAGATATCTAAAACGGGAGATAAGAAGACAAATTAGTTAAAAGTAAAAATATATAATTATTTATGGAAGATTTTTTTATCTGGGTTTTTGTGTGGTTTATTTTAATTTTAGTCATATGTATAATTATTGGGATGTTATGGAGATTTATTAGGTCTTTTTTTCACAATAATTATTCTTTCTTTGACACTGCTTTTATCTTGGCTTACTTTATTCAACAATTTACCCTTATACTTCTTTTAGAATATAACCCCGAGAGAATAGTTTTATGGGTCAGTCTATTTGCCTTAATTGTTGTAACAACCGCAGCATTACAGAAATTAACAATGGATAGTAAAGACAAATTACTTAGGGACCTATATATCAAAGAAAGGCACATAAAAGAAGAAACAGAAAGATATTGTAATTCACTTCAGGAAGAAAACGAAGGAATGAAGAAACAAATGAAGAAACTTTCGAGTTATGTGTTTAAAAGTATTGAATAAAAAACCCAATCGCGGCAAAGCTGCTGGGTTTTTTAAGTGTCAAGAATCCTTGGGATTCTTGAGCACCATCAAGACGTCAAGATGCTTTTTTTGTAATTTGCATCTTGAGCGCACCCAAGATGTAAACATCATGGTGTTTACAAAATCTTGGGGTCTCAAACTGGGTACGATCGTGGCAGAGCTGCAGAGTCTAACGCCCAGTTTGAGCAATTAAAGAAGCAAGGAGATTTTTCTTTCGATTTCTTTACTTTCTTTTTTCATTCTTTTTAACTGCTCTTTTATATGTGCGCTATTATCGTCACTCTTCTTAATCAATAACTCTGTTTCTTTTAATAATTCTTCAATTTCAATATTTGAATTTGTTTGTTTTTGTCTTTCCATCTTTTTTACCTATCTTTATTAGATTATAATGGGAATTATCATTTAAATATTTAATATCCTTTAGCAAAATAACCTATTGTATCGACAAGTTCTCCTGTGTGGACGCATTTGCCTTTCTTGCTTAGTTTTTCAATAAATCTTGAAGTTGCACCGTCTAACTCCTCTTTAATGTGTGCTTCAACTTTTTTATCATTTTTAAAATATGCCTTGACCATCTTGCCTTCTTTTATCTTCTTTTTTAAGTCTACTAAGGTTTCTGCTTTATCAATTTTTGAATTGAGTAATTTCTCTGCTTTAATGAATAAGTCTTTTTGCATTTCAATTAATAATTCTTCAACTCTCTCGGTTACATTCGTTTCGGGGACAAATTCCTTTTTTCCGTTATCTCTTCTTACTATTACAACTTGTTTTTTTTCTATGTCTTTTGGACCTATCTCAATTCTTAAGGGTATACCTTTCATTTCCCATTCGCTGAATTTCCAACCAGGAGAATAACTATCTCTTTCATCTAATAGTGGATTATATTTTGTTAATTTTTTAGCTAAATCTTTTGCTTTTAGAATTATTTTCTCTTTATTTTTTGAATCAAAGATAGGTACAATAACTGCTTTATTGTTTGCTACTTTTGGAGGTATGACTAATCCTTTATCATCTCCATGAACCATAATTAGTGCACCGATTAATCTTGTTGAAAACCCCCAAGAGGTTGTCCAAGCAAGATGGTCTTTTTCATCTTCGCCCTTAAAATTCAAATTAAATACTTTAGCAAATCCTTGATCTAAAACGTGAGATGTGCCGCATTGCAAGGCTTTTCCATCAGGCATTATTGATTCAATCGCTTTTGTACTCTTGGCTCCTGGAAACCTTTCCATTTCTGACTTTTCACCTATGATTACTGGAATTGCTAATAAATCTTCAACCATTTTTTTATAACAAATAATAATTTCTTCCTGATTTTTCTTGGCTTCTTCTTCATTGATAAATGCACAGTGGCCTTCCTGCCAAAGAAACTCTCTTGTTCTTAAGAAAGGTTTTGTTTGCTTAACTTCCCACCTTATTACATTGCACCACTGATTAATTTTTAATGGTAAATCTCTCCAACTTCTTATCCATTTTGAAAAAGAATCATAAATAATTGTCTCTGAAGTAGGTCTTAATGCCAATAATTCCCCTTCTTCTGTTCCTCTAACATAAGCCAATTCAGGTGCAAAGCCCTCTGCATGCTCTGCTTCTTTTTTAAAGAATGAATCTGGAATTAAAAGAGGAAAATATGCGTTCTTTACTCCTAGATTTTTTAAATCATTATTGAACCATTCTTGTATTCTTTCCCATATTGCATATGCGGTTGGTCTGATTATCATAAATCCTTTTATTGGTGCATAATCTGCTAATTCAGCTTTTTGAACAACTTCTGTGTACCAGTCTGAGAAGTTCTCGTTCTTCTTTGCAGTTATTCCTTTATTGCCTTCATTTCCCATATGAATGCTTGGAGAAAAGGTTTATTAAATTTATCCTTTGGGATATAATGATGAAAGATAATAAAAATGAAGACAATGGGAAAAGAGCGAAGAGAGAAATTAATAGCGAGAGACTTGAGGATAAAGTTAGGAATGATAAAAAGGGGAAAGGGGCAGAGATATTCTATCTTCATTTTGAAAAATATCCTAAGAATTATTCTAACTTTGGGGTTAATCCTGTTAGTGGGGCGACTGTGATTAATGTTCCGGGAGAGTTTATGCCCAAGAGAGATAATGGAAGGGTTTTGGGACTTTATAATACATTAACGCATACAATTTATATTTCTAACGACGAGACACAAGAAGTTAGAGATTTTGTATATTACCACGAAGAGGCGCATTCATTGGGTGAATATGATGAAGATAAAGCAGATGAATATGCAGAAAGGAAATTGGGAAGTAATCCGTTGAGGTATGCGGCTTAAGGAGTTTAATGAATAAAGAATCGCCAACTAATCGCCAACTGCTTTTACAGAGAATTAAGTTAATCTGGTTGCCTTCTGTACTTAATTCTCTGTCCAGACAATTTACGAAAATGGTAACACAAACAAGTAAATTGTCTGCAATATAAAATGTGAGCCTCGACTTTACCTTTTATTATGAATATCCTCTTGTCTAAAATATTTATAAGATCTTTTCTTGCTTTAATTAAAAGATTTATAAACCCGATAGAGATTAATATTTTATGGAAAATAGTTTATTAGCAGATAATGAGAAACTTGTAAGAAACTTTGGAGCTAGTCGTATCTCTGACTTAAAAGAGATTCCAGATTTCTATACTTTTAAAAATGAGCTTATTTATTCGCATAGGGATTTTGATAAATTTCTCAAGGCAATAAAAAGCGGTGAAAAATGTGCTATTGTTTCTGGGTTTAATGCTTCTGGAACAATTCACTTTGGACATAGACCTGTCTTTGACACAAATCTTTATTTTCAGAAAGAGTACGGAATTCCAGTATTTATACCCATTTCTGATGATGAGAGTTATGTTGCTGGAAAAGTAAAGAATCAGGAAGAAGCTTTAAAATATTCTATAGAATTAGCTAAGGAATTATTAGCTTACGGATTTGACCCCCATAAAACTTATTTTATCATAGATCAAATATATACTAATATTTACAATCTAGCAATAAAACTTTCAAAAAAAATTAATTTATCTGAAATAAAGGCAACCTATGGTTATAAAAATGAGGATAATATTGGATTACATTTTTATCCTTCAATTCAGTCAGCGCATATCTTATTTCCACAAGAAAAATTTGGTATAAAAAATGTTCTTGTTCCTATTGGTCCAGATGAAGATGCACATATAAGAATTTGCAGGGATGTTGCACCACTCATGGGTTATAATAAACCATCAATACTTCATATAACTTTTTTACCAGGGGTAGATGGAGAAAAAATGTCAAAAACGAGAAATAATGCTATATTCTTAAAAGATGATGCAAAAAGTATAATTAAGAAAGTTGGTGGAGCTTATAGTGGTGGACAAAAAACGGTAGAAGAGCATCGAAAGTTGGGTGGAAATCCCGATGTTGATATTGCTTGCCAATATTTATCAAAGTTTTTCCTGAAGAAAGAAGAGTCTGAAACAATTATTGAGGATTATAAAAAGGGGAAGTTATTAAGTGGGGAAGTTAAAAAGATGCTCTCTGAAAAATTAGTTGACTTTATATCTATCTTTCAAAAAAGACTAAAGAGTATTTCAGAGGAAGATATTAAAAAGTGCATCTTAATAAATGATAAGAATCTAGATGAATTCTTTAAGAAATCTCGATAAGTTTTTTGTTAGAAAACTTATTTATCCAGTAATCTGCCCCTCCGCGACTTGTTGATTTTATCCCGCCCCATGGAATTAAAGGATGGATATCCAATGTTTCGGAGTTGATTATAACTCTTGCGGTATTTATTTTTTTAGCTAATTCTAAAGCCATTTTGATATTGCTACTAAATATGGCGCTACTTAGTCCATATTTGTTATTTTTATATAAATCAAAAATATCTTTTTCTAAATTAAATTTTTTGACCCACAAACTGGAGCAGAATCTTGGATTACCAATCAATTCCCTAGAAGGATTTTCATTTATTTTAATATCCTTTATTTTACTTTTTAATAAATCTAAGAATTCTTTATAAATTTTTTTGTGCAGGAGTATACCCTTTATAGAATCACAATCTCTTCCTCCCTTGAACATAACATTTTCTGCAATTTTATTTGTTATAACTTGCAAGTTTCCATCAAAGATAATTGCCCAATCATTGCCACCATATTCTCCAGAATATTCAATTTCTCTTTTATGGCAATATTTCTCAATTTCTTTTCCATTTTCTTCGCTGCCCATAAAAAAAACAAAATCATAATTCCTTTTAAGAATTTTATAAAGGAATTCTTTTCCCGAACCGATTTCAAATTGGATGCTTTTGATATTCTTTTTTTTAAAGAATTCTTTTAGAAATAATGCAATACTTTTTGATTTGGATGATGGTTTGACTACTACCTTATTTCCAATTATTGCAGCACAGAGTGGCAAGAGTATGCAAGAAAGAATAGGTGTTGTTGCTGGAAGTATTTGTAAGATATTTCCCTTAGGAATTCTGGAGATGATTGCTTTTTTGTTGTAATTCGGTACAAAAACTCTTTCAGTTTTTAATAATTTATTTGTTTGGATTGGCAAACCCTTAAGCGCTAAAAGGGAATCTTCAAATTCTTTTTCTAAAAAATATTTGTCTATGTTTGAATCTAAGCTAACTTTTTTAATTATATCTGTTTTTTCTTTTTGTTACCATAAAAATTAACCTAAAGAAATATTAATAAATATATGTGTAATCTTTAATAGGCCTAGGAGGAATTGAACCCCCGTCCCAAGGTTTCTTCAATAGCATTATTGCCGAAGCCTTGTATTCTATCCACTGAACTATAGGCCCATTGCCACTAAAAAGAGTTAAATATCTGTGTTTATTAATCTTATCGGTAAAAGAGAGAATATGAGAAAAATTATACTGGCTGTTTCTGCACTGATGGGAACTATAATTGGGGCTGGAATCTATGGTATTCCGTTTGTAGTAAATAAATCTGGTATTGTGATTGGAGCAGTGCATCTGATTGTTATTGCTTTACTAACTATGATAACAATGCTTTATCTTGGAGAGGTTTCATTGAGGACAAAAGGAGATTTTCATATGACAGAGTATGCCGGAAAATATCTTGGAAATAAGGGGAGAATGATAATGTTGTTTGCTATAGTATTTGGAGTTTGTTCTGCTATTATTGCTTATCTTATTGGGGCAGGAGAGTCTTTGAGCTTTTTATTATCTGGAACAGGAAATTATGCATTTTTATTGGGCTTGGTTTTCTGGGCAGTTGTTTGCGCTTTAAGTTTTTATGGAGTTAAGGCTTTGGAGAGAGGTGAGTTTATGGGGATAATTTTTGTTGGAATACTGATGATTTCTTTAGTTGCTTTTTTCTCAAATAAAATTGAGCTTAGCAATTTTAATAATGAAACAGGAGGTTTATTGAATTCTCTTGCGCCTTTTGGCGTAATTATGTTTGCATTTTTAGGATATAATGTTATTCCGGAAGTTAAGAAGATATTAAAGAATAACAAAAGGAGAATGAAAAAATCAATAATTATTGCAGTTTTAATTTGCACGGTTATTTATGCGTTGTTTAGTTTTATTGTTATTGGATTTAAGGGTATAGAGACGCCAGAGATAGCGACGATTGCTTTGGGAGGACCGTTTATGCTGCTTGGAGTACTCACAATGTTTATGGCTTATTTATCTGTTTTTGTTTCTTTTACAGGATTATTACAAACAGATTTTGGGCAGACAAAAACCAAGGCTTGGCTTTGGGTTTCTTTATTCCCTTTGTTCATCTTCTGTTTATTGAAACTGGGTAATTTTACTGATTTCACAAAGATAATTGGAATTGGAGGAGTAATTTCTGGAGGAATGACTGCAATATTAATTTTATTAATGAACTATAACGCTAAATATCTCGGAGAGGTAAAGCCAGAATATTCCATACCCATTTCTAAATTGTTTATTGTTGTTTTAGCAATAATTTATATTTTGGGAATTGCTGTTGAGTTGATTTTTATTTGAAGTGGAGGAAGATTTTATTAAAGTTAAGGAAAGAATTATCTAGATATGATTTTATCTTTAATAAAGTATTATGAGGATGATTGGTTTCTGGTTTGAAATGGAGTGAACCCCTAAAATTGAACACATAGTTAAGCTAATAACTCAGCAAATGTTCAATAAATAAAATGGAGGTTCACTCAAAATGAGGCAAAGAAGAAACTTTACACGAGACTTTAAGTTATCTA
>Ga0209542_10010399_pt1 | contig 16790 bp, 14 predicted proteins | sample RifCSPhighO2_01_FD_184028 | JGI IMG/M metagenome (GOLD analysis project Ga0209542, IMG submission 184028) | Soil microbial communities from Rifle, Colorado - Rifle CSP2_plank highO2_0.1 (SPAdes) (version 2) | ecosystem: Environmental > Terrestrial > Deep subsurface > Rock core/Sediment ...
ACCAAGCTTATCTCTTTTTTGATGATAGGGATCACCCATCTCAAACGCTCTTCTTTAATTGTTTTTGACATAGATATGGCCATTTCCTCATTGTAGAGGAAACCGCCATATGTGCTTGCACATTACCGATTTTCATTGACAAACTTAATATATTATGATATATTAAGATAACTAGAAACTGGTTCTTTGATAATCTCGCCCATTGCGGTTTTTAGAAAATAAATTGTTGTTTTCTAAGAGTCGCAATGGTGCGGCAACTTAACCAGAAAAGGAGGAACAGCCATGAAAAATCATGGAACCACCTCACAAGTAACAGGGATTTATGCGGAATTTCAGGCGGCGGTTATTAAAGCGCTGCCGCGCGATATTGACCAAGATGTCGCGCTCGGCTGGACGAAAAATGGAGAGGCGCTCGCCCGCGTTTTGCGAGAGGCGCTCACACTGGATGGCAAGCCCACCACTAGCGCCTATCCCGTCACCGTGGATTACGGGAAGAATGTGGAAGACGGGGTGGAAGTCGGCCGCTACCACTGGGCTAACTTCAACATAACCTCCGAGCATTTCCCGACTGAGCGGAATGGAATAGCCGAGATTGAGATTAAGCTCATTCATTTCAATCGTATCATCTCGACCGTCGAGGCGCTCTATGAACTCGACAGAATGGGCTATCGCCCGGCCGAACTTCACGAGCTTCTTGCCTTCGGCGAGAAGTACCAGGAAATCCAGCGCGAGTTCCCTATACTATCGCTCGGTTCCGTCTTGCGTAACCATTGGGTTCCGGGCCTCAGCGGAGGCAATTCACGGCGCTATCTGAACCTGTTTGTTGAGGGGAACAACTGTGGCGAGAACTGCCGCTTCGCCGCCGTCCGCAAGCAGTAAAGTTTCTCTTCAATCACTAAAGCCGCTATATCTTCAAGATATAGCGGCTTATTCTTTACACGACTTTTCTAGTATTTTGTCATTCCCAGCTTGACTGGGAATCCAGTCTTATATATGCACAAATGACTGGGTTCCCGCTTTCGCGGGAATGACAGAAAACAAGCATGAGTTGTTATAGTAAAAATAACCCCTCGATCTTCCTTCTCATCTCTTTCAATAAACTTTCCGTTTCCGCTTCAATATTCACTCTCAAAAGCGGTTCGGTGTTTGAGGGGCGGATGTTGCACCACCAATCTTTGTAAAAAATACTAAGCCCGTCAATTTCGGAAAATTTCTCGACATCGGCAAAAGCGCTTTTCAGAGCGATCAGTGCTTTTTGAGTATCGGCCACTTTGTAGTTCAACTCACCTGATTGGAAGCGCGCGCGATATGGCGCGGCCAGCTCTTCAAGCGGTTTGCCTTCACTAGCGAGAATATCCAACACGCGCGTAAAAGCGAACACTCCCCCGTCCAATCCGAAAAAGTCGCGGAAATAAAAATGGCCGGAAACCTCCGCCGCGAACACAGCGCCTTCTTCATGCATCCGTTTTTTGATAAAAGCGTGTCCCACTCTATTTCCCAGATGTTTGCCGCCGTTTTCCACGACCGTTTCCGCGAAAATTTTCGGCATCCGCACGTCGGAAATAATGGATGCGCCTGGATATTTATTCAGATAATACCGCGCGAGCAACGACCCGATGATATGCGATGAGACGCGCTCGCCTGTTTTATCAAAAAAGAATACCCTGTCGCCATCCGTGTCAAATGCCACTCCGAAATCGGCGCCTTGTTCTTTGATCGCCTCTATAATGTCTTTAACATTGTCGTCTTTTAGTGGGTCCCCGCCGTGCAACACCTCCAAACACGGCGCGAAACAAAGCGGGGTTAGCGCGAATCCAATCTTTTTAGCGATTTCCAAGACTATCACTCCAGCCGTCCCGCATGAGACATCCACCGCCACTTTCACCGAAGGACATCGCAAGTCCTTAATTAGAAAATCAACATACTGATTTAAAAAATCAACCTGCTCAACTTGATTATCCTTTCCGCTATTCCCACTTGGAAGCGAAGCTTCCAAGTTTAGCGCGATGTTTTTTATTTCCTCAAGCCCGGAATCCTGCCCTACCGGTTGGGCCCCGGCCGAGACGATTTTCAAGCCGTTGTATTGTGCGGGATTATGCGAAGCGGTGATCATTATCCCGCCGTCCGATTTCGCTTGATTGACCGAGAAATAAAACATCGGGGTGGTGGCCACGCCCGCGTCTATGATACTCACCCCCTCATCGCGTAATCCCCGCAAAACAGACTCTTTGAGCATCGGCGACGAATCCCTGTTATCCATCGCCACCACCACCCTATGTTTAGAGTCCCGGTCTCTAAACATGAACTGCGCTACGCCGCGCGCGATCGCGTACGCCGCTTCTTCATTTATCTCTTGTGGACACAGCCCGCGAATATCATATGTCTTGAAAATTGAAGGATTGATTGACAATTTTATATATTTATGATTAATTACACTTACTTCAAAAAAATAGGTCTTTACCAATAAAATAATACACTAAACAATCAAAAACCGAAAGAAGGAGGTGAATGAAATGATAATCGAAATACACTCGGTAAGAAATGGGCAGAACAAGATCTTGGTCTTAATCGCAAACGACGATCAAGACAGAGAAGTACTTGAAGAAATTGTAAAAACAGGGGATTGTATAACTATTGACCGCACCCCCTTTCGGCATACTATTTCAAAAGTAAGCATCCCTATGTATTGCCGAAAAACAACTTAATCAACCCTCTCGTTTCCCCCGCAAAATTATTCTTTTGCGGGGATTATTTTTTACCGCGCGCGTTTCTGATCTTTCACTAATCTCACCTGTTTGACGGCCGTTCAATAGGTGAGATTTTCAAGATTCTAATATTTAAAAACTTCTTTTGCTATTTCCCAATATCTTTCATCGCCTTTTTCTTTTTTCCAATACCACCATTCCGCGCCCCAGAGATAGACTTCGGGGAAGCCGACGGCTTTGGCGTATTCTATATTGTCGCGGAATTTTTGCGGAGAAAACGAACGCGTTTCTTCTTCAGGAGACAAATCATAAGCCATCTTCGGTCCCCATGGCTCGGCTTGCAACTCTATCACGATCGCCCGGCGCATCGTGCCGAAAGAGCGCACGATATTCGCCTTGAAATGGAAAAACTCCGGGGGCAATGGGTAGTTGAAGTAGCCGAGGTATTTGTTCCAGATCGCGCGGTACATCGTCGTGCCGAAGATATCGGCTCGCTTAGCCACTTGAAACCATAAACTCAATTCCCCGCTGTCGGAAATAATGATTAGCCGCTGGTCCAGAGAGCGCGCGAGCGCGATCTCTTTGTCTAAAAATTCCGCGCTGAATTTAGGGCATTCGCCGAATCCGCGCAGAAACGGCTCGTTTTCTATCTGCCAATATATCACGGCATCATTCGCGCGATATCGCTCAATCGTCGTTTTTAAATAACCCAACGCGTCGTTTTCAAAGTCCGCGCGCGGCTTGTCTTTCGCCCAATCCGGAATATGGCACTCCGGCCAACGCGGCAAGCGATACCCGATTGATAAAATAACTTTGGCTTCCCTCTTCTCCGCTTCCGCCAGTTGCCAATCAAGATCGTCAAAATTAAACCTTCCTTCTCCCGGCTCGGTTTCGTCCCAATACGCCGGAATGCGCAAGTGTTTCACTTTCAAATCATCCAAAACGGCCAGATACGCTTCTCGCCAATCAAGCTTCATATCTTTGGCGTATTTGATGCTGAATGTAACGCCAAACGAATTTACGCCCGGAGACAAGCCAGCCGGTTTTTCGGAAAATATCAAAATAAAAATACCCAATCCTATGATAACCGATGCCGATACTTTACGCGCCACCGCCCAAAAACCAAGATTTTCTTTAAAAATTTCGCGATATTTAAACGACACCACCCATAAAATTATGACAAGAAACACATACTGAACACCGGCCAACGCGTTGACCAGCGTGACATTGCCCAAAAACATCGCGTAGCGCGCGCCAAAAAGCGCCAGAGAAGCGATGGCTTTATTGGCACCGACCAAAAAAACAGGACGATGCTCTGCCGATTCGCGCGTGACGGAAAAAATTTCTTTGCGGACCGACGGCAATAACAGCAAAAAAAGCGCCGCGACGAACGTGCCGAAACGCGCCGTGATAAAACCGGTCAAAAAGTTCGTTTGCGTATATGCGATTTTCTCAAAAAAATACGACAGCGCGAGAAATAATGAAGCTAGCGCCGCCAATGTGAAAAGCCGGATTGAATTTCCGTGTTCGATTCTTTTGTAAGATAAAATGAACCCGCCCAGCACCAACAAAACCATCGCGACAATCTGGAACGGAGTGAGCATGAAATCTTCTTTCAAATAAGAAAACAAGAATAGAAAAAACGGCATCAGAGCGCCGACCACCGGCGCGACGCGCGATGCCTCAAAAGCGATAATCCCGCGAAAAAGAAAGACGAGTCCGGCAAAAAACAAAGCGCCGGAAAAGAGGGCGATTGCCGCCGCGCCGGCCGATGGCCATTCAAATCCGAAAGGCATCAGCACCAAAACGAAAATATTAACCACGCTTAAATAAAAAGCGTAAGCCGTCGGATGAGGCAGTTTTTTTGACAAAATAAATTTGTCAAAAACCGTAACGATAGCGAGAAGAAAATATGAAATTAGCGCGATTAAAATCCAGCTCATATAACGTTATTTTTACAAATCTCGGCATAAACGCGCGCCGATGAGCGGATTTTCCGCTCCATTGTTTTGTAATCAATCTCTACCAGCCCGAACCTCGGCCAGAAACCTTTGTCCCATTCAAAATTATCCAAAAGCGACCAATAAAAATATCCGCGAACATCAACACCTTCTTTAATGGCTTTAGCCACACAATATAAATGCTCTTTAATAAACCTTTCCCTCTTCTCATCTTTAGCGTCAGCAAGCCCGTTTTCGGTAATATAAATCGGCTTATTGCAATTTTTTAAACTTTTTAAAATATAATAAATGCCCGTAGCATAAATATCCCATCCCAAATCTGAAATTTCAGTATTGGGATTTTTGATATCTATCAGAATATATCGCCCACCCAAAGTAAATTTGACAGTGTCTCGATAATAATAATTGATTCCGATAAAATCTTCATAATTCTTCGTCCACTTCATTGATCGTCGCTCGCGAACATAATCAAGAATTTTTGCTGAAAATCGGTCAAACAAATTCTTTTCTCGGTAAGGAACATCGTGATGCAGATTATGGGCGACGCCAACATTCACGCCGCTTCCAAGTTTTTGATGAATCAATCCGTAAGAAACTTTATGAGCTTTGATTAAATTTTTTAAAACTCTATTACCGCGAAAATAATTTTTAATCTGCGGAGGAAAAACGCCGATAATATAGCTATGCCCTGTATAAATAGTCGGCTCGTTTATGGGAAGCCAAAATTTTATCTCGCTTCCCAATTCATCGATGATTTTTTCAACATAGCGGCTAAAATATTCTATTGTTTTTTTATTTTCCCAGCCACCGATGTCGCGAATCCATAACGGATCAGTCCAGTGCCAAAGCGTCACGAACGGCTCAAGGCCGCGCGAGCGAAGCGCGCGAATCACTTGCCGATAATGCTCGATTTCTTTCTCATCCCACTTCCCTTCTTCCGGCTCAACGCGCGACCATTCAATGGAAAAACGATGCGCGTTGTGCCCGAGTGATTTGGCGATATCAAAATCTGCCTCATAGTGGTTGTAATGATCGCAAGCACGCCCGGAAATGTAATTTTGAGGATCCTGCGCCTGTTCTTTAATACCCGACCAGTTGGGCAAATAGCCGAATTTCTTTTCAGCTTCTCGCGCCAACCGTTCGGCGTTTTCTTTCTCCCATTCGCTCCAATCATTGCGGTTACCTCCCTCCACCTGATGCGCGCTCGTCGCCGCGCCCCAATAAAAATTTTCAGGAAAACGTTTTTCCATAATAATAACAAGTATAATACTGTGAATTACGAAATGGAATTTTTTGTTCGCCTCTATCTTTAGAACTTCCTCCCAGCCACCTTTCAAATGCATCGGGCTGGCAGTGGGATCCTTAGGCTACAAATATAATAAAGGCGAGCATTTGAAAGGTGGCTGGGAGGAAGTTCAGCCAAGGGATCCCACCGCCAACCCGATACAAAAAATTCCATTTCGTAATTCACAGTATTATAGTATTTTTATTGTTATTTTACAAAAAAATGTTATAATTGATTCTATGACTAGAGAAAAATTGCAAATGTCATTTTTCATCGGACTATTACTGGCAACGGCCACAATCGCGTTTTTGATATTCCTGCCTTACTTTGACGTTTTAGTCGTGGCGGCCGTTCTGGCTATAATCTTTGATCCGCTTTACATTAAAATACTCACCTTGAGCCGAAAAAAAGAATGGCTGGCCTCTCTTTTTACCATATTTATCATTGTTTTAATTGTCTTGATACCGCTTTCTCTTTTAGGGGTTTTAGTGTGGCAAGAAGCGGCGCAGTTTTACGGCGAATTCACTCAAAATAACGGGCAGGACGGTATCCTGATTCAATTTGGCGAATATCTCAACGCGAAATTGGCGATGATCAGCCCTGCGCTTTCTCTTAATACCGAGCAAATAATCCGCCAAACGGCGAGCTGGATATTGGAAAATACCGGGGCGATATTCTCTAGCGTCGCACAATTCGTCTTCGGGCTTTTCCTGACGATAATCACCGTGTTTTATCTTTTGAAGGACAGTTCTAGAATATCGCACGCCGTGACCCGCTTAAGCCCGCTCAGCGACGAACACGACGCGGTTCTTATAAAAAGATTCACGACGACCGTTCATTCGGTGGTGGTTGGCACGCTGACCGTCGCGCTGATCCAGGGGCTTTTGGTCGCGATCGGTTTTTCCATTTTCGGCGTACCGCGTGGCCTACTTTGGGGAGCGGTCGCCGCCATCGCCGCGCTGGTCCCATTCATCGGCACGACCATCGTCGTTGCTCCAGCCGTCGCTTATCTTTTTATCACCGGAAACATTCCGGCCGGTATCGGCTTGCTGATCTGGGGAGCGACCGCCGTCGGAATGATTGATAACTTTCTCGCCCCCAAGCTCATTGAGCGCGGCATAAAAATCCACCCTCTGCTGATTCTTTTCAGCGTTTTGGGCGGGCTGGCGTTTTTTGGACCAATCGGTTTTCTGGCCGGCCCGCTGATTTTAAGCTTGCTCTTCGCTCTCCTTGAAATGTATCAGGCGAAATTTGTAGAGGTTTGACCCGAAGATCCGATGTCCTTGAGACCCGACCTCCACCCGCTGAATCCGACCTACTCATAAGTTATTTGTTTACAATCAAACGAAAGGAATTAAAATGAATTCTGGTTGTTGGAGGTCGGGTCTCGCCATATTGATGGACCGCTTAAATTCCTAATCTAGCGAGGTTCAACCTCCAACAACAAAAAGTTTTTTATCATCCGGACATTATGCGGCAACAAATAGCTCAAAAGCAAAAAGAAGTCAGCGGGCGGAGGTTAAACCCCAGCGGAAGCCCGACCTCCTGGCACGCGCTTTCTTTATCCGAAATCGAACAAAATCTGGGCACACAGATCGGCTCGGGACTGACGCGCGCGCGCGCGGAAGAATTACTCCGAACTCACGGACCCAATAAAATCCCTGAAGCAAAAGTTGATTCCCTGCTGGTGCTGTTTCTAAGACAATTCAAAAGCCCGCTGATTTTTATATTGCTGGCCGCGAGCGGCGCAGTTTTTTATTTAGGCGAAATAATAGACGGGGCGATTATACTCTTCGTCTTGATTTTCAACGCGATCGTCGGCACGATTCAGGAAGGCAAGGCGCAAAACACCCTCTCGGCGCTTAAAAGATTCACCCAAACTAACGCCACCGTCCTGCGCGACGGAAAAGAAATTATCATCCCCGACGCCGAAGTCGTGCCGGGCGATGTCCTTATTCTCCAAGAGGGCGAAAAGGTGTCGGCGGACGCGCGCGTGATAGAATCGCGCGATTTGACGCTTGACGAAGCGGCGCTCACCGGCGAATCGCATCCTATTCACAAAATAACTGAACTACTTGAACAACCGAATTTGCCCGTGGCCGATCAAAAAAATATGATATTCAAAGGAACATACATAACAGCGGGCAACGGCCGAGCAATCGCGTCGGCTACAGGCACGAATACGGTCATTGGTAAAATCTCAGAGAAAATCACTCTCATAGAATCGGAAATCCCTCTCAAAGCGAATGTCCGCTATTTATCGCGTTTGATTGTCATAGTGGTTGCCGCGATAATCAGCCTGCTTTTTATCGGAGGCATCATCGCCGGCCAATCGGCTATAGAAATGTTTAAAGTGGCGGTTTCTTTGGCCGTCTCCATAATCCCTGAAGGATTACCGATTGTAATGACGATTGTTTTAGTAAGCGGGGTGTCCCATATGGCGCGCCGCAACGCACTGGTGAAAAAATTGCAGGCGGTGGAAGCGCTCGGGCAAACCCGCGTCATCGCCGTGGACAAAACCGGCACCATCACCAAAAACGAAATGATAGTCAAAGAGCTTTTCGCCGGCAGGAAAACTTTTAAAATTTTCGGCTCTGGATACAACCCTAAAGGCGAAATAGTTTATGGAGAAAACGCGATTGACCCAATCAGCCATCCGGAGCTGATCACGGCCGGGAAAATCGCCGCTTTCTGCTCCAACGCCCATCTGTCGGTCTTGGAAGAAACCGGCTCTTATAAAGTAACCGGAGACCCGATGGAAGCGGCTCTCTTAGTATTCGCCCAAAAAATCGGCTTTCACAAGCACGAACTGGAAAACGAATTCCCCAAGCTGAACGAAATCCCTTTTGATTATCAAAAAAAATACCACGCCGTTTCCCATAAATCGGGTGGCCGTCAGTTCGTGTCGGTAATCGGGGCACCGGAAATGATTTTATCATTATCAAAAAAAATATTAAAAGACGGGAAAGAGGGGCCGTTTGAGGAAAAAGACAGAAACGAAACAGAAGAGAGATTTCTCGCCCTATCGCGCGCCGGCATGCGCGTCATCGCTTTGGCAATGGCTGAATTGCCTTTGGAAAAAGAACTGAAAACGCACGACCATCTTCCGCCACTTGTTTTTGTCGGATTGTGCGGTATAGAAGACGCTCCGCGCGAAGAAGCGAAAGACGCGATCGCCCAAGCGCAGGGAGCGGGCGTGCGCGTCGTGATGATCACCGGCGATCATAAAGAAACTGCCGTCGCCGTCGCCCGGGCAGTCGGGATTTTTCGCGATGGAGACACCATCCTTACCGGCGCGGAAATAGACGCGCTCTCCGATGCGGAGCTGGCGCTCCGGCTTGATTCAACTTCGGTTTTCGCCCGCGTCACGCCGGAACATAAGCTTAAAATAATCCAAGCATACAAACAAAGAGGTGAAATTATCGCGATGACCGGCGATGGTATCAACGACGCCCCGCCTTTGGTCGCGGCCGATCTGGGCGTAGCCATGGGCAAAATCGGCACGGAAGTGGCCAAAGAGGCCAGCGACATCGTCCTTTTGGACGATAATTTCGCGAGCATCGTCGCGGCCATAGAAGAGGGCCGGAACATCTACAAAACAATTAAAAAGGTCATTCTCTATCTTTTTTCTACCAGCTTGGGAGAGGTGCTGATAATCGGTGGGACGCTGGTCTTGGGGTATCCTTTGCCGGTGCTCGCGGCGCAAATTATCTGGCTTAATCTCGTCACCGACGGATTTCTGGATGTCGCGCTCGCGATGGAACCAAAAGAGGCCGGTCTTCTGGATAAAAATTTTGAGCGGCCAAAAAAATATCTGATGGATAAACTGATGGTCGTGCGGATGGCGGTAATGGGAATTACGATGATGGTTGGATCGCTCTGGGTTTTCAGCGGTTATTTTGAACAAGACCTGCCAAAAGCAATGACGATCACTTTGACGACGCTCGCGATATTTCAATGGTTCAACGCCTGGAACTGCCGTTCCGAAGACAAATCAATTTTCAAAATGAGTCCGTTTTCCAACAAATATCTCATAATGGCGACTTTGATTATAATCAGTCTTCAGATCATGGCCGTTTACGCTCCGTTTATGCAAAAAATATTGAAAACCGTTCCTCTTCTGTGGCATGAATGGGCGCTGGCCGCCGCCGTGGCGTTTTTCATAGTCATTGCCGAAGAATGGCGCAAATTCGCATATTCAATTTATAAAGTAAAAAGTTCGTAAAGTTAAAGGTCTTAGTTTTTGACTTTATAAACTTTACGAACTTTATAAACTTTTAACTTATTTTTATGTTTGACATCCTCGCTATCGTTCAATCAGCCGGATATTTTGGAATTTTCGGAGTTATTCTGGCCGAATCAGGTTTACTATTCGGGTCATTCTTCCCAGGCGACAGTCTTTTATTTATGGCCGGCGTATTGGCCGGAAAAGGATTTTTGAGCCTCCCTATCGTAGGCGCGATAATATTCATCGCGGCCGTTTTAGGGAACAGTGTCGGCTACGTCAGCGGGCGCTTCTTCGGCCCGAAAATTTTCAAGAGAGAAGATTCTTTCTTTTTCCATAAAGATTATCTTGAGCGGACGAAAAATTTTTACAAACACCACGGCACCAAAACAATCATTCTTGCGCGCTTCATACCGATCGTGCGCACGCTCGCGCCCATTTTCGCCGGAGTCGGGCATATGCCCTACAACACATTCATCACTTACAATATTATCGGGGCCGCGCTTTGGAGCTTCGGCCTGACCGGTCTCGGCTATCTACTAGGCAATATTGTGTCCGACATTGATCGCTATATCATCCCGATCGTCATCCTGATCATCGTCGTTTCGCTAATACCAACGGCGAGAGAATATTATAAAAGTAAAAAATGAATTAAGAATTATGAATACAGAAAAATCAAATCCGCGTCTTGTGTCCATAATTCGTAATTCATAATTCGTAATTCGCATTTACTTTCCCGCTAATTGTCCGCAAGCGCCAGAGATGTCCTCGCCGAAACTCACGCGGAAAGTGCATGATACGCCGGATTTTTTCAAAATATCAAAAAATCGCCTCATCTGCTCTTGGGAAGAAGCGCGAAAAGTCGGCATTGATTCGCCCTTCGCGAATGTCTGATGATATTTAATCAGATTTATATGATACAGCTTATTCCCTTTCATAAGCCCGGCCAGTTCGCGCGCGCATTTGTCGGAATCATTCACTCCGCCAAGCAAAATATATTCAAACATCACTTTGCGCCGCGTTTTTTCAACATAATCGGCTATCGCCGGCATCAGTTTTTTCAACGGATAAGCAAGGTTAACCGGCATTATTTTAGAACGAATCTCATCGGTGGGCGCGTGCAATGAAATAGCCAGATTTACCCCGTTAGAAACAGAACGTCCCTCAGCTTGATGCGATGATAAATGCGGTTTAGTTTTAGCGAACATACGGCTTAATGTCTCGTGCGAATTTCTAACGGGGTTGATCTGCGATTTTTCATCGGCGAATTTTTTTATACCGGCCGCCACTCCGCAGGTGGAAATGGAAATGTGCCGCGCTCCAAGATTAAGACCGTCTTTATCATTCAATATGCGCACCGATTCCATTACATTATCGTAGTTGTTAAACGGCTCACCCATGCCCATATACACGATGTTAGTCACCTTTTCTTTTTTATTTTTCAGCAAGCGCGCAAAATACAAAACTTGATCAACAATCTCCCCAGCTTCCAAATTCCTGGCAAATCCCATCTTGCCGGTGGCGCAAAAACCGCACCGCATAGCGCATCCTACCTGCGAAGAAACGCAAACTGTTCTTCTATTTCTATCATGCTTCATCAGCACCGCTTCAATAAAAAAATCATCGCTAGTTTTAAACAGCGCCTTTATAGTGTCCTTCTCCGCCGATTCTTTTTGATTCACAAGCGATATATCAGAAATATGAATTTTCTCTCTCAATAATTCTCTTAGCTTTTCCGGCAGATCAGTCGCCTCGTCCCAATCGGCAATCAGCCGCGCGAACACGTTTTTTTTCGCCTGCCTCGCGCGAAAAGCTGAATAATTGTTTTTTATAATTATTTCCTCCAGTCTTTTAATATTCATAATCAATAATAGCGTATGGTATTTTCACCAAAAATACAAATTTATAAAATAATTTTCCAAATAAAAAAGCCCGCGGTGCTCAATGAGTCCGCTGACGGCTTGTGTCATTTCATAACACTTAACCTTGAGGAAGATTCCGCTCGAGGAATTTAAAAAGATTTTTTCCTAAAATCTTTTCTCTGACTGAAGAAGATAATCCCCTCCTCTTCAATTCATGATCTAACACTTCCATCCTCCGTGGAGTATTTAGTATAAACGGATGGTGCGGAAACCTAGGCTTAAACTTACCCAGAGTATCCAGTTTTTTACTTAGCTCTCCGATATGCTTTTCCCATTCACCAAGATCCTGTGTGCAATATGGGCCGTCCCCGCCTATCACAATAAAATCCTCGCCACAGACTTGTAGCATGTAATGAAGATGATTAAAAAACGGTTCTAAGTCATTTCTTTTCTCATCAAGAATGAAAGTGAGTGTTGGAATGCCCACTATCCCGCCACAGTTTGAGATGTCACGCAGGATATAAAAAGGAATGTTCCGCGGATGATTATGTATGTTATAACCCCCTGAATGAGAAGCGACGACAGGGATTTTTAAACCTACACTATCAATGAATCTCAGCGCGCCTGCTGCCGTATTGCAACCGGCATGAGATAAATCCAGAATCGAGCCGGCTTCGGCACATGAGATTATAAACCTCTTGCCCTTTTTCGTTAGGTCGTCAAGACTGGCAAACCCGCCACCGTATTCATTATGCCCCTCATACGCAAGAGTTGTGATCCTAATCCCTTCTTTATATAAAAGATTAACATCAGAGTCTCCTGGAGGGTTTTGCAATCCAAGGACTACCTTAATCTTATCCTCCGCAAGTAAATCTTTCGCAATCTCAACGATTTTGATTTGCGGTTGAGATTCAAGAGTGCCGCGATATTCCCTATGATACTTTAGGACTTCTTTCATCGTCTTTGCCCACGGTGGCGCTGAAGTTAAATGCGCCAGTGAAAGCAATTCCGGAGTCAGCTCCGGGTCGGCAATCGGCGGTTTCCCTTCCGGCGCCAAAAAAGCAAGAAAATCAGCATATTTCATCATTACACCTCCTATGGTTAAATGTTATTTATCTTATTCAGTTTTCAAAATACAATCTTAACAAGATAACATAAATATATCTATCAGTCAATAGCGTTATTTTTTCACCAGTGGCACAAAGGCAAATCCAGGATATTCCAGTTTTTCAAATTCGGTTTCTGATTTTTTAATATAGAGCCAGATGCTACTTCCAATAGGCGCGACAATGCGCCCGCTGATTTTTAATTGTTCCAGCCAAGCTGGCGGTATTTCAGATCCGGACGCGGCGGCGATAATTTTGTCAAAAGGCGCTTGTTCAACTAATCCTTTAGTCGCATCTCCGCATGAAAAAGAAATATTTTGAAATTTATACTTTTGCAAATTCTTTTGTCCGAATTCATAAAGTTCTGGAATTCTCTCAACAGCATAAACACTTCCCTTTTCTCCTACAATACTCGTCAAAATCACCGTCTGCCAGCCGGAGCCGGAACCCGCATCCATTACTTTGTCGCCCGCTTGCGGCTGAAGCAACTCCAACATAAAAGCCACTGTCGCCGGCTGGGAAATGGTTTGTCCCCATCCGATAGGTAATGGATAGTCGCCGTAGGATTCCGACTTGTATTCCTCCGGCACAAAATCTTTCCGATCCACGTTCAAAAACGCGCCAATAATACGCTCTGTTTTTAAATATCCTTCTTCTATCAGACGCTGAACTAATTCGCTGTTATTATTTGACATAACAAAAATCATAGCATATTATTCGCCACATAGTCTATTATATTATTGTTTGTCGCTCATTTAAAACAAAATAACAATGGAAAGGAGAATGATGCTATGGGAAATAAAACTCGGGAAGAAAGAACGGCTATAATAAAATACCTAAGAAAAAATTACTGCGCTTCTTTAAAAGAGACTGCGCGACATTTCAAGCTCAATAAATCTACTATCAGTAAACGCCTCAGGGAAAACTTGGGAATGTCATTCTTGGATTTTCGCCGATTCTTTTTTGGGCGCGCTTTAGTTAAATACGCGCGCAAGCATCCTCACGCGACTTTACGGGAATCGGCCGATCATTTTGGAGTTGGTATTACATTCATACGGAATCACTTAAATAACAACGGTATCCAAAGAAAAAAACGCGTTCAAGTCGTCACCGACACTATTCGGAGCGACTACATTGAATCAAACCAATCAGCAAATCTAAAGGAGATAGCGGGTCATTTTTCAGTTTCAACAACCACAATCAGAAAACTCATCAAAAAATTCAAAATTCCTTACTGCCCTAAAAATAAAAAAATAAACACGACAGCATTGGCTGATTACATCAAAGAACACCCCGAAGCCACACTTTCAAAAATTGCCGGTCACTTTAAAGTGACGGATGAAGCAATACGGCGACGTATACAAGCCGCGCGTCTTCCGTATAAATGCAAAATAATATACAGAAAATTTTCCAAGGACCAATTCGCGCGCTACACTGCCGATAATCCTTCGGCAACTTACGAAGAACTGGCTAAGTATTTCAATGTCAGTATCGCCACGGTGAAACGCTGTAAACGCAACTGTCGCTCTCTCGTTTCTGAAATTTATTTAGCCAGATATGTCACTAAACACCCTGGCGTGAAATGGCAAACACTCAAAAAACACTTCCCGGGAATTTCCATTAAAAAATGTTTTTCTGACGGCGTACCGCGCGAATGGACAAAAGAAGTCGTTGAAAAATTATTAGATGAATGGGTTTTGCAGTTTGGAGATGAATTGATACCAAGCTTACTGGCGGAAAAAGCGAGATATCTGAATCGCACGTTCTATAAATTTGAACTCTATAGAAAATACCCGCTACATTACTGGAGATTTGATTCGCTGATTTACCCGCTCTTTGGCATGGATATGCCGAAAAACTACGAAGAAGAACTGCAAATGCAATGGTCGCCTCAAGAAATCCTGCATAAACGATACCGCAAACTTCTTAAACTTCACCATCCCGATAGACATTACAACAATTCTCAAACGGCCAAAATAGTTCACTTTAAATTCCGTTGGGTAGTAAAAGCGTACCACCATCTCCTCAAACGACGCGAAAAACTAACTCTCGGCGAACCGCCCCACTGGCCATCAAACAAATATCTATCTAATAATGGCAAAAGAATCGCGTCTTCTTAACATAAAAGCCCCGTCAAATCTGACGGGGCTTTATCTTTTATCCATTTAGTCAACTGTTTGACGATCGTCAAACAGTTGACTAAAATTAATCCTTAAACAATTTATCATAATTCTGTCACTGAATAATCAATAATGGTATCTTTGTCTGAAAATATGAATTCACCTTTGAAATTCTTGCCGGCTAAAAATAGTGGTAGCCAATAGCGGTCGTCCGGCCACATCTGATCAAACGGTATTTCATTACGCGCGAACCATTTCGGCAACATCTCGTCCGATTCCTGCGGTTCGCCGTCAAACAATGTTACGGAAAATATGTGCACTTCCATTGCCGTTTGATCGTCGTTATACACGAAAGTTACGACTCCGCGTTTTTTCATATCGCGCGGGATCAAGCCGACTTCCTCCTCCAACTCGCGCAAAGCCGCCACTTCAATTGTTTCGCCGTCTTTGATCTTGCCGCCAAACCCGTTCCACCGGCCGGCGCCGAATCCGCGCTTCTTCATCCCAAGTAAAATTCTTGAGTCGTCGTAAATGACGCAGAGCGTCAAAACTTTTTTAGAAAAACCGTCCGATATTGACCCCGTCCTTGAAAAGCACATATAATTTGACTTGGGTATTTTTAATTACAATTATCGCGTTTTTATCATTTAAAAATAACGGCCAGTGCGTTGCGCGCGGAACACAGTGCTTTTCAAGGGCGGGGTTGACATAAGTTAATTTATGTTTTAATATTATAGTAAGTTAATTTTACCTTAAACCAACCATTCTGAAAAGCCATCCTACGCATAAAGCTACGGAATGGCAAAGGAGGTGAGCACATTGAAAAATATAATATTCGCGTTAGTCGGGCCGTCGGGGTCCGGAAAAAGCACATTGATTAAAGAAGCGCTGGATATAATCGGCAATAAAATCGGGATTATCCGATCTCTCACGACGCGAGTGCAGAAAGACGAACTTGATGCATTGTTTTACAATTTCGTAACGCAACAAGATTTTAGCAAAAGAATCTTCGCCACCGAGTTGATTGAATGGACAGAATATGCCGGCAATTCTTACGGCTATGAAAAAACAACCGTTGATGCCGTGCTTAAAGAAAAACTCGGTATTTGCGCCTCTGATGAGCATGGGGTAATAGCTTTGATGTATGCAGGATACCGTGTAAAAGCGATCAGGATTGCCCCGATATATCAAAAATCGCCAATCAGCGACGAACGAGAAAAAGCGGACAGAGAGCGCCGTAAAGTACACATCACTTATCAGAAAGAGATCATAAATTCTTTTCTGAAAGGCGGAAAAGAAAAAGCGGTAAAAGAGCTTGCCGGCTACATAAAAAACTTCACGAAAGGAGGGAGACTATGATTTATTTAATAGTTATTTCAGGACTGCTTATTCTCGCGACTGATAGGTTCGCAATGCGCGCCGAACGGCTAAGATTAAAAGATTTGTCGTCGGCGTATAAACAAATGGAGACGGCCTTAATAACTGGATTCTTAGCATATGTGTCATTGGCGGGGAGCGTCATCCTG
>Ga0209542_10010400_pt1 | contig 16789 bp, 16 predicted proteins | sample RifCSPhighO2_01_FD_184028 | JGI IMG/M metagenome (GOLD analysis project Ga0209542, IMG submission 184028) | Soil microbial communities from Rifle, Colorado - Rifle CSP2_plank highO2_0.1 (SPAdes) (version 2) | ecosystem: Environmental > Terrestrial > Deep subsurface > Rock core/Sediment ...
AGGATGTCCACATACGCACCATCCAGTAGCATTGCGTTCACAACCAGAATGGACTTCATACCACCTTACCTCCAGTTGAGTTCGTTGGCCCGTTTGATGATGCCCTGCACCCGATCAGGGGAAAGCACCGCCACGGAACCGAGGAACATTGATGACGCGCCTGCACTGTGGAGAATATCCACGTCGTAGGGGCACAGAACGCCCCCGCCGGCATTGATCGGCTTTGTGATGCCGACATCCCGCGCGCGATACACCCACTCTGCAACAAGCGGCAAAAGTGGTCTGCCGGACAATCCGCCACCGCCATACTTCTTGAGCGGCGACTCGCCATCCTTGCTTAGCAACTTTTTCTGCGCGTCGGCAAGATCCTTCCATGGGATCGTGTTTGACACGCAGATCGCATCGCATGAAGGATGCTCGGCGATTTTCTGTATCGCCCTCGACGGTACGACCACATTGAACTTCGCCATGAACGGGATTTTTAACGTCGACAAAGCATCCAACGATTGCAATGCCTCATCGATGATCTTGCTCGGGTCAACGCCGGCATTCGGGCAGGAAAAATTTACCTGTAACCCGAACAGTGCGGCAAAGTCGTCTTTGTGTGCGCCCAGCACATCCGCAAACATCCTTGTCCGATCAAGACGCTTCTTGGACGTGTCGTCCGTCTCATTGTCCTGTCCAACCGCCATGAATGAGAGAAAAAACGGCTCCGTCCGCTTCTGCCACTCCTTTTGCTGCAGCATGCGGACAATCCCCTTGTTCCGCAATCCGACCGCATTCAGAATCACGCGGTGACGAAAACTGGTCACGATACACGGCGGAAAGAGCTGCCACGGGCGGATATTTCCTTTGCGCGGATGAACTGTTACCGTCTTGGCAACAAATGTCATCCCTCTGAAAGAAAACCCTCTGTACATCATCCGGTAGAAGGGATGAAACCAATACCCTTCGCCAAAGAACCCTTGCACGCCGGAGGCGCCAAGGATGTTGCCAAAATCAATGCCTCGCAGCTTCATCGCGCATACCTCGCTATGATGTTAAGTTACAAAAACAGTCAGGGTTACCCCCGACCTCCTTGCCTTTCTTTCCTTCTGCACACCAGTATGGAAAACTCCCGATGAAATGTCAAATGAATGTGAATCACTCGTCCGACGACTCTTGCGTGCGGATGGATGGCGCGCCGCCGTGTGCGCGATGCCGCCGCGCGACACGAAGGCGCGCGAGTTCTTTTTCAAGCGCCGCCGCAACGCGGGCGTACTCCACATCGTCCTGCCGCGCGACTTTCTGCCGCATGAGATCTTCCGCGCGCTGTCGTGCCTCCTCGGCTTTCGCGATGTCAATTTCTTCCGCGCGCTCCGCGCTGTCCGCAAGCACAACCACCTCGCTGCCTTTACGCACTTCCAAAAATCCGCCAAGCACAACCATGGAGATCGCATCCCCGCCCTTGCGGATCTGCATCGCGCCGGATTTCAGTACCGACACCAGCGGCATGTGATCAGGCAAAACGGTGATCTCGCCGTCTTTCGTATCGATCGTCAGCGCATCGATCGTGTCTTCATAGACGACTTTTTCCGGCGTGATGATTTTGAAAGCGATCTGTGCCATATATACTACTTCACCTCATCAATCCCGCCCTTCATATAGAACGCCTGCTCCGGCTTGCCATCGTGCTTCCCTTCCAGAATTTCATCAAAACCACGGACCGTTTCCGCAAGCGACACATAGGTTCCGTTCATCCCCGTAAAGTTCTCCGCCACAAAGAATGGCTGACTCAAAAACTTCTGAATCTTCCGCGCACGCGCCACGATTTTCTTATCCTCCTCGGACAATTCATCCATACCGAGAATCGCGATGATGTCCTGAAGATCCTTATATCGCTGCAAAACTTTTTGCACACCACGCGCCACGCGATAATGTTCTTCGCCGACGATCTTCGGATCCAGAATGGTCGATGTGGAATCCAACGGATCAACGGCGGGATAGATGCCTAGCTCCGCGAGCGACCGCGTGAGCACGACTGTCGAATCAAGGTGCGCGAACGTCGTTGCGGGCGCAGGATCGGTTAAGTCATCTGCCGGCACATACACTGCCTGCACGGACGTGATGGATCCTTTCGTCGTAGATGTGATGCGCTCCTGAAGCGATCCCATTTCTTCCGCGAGCGTGGATTGATAGCCCACCGCCGATGGGATGCGTCCGAGAAGCGCGGACACTTCCGATCCCGCCTGCGTGAAGCGAAAAACATTATCAACAAAAAGCAGAACGTCTTTGCCTTCCTGATCGCGGAAATATTCTGCCATCGTCAATCCTGTCAGACCGATACGTAAGCGCGCACCGGGCGGCTCGTTCATCTGTCCGAACACGAGCGTTGTTTTGTCCAAGACACCCGATTCCGTCATCTCGCGGTAGAGATCGTTTCCTTCGCGCGTGCGCTCTCCCACACCGGCAAACACGGAAAATCCTCCGTGCTCGCTTGCGATGTTGCGAATAAGCTCCATCACGATCACCGTCTTACCGACACCAGCGCCGCCGAAAAGGCCGACTTTCCCTCCTTTCACGAACGGACAAATGAGGTCGATCACCTTGATGCCCGTCTCGAAAATTTCGTCTTTCGTGGACTGTTCCGCAAATGTCGGGGCGCTGCGATGGATCGGCAGCCGCTGCACGTTTTTTGCGAGGTCATCCTTTCCATCAATGGGATTTCCCACGACGTCGAACATGCGCCCTAGTGATTCTTTCCCGACCGGAACGGAAATGGGCGCGCCGGTATCAACCACGTCCTGTCCGCGCATCAGACCGTCCGTTGATGTCATTGCGACCGTGCGAACGGTATTGGAACCAAGGTGCTGCTGCACTTCCAAAACGATCGTGCGTTTGTTCTGTGCCACTTCCAGCGCCTGATAGATTGCCGGCAGCTTCTTTTCGAAAGAAACGTCCACAACCGGTCCGATGATTTGTGTGATTTTTCCTGTATTCATAAAACGTTATGGTTAGATGATTTTCTGTATTCAAAATTCAATACTGCTATCCTTCCAACGCGGCGCGACCGGCGGAGATTTCCAAAATTTCTTGTGTGATCTTCGATTGGCGCAGCTGATTGTAGGCAAGCGTGAGATCGTCAATGATGTCTCCCGCCGCCTCCGTCGCGTTTCTCATCGCCACCATGCGCGCGGACTCCTTCGACGCATTGGATTCCAAGATCGCGTGATAGAGCTGTACTTCGATCAGGCGCGGGAAAATTTCAGACAGCGCTTCTTCTTCGCTTGGTTCCGCGGCGTAAGCGATCTGCTGCTCGCTCAAGCCGTACTCGCGCGCCAGAACGTCCATCTCCGCCAATTGTTTTTCAAGATCAATGCGCGACACGGGAAGAAGCTGGCGAATTTTCAACTGCTGCACGACGGGATTCACAAAGTCCGTATACACCATCGCCACTTTGTCATAGTGCCGATCGGTATATGCATCAATCACAAGATGCGAGAGCGGTCGCACGGCATCCACGGTCGGATTATAATTGAGCTGCGGGAAAGACGCGATGATGTCTTTGTTGAGTGAACGCACAAATCGCTCCCCTTTTTTCCCAACCGTCACAAAATCCACGACCAGCTTCTCTTTCGGCGTCGATGACGCGACGCGACGCGCGCCGACGCGATTGGTGAGAAGCTTGTCCGGCGCAAGAAGTTCCTCGCGCACTTTTTTGAAAATCTGTGCATTAAACGAACCGCACAATCCCTTATTGGACGTGATGACGATCAAGAGAACTTTTTTTACATCGCGCACGGCAAGCAGCTCATGCTGGTTTGGCAAAAAACCCTGCGCGATGTCCGTGAGCACGCTCCACGCGGCATGCGCATAAGCGCGCACGGCAAGAACGGCGGCGATCGCCTTCTTCATCTTCACCGCAGAAACGACCTCCATCGCATTGGTCACTTTGCGGGTATTCTTGATCGATTTGATGCGACGCCGAAGGTCGCGTGTGTTTGCCATAGTGTGCAGTCCAAAAACCCTTAATAAAAAATCGATTATTCCCCCTGATACACTTCCTTGAATTCCTTAATCGCCTTTTCCAGTCGCGCAACAATATCTTCCGTCAGCTCTTTGCGTGTCGCGATATCCGCAAGAAGTGCGGCGTGCGATGCGTTGCAGTATGTTCCGAACCCTTCTTCCCATGCCTTAATCCGTTCCACTGCGACATCGTCAAGATGTCCGCTTGTCAGCGCATAGATAATGGTGACTTGCTGCGCGACGGAAAGCGGCTTATATTGATCCTGTTTGAGCACTTCGATCGTACGCTTGCCACGCTCCAATTGCTTGCGCGTTTCCTCATCCACATCGCTGCCAAACTGTGCGAACGCTTCCAGCTCGCGATACTGCGCAAGCCCCAAACGTAATTTTCCCGACACGCTTTTCATCGCTTTGATCTGCGCCGCGCCACCGACGCGCGAAACGGAGAGACCGACATTCAACGCCGGACGCACTCCCTTGTAGAACAAGTCGGTTTCCAAATATATCTGTCCGTCCGTGATGGAAATGACATTCGTCGGGATGTAGGCGCTTACATCACCAGCTTGCGTTTCAATGATCGGCAACGCCGTGATTGATCCGCCGCCATGCGCCGCGTTGCGCCGCGCCGCGCGCTCCAGAAGACGCGAGTGCAGATAAAACACGTCGCCGGGATAGGCCTCGCGCCCCGGCGGACGGCGTAGAAGCAGTGATACTTGTCGATAGGCCTGCGCATGCTTAGAAAGATCATCATACACGATCAGGACATCTTTTCCTTGATCCATAAAATATTCTCCAAGCGCCGTTGCCGCATAGGGCGAAAGATAGATCAGCGATGCGGGATCGGACGCGCCGGTTAACACGACGGTCGTGTAGTCCAATGCGCCGTGTTTCTCCAGTGTCGCGACAATTTTTCTGATCTTGGCTTCCCGCTGTCCGATTGCGACATAGATGCAAATCACATCCTGTCCCTTCTGATTGATGATCGTATCCAATGCGATCGCCGTTTTTCCTGTCTGGCGATCCCCGATGATCAGCTCCCGCTGACCGCGACCGATCGGAATCATCGCATCGATTGCCTTGATGCCGGTCTGCAACGGAACGGTCACCGGCTCGCGCGTGATCACACCGGGCGCGATCTTCTCTACGGAATATTCCTTGTCCGATACGATCGCTCCTTTGCCGTCTACCGGCGCAAGAAGGCCGTTAAGCACTCGTCCGACCATCTTTTCTCCCACTGGTACTGAAAAAATCTTCCCCGTACCGCGCACGACATCCCCTTCCATGACTTCCTTATAGTTTCCGAAAATCACCGCACCGATCCGATCCTCCTCAAGGTTCAATGCAAGCCCCGGCATCTGCGCGCCATCGCGCGTTTCGAAAAGAATGATCTCCGATGACACGACATCCGGCAGTCCGGCGATCATCGCGATTCCATCCCCGACTTCCAAAACGGTCCCGACCGCTTCTTTTTTTGCGTGATCCTCGAATGCATGGATCTGCTCTTTCAATTTTTTGATGATGAGTTCCGCCTGTGCCATAGAGGTTTGCATTGGTAAATTATGCGCCTGTCAGATGCGTCGTAAGCCGCTTCAATGTGCGCCGCAGGGAAAGATCATAGAGCGCATGATTATACCGTACCCTCACGCCGCCATGCAAAGCCGGATCAATGATCGCACGCACCGCCGTATGTGATGGCGCGGAAGCGACGGCGAGCACTTTTTCCGTGAGCGCTTTCGACAGCGCGGCGGTACTCCACATCTTTATTTCCGGCAGCATCCCTTTCTTGCGCAGCAGTGTTTCATATTCTTTCAAAATGCGCGGGAGAAGATAGAATTTCTTCTGCTTTTGCAAAAAAACACACAATGCATCCACGACCGATCGCGCATCGCCGCGCTCACGCGTCGCGTCCAACAATACGGCTGCGTAATGGCGAGGATCAACCATAATCATTTCTTTTGTGTCAGCAGTGATTCAACAACTTTTTCAGCACCGATACGCTCCGTATGCGTCGCGAGAACTTTTTCCGTCGCCGCGACGACAAGCTCCGCGATCTCACCCTTCACTTCTCCCATGATTTTTTGTTTCTCCGCCGCGATCGCCTTCTGTGTGTCCGCAAGCATCTGCGCGGCGTCTGCTCTTGCCCTCTCCTGCGTCGTCGCAGCGAGCGTTGCGGCATATTCTTCCGCACGCGCGATCAGTTCCTGCGATTTTTTCTGCGACGACGCCAATTCTTCCTTCTTTTTTTTCTCGAGCGTCGCGCGCTCTTCCTTGATGTGTTCCGCTTCCGCCATACTTTCCTCGACGCTTATGCGCCGCCGCTCCAAGATACGCAGAATCGGCGCGTAGAGAAATTTGTGAAGTACGAAAAGCAGGATCCCGAAGTTAATCACCTGAATCGTAAAAAGCCGCCAATCGATGCCGAATTGTGAGAGAATTTCCATATACTTTTTTTCCGTTTCTACATGCGCCCGCCCTGATTAGACAAATCGCGCGATGAATGCGATCACGAGCGCGAAGATCGCCAACGCTTCCGTGAACGCGATACCGATGAACATCGTCGCCTGCACCTTGCCAGACGCTTCCGGATTACGTCCCATCGCTTCCAGTGCGCGCCCAACGATAATACCGATGCCGATACCGGGTCCGATTGCGCCCAACCCCATGGCAAGACCCATTGCGAGGAGTTTTGCTGCTTCTGTCTCCATATTTTTGCGAGAGTTACGATTTATGAATTACGCATGACGAGTCGTGAATTTTTCATTCCCGATTCCTTATGCATGATTCAATGCGCGAGCGGCGTCATCGCGATCTTGATGAAAAAAAGCGTGAGAAGCGCGAACACGGCAGCTTGGATAAACCCTACGAACAACTCGAATGCCATGAGCGGGACGGGGAGAACGAGCGGCAAGAAAGCTGTCGCGACGGCAATCAACACTTCGCCGGCAAAGATATTGCCGAAAAGACGAAAAGAAAAAGACACGATCCGTGCCAGCTCACTGGCCAATTCTATCACGCCGACGAAAAAATTCAAGGGCGAGGAAAAATTGAAGAATTTCCCCGCATATCCCCCGATGCCAAGCGCACGCACACCGGCGATTTCGATCACGACAAACGCGATCAGCGCCAGTGCCAGCGTGACGTTCATATCCGTATTCACGCTACGCAAAAGAGGATGTTCGCCAAAGCGAATGCTGCCGATCCCCGGAAGAAATTCCGCCCAATTGGACACCCAAATAAAAAGAAAGATCGTCACGAGAAGCGGGAAAAATGCCGCAGCCATCTTCCTGCTGCCCAATACATCCGCGATGAAATCCAGAACATACTCGAAGAGCGTTTCAAGAAAATTTTGTATGCCGCGTGGCGCGACGGACAAACGTGCACCGACCCATATGCTTCCGACGATGAGAAATGCCATGACCGCCCATGTGGTCACGAGCGTATTGGTGATCGGCACTCCAGCGATTGCACCGAGTTTCTCTGCTGCGATGGCGATATGAAGATGGTCCATAGGTGCCTATGATCTGATGATTGTGAGGGAAAAACTTTCCATGATTGAAATCCAGTATACCATCGTATGCGTCACATGGCAACAAAAAATATGCGCGCTATATGCCAAAGACGTCCTGTGCATTCCGTGTCGTGTGCGATGCGATCAATTCCGTCGCCTCCCCTCGCAGCGCGGCGATATGCTCTCCGACCGCGCATACGTAGAGGGGTTCATTTCGCTCGCCGCGGTGCGGAGTCGGAGCAAGGTAAGGGCAATCCGTTTCCAATAATATTCGTCCTTCCGGAATCATCCTGATGACGGTATTGATTTCATCCGTATCCCGCTTAGCAAATGTCACATTCCCTGCAAAAGAAAAATACACATTCTCAAGCGAGAGAAATTTTTCCGTCACCGCGATGTTTCCGCCATAGCAGTGCAAAACAGCTTTTAGCTTATGGCTTTCATCCTTTGGAAATTCGCCCCGCAGGATATCAAACATATCTTCATAGACATCCCCGATCGAATCGCTACGTGAATCGTTGCGAGCGGGCATATTTCCGGCGGAGGAGCGACAATGAATGATGAGGGGCAGACGTAACTCTTGGGCGAGTGCCGCTTGCTTGAGAAACACTTCCTTCTGCCACGCCTTCTGCTCTGCGGTGATCGACGTTTTCGCGTGACTATGATAATCCAATCCGACTTCCCCGATCGCGATGACTTTTGCGGAGCTTCTGGCAAGTTCCCGCATTTTTATGATCGCTTTCTCCATTGCCGCGCGCCGCGCATCTTCCGGGTTGTCCGCGCCGATCCACTCTTCCCACTCCTGCGCGCGCCGTTGACCGCCGTTGAAAACGTGCGGATGGAGTCCGACTGTAGCAAAAACATCTCTATATGCAGCCGCACATCGCACGGCCTCTTGTGATTCTACAATGCTCGTACCGACAGTGATGATTTTCTCCACGCCCGCCTCCCGCGCACGCTGTAACACGGCACTGCGATCAGCATCAAACTTCGCGTCATGAATATGCGCATGCGTATCGATCATCATCATAAGAAACGACAAAAAAAATTATCCTCTTCCCTACAACGCAATACACTAGTGTAATATTTCGGAGCGTTATGTATACTGTTCCATTCTAAATTTCCTTATCGGAGCACATTCACTCGCTAATTTGCTTCGCTCATTCCTGTTTTTCCTCGCTCTTTTCGCTCCGAGAGGCAAAAAACCGCGCACGCTTTGGGAAAAACAAGTCCCCTCAAAGGAAACCGGAATGAGAGCGATTGGGATTACAATAAACAACGCTGCTAATTCTTACACGCATAAGATCTTTCCAAATCCCAACAAACCAATATACTAGTATATTGATGTATATTCCTTCTCGTATTGTTGGGATGGCAATGTTTACGTTCCGCTATTCTTTCATACGCTGGAAAAGCGGTTCGGTTTTCCCCACTTCGAGCGCCTTCGTTATCTTTTCCGAGGTTTCCGGCAGAAACGGCTCCATGGCCATGGCAGCGAGCGCCAAATCTTGCAGCAATTTTTCCATCACCTGTTCGAATCGCGCCTGATCGGTCTTCACAAGCTCCCACGGTTTCGTATCATCGATGTATTTGTTCGCCTCGCGCACCAGATTCCATATCCATCCCAGCGCGTCCGCGAATCTGTATTCATCTATCAATTTCCTTAATTCTTCGGGGTCTCCTTCTGCGCTTGTCTTGATTCTTGATTCTTGATTCTTGATTCCCTCGGAAAGCTTCAGCACCCGCGATACCAGATTGCCGAGTCCATTTGCCAGATCGGCATTGTATTTTTCCGTCATCCGCTCCATCGTGAGGTCCACATCGTCGCCGAACGTCCCCGCGCTCAAGAGCAGATAGCGCGTCCCATCAGTGCCGAATCGCTCGAACATCTCGTCGATGGCGATCGCGTTCTCGAGCGTCTTGCTCATTTTTTTGCCACCCGAGAGGATGTGCCCGTGAGTGAACAGGAGCTTCGGCATCGGGAGACCGAGATGCGAGAGGATCGCCGGCCAGATGGTCGCATGCACGCGCAGGATATCCTTGCCGATGAGCTGTATGTCCGCCGGCCACGCTGCCGGCACGTTTTTCACATCCCCGTCCCAGCCGAGCACAGTGAGATAGTTCAGGAACGCATCCGCCCACACGTACGTCGTCTGCGTCTCATCGAACGGCAGCGGTATGCCCCAGCTCACGTTCTTACGCGAAATCGAGATATCCTGCAGCGTTTCGCCTTTCAGGAACGACAGCATTTCCGCCTTGTACTTCTTGGGGGTGATGAGAAACGCGTCTCTTTCGATCTTCTCTGTCAGCTCTTTCTGCAGCATCGTCATTTTCAGCAGATACGTCTCTTCCTTCATGAATTCCGGCACGCTGTTGTGATCCGGACATTTCCCGTCCACCAGATCGGCTGCGATCTTGAACTGCTCGCACCCCACGCAGTACAATCCTTCATAAAATCCCTTGTAGATAGCGCCGCTGTCGTAGAGCGTCTGCAATACTTTCTGCACCGCCTGTTTGTGCCCCGGCTCGGTGGTACGGATGAACCGCGTATACCTGATGTTCAGCCGCTTCCACAAATCCTGAAACTGCGTGGCGATCTCGTCCGTGAATTCTTGCGGGTTTTTCCCCGCTTCCTCGGCTTTCTTCTGGATCTTCATCCCGTGCTCGTCCGTTCCGGTCGAGAAAAATACTTCTTCTCCCTGAAGCTTCTTGAATCGCGCCAATGTGTCCGCTGCCACCGTCGTGTAGGCGTGCCCGATATGCGGCTTGGCATTTACATAATAAATCGGCGTCGTGATGAAAAACGGTTTTTTGTTCATACCGGGGAGTAGAAATTCAAGCTTTACTAATGTAAAAATATTCTTTCAATCGACGTTTTAACAATCTACTGCCTTGACTTGTCTTGAGATACTTCTCACGACGAATGGCATCTTGTTTATTTCGGCAGGCCTCATAATATATTAACTCCCATGGCGCATACGGTCTAGTTGAAAATACCTTTTTCTCATTGTGTTCTCTTATGCGACGCTTCAAGTCGCTCGTCACACCAACATACAAATGACTACCACCACTCCCCAATAGGTAAACGTAATAGAAGCTTCTTGAATTTTCACTCCCCGGCATACCTTCAGTCTTTATAAACGATAATGGCGAATTCTCCCTTCACTTTTTCGGGATGAGCCGCGAAATACTCTCGTGCCTCTCCTATGGTACCACGGATGATCTCCTCGAACATCTTGGTCAATTCCCTGCCGATCACCACGCGCATCTTCGGCGCAAAATCAACGAGCATCTCTAAATTTTTTATCACGCGGTGCGGCGATTCATAATAGATCACCGGCATTTCGCTTGTCGCAACGGTTTTGAAAAATGTCTGCCGACCTTTCTTGTGCGGCGGAAATCCGAGAAAAACAAATTCACGCATATCGATGCCGGCGACGGAAACGATCGTCGCGAGCGCGGACACGCCCGGGATCGGAACGACATTGGCTCCAGCATCTATCGCCAGCACTACCAGTTTGTTTCCCGGATCGGACAATCCCGGCGTCCCGGCGTCAGAAACGAATGCGAGATTCTCGCCTCCCCGCAGGCGCTCGACAATCTGCGCCAGCCTGCGTTCATCCGTGTGCTCATGGCACGCGACGAGCGGTTTGTGTATCTCGTAGCGCGCGAGCAGTTTCGATGTCACCCGCGTATCCTCGCACAGGATCGCGTCGGCCAATTTTAAAGTTTCCAAAGCACGCAAAGTGATATCAGCCAGATTGCCGATAGGTGTTGCGACGATATATAAAGTTCTTTGGATTTCTTGAAACATAGGTCTGTTATTCGTACAAACTTTGCAATACTTCTTCGACGATGTTCTTATCAACCGCTACCGGAACAACACCTTCGTGCATGTATACTTTCCCTACTGCGGAAAGCAGCACGAATGAAAGGGGTTTGACCGTATGTTTCTTATCATACAGGAGAAAATCGAGAATGTCCGATAATGGGATATTTGTTGGAATCTTTGTCGGTAAGCCGGCTGCTTCGAGAATATTGATATGCTCCGTCACCAGATTTTCTGTTGCTAAACCTAAACGACAAGCGATTTTGGCGGCTGCCACCATACCGATACCCACTCCTTCGCCATGCGTGAATACATATCCCGAAGCGGATTCCACCGCATTCCCCAACGTATGTCCGTATACCAAAATCATTCCCTCATTCAATTCATATGAGTCATTATTCATTATTTCCGTTTTAAGCGCGATGGTATGCCCAATAACATGATGCCACGCGATTATATCTTTCTTCTTCAAAAGAAGCTCCACATTCTTGATAATAAAATCGTAAAGGTCACTATCCTGACACAGAGCATGTTTGATACATTCGGCCAAACCGCTTTGTAGCTCTCTTTCCGGCAAAGTTTCCAATAACCGTTCATCGATAAATATACATTCCGGTTCAGAAAAGTTCCCCAAACTGTTCTTGCCGAAACGCGTATCTACGGCTTGTTTCCCACCCGTGGAAGAATCCACCATGTGCATGACTGTCGTCGGTATGTGCACAAAGCGAATGCCGCGATAGAGAATAGACGCCGCGAAACCTCCGACATTACCGGTAACCCCGCCGCCCAGAAGTATCAAACAAGACGTCTTCGATATCTTCTTCTCCAAAATATTTTCTACCAACCCAAGGAGTACCTCAGGGGTTTTATTTTTCTCCCCGAAAGGAAAACTTGCCTCATCTACCTGCAATCCTTCTTCTCTTAGCGTTTGTGCCATGCTTTTCCGTTCTTTTTCAAGAAAAATATTGTTATCAGAAACAATAATAAACTTATCGGCATCAATGTGCCTCAGTACTTTACAAACATCGTCTTTCTTCCCGAAAAAAATCGGGCAAATAAGTTCATTTCTGAATTCAACAAGCGGTTTCTCTCGCAGCACATCCGTCGTGACGAGTTCATAGCGTCGTTTGCGGAAGTTAGAGGGTATCAAGGCGCGATCCAAAAAATTTTCTACGCCGGGATAAAAAGTAATGCCTATATTCTTCTCTGTCAACAGGGTTCCCTTGAGAAGCGTTGTCGGAGAAACCTCTCTGTTCTCTGATACATCACACAGAAGATGAAAGGCCTGTCTTCCGAGATCCTCAGGATTTTGGTCGTATGAACATAGAATTTGTTTCTTCGAAAGCGCCGCGCGTCCGGCTGCTGATCCGTCAAAACCGGTGATAAGTACTTTTTTATCCAATTGAAAATTTTTGATTGCCTTGCGAGCAATAACAGCCGAATCATCATTGAACGCCATAATAGCATCAGGAGGCGTAGCAGTTTTGCTGAAAAAATCTGCCACCTCATGGTAGATTTTTGCATGGTTGAATTCGCCATATACTATCTTGGCAATTTCAAAATAACCGCTATCTTGAAACCCTTTGAGACGATCATTATATGAAAGAAATGCAAAATCGCGATTACCCGCGATTACCAGCACCCTGCTCCTCCGGGGTAAAAAGCTCCCCAGATAGCGGGCAGTCAATTCCCCGCCATGATAGTTGTCCGTTCCGATGAAAGCATCATGTTCTGGCGCAAGCGATCTGTCAGAGACCTGATTATCGATTTGAATGATAGGAATGTGGTACCGCTTTTTCAGCGTATCAATGAAATCTTTGCACCGCTTTGATCCATCGGGAGCGAAAATGACGCCTATGGCCTCTGAAAATTTCTCTATCGGATGGCCGAAGCCAAAAAGAAACTCGACATTAATATCCGTCAAGTTCGCCTCGATATTGATACCGCGACGCACTTCATCATAAAAAAGATTGTTCCGATAATTATCGGCATTGACGGTGATGACATACAGTGTTTTCTGAACATGCATCATAAGACAAGTCATGCTTCTTTGCGCTTCAACAGGATATCGTCCACGAAGACCGGGAGCATCATACAAAAAATTTACGCTGTTTTGCGCTCCAGAATGTCCTTGACGAAAACATTGAGCACCGCAGTGATGGGGACCGCAAGAATCACGCCTGCCACGCCGGCAAGTTTCGCGCCGATAAGAAGCGCGATGATGATCGTGAGAGGATTGAGACCGACGGTTCTCTTCATGATCTGTGGAATGAGAACATGATTTTCAATTTGATTGATCACAATATAGGCGATGGCGACGAAGATGCCGGTAAGCGGGGAAACGGAAAGCGAAAATGCGACTGAAATGATCGCCGCAATCACCGGTCCGATATAGGGAATGATTTCCAAAAGTCCGCCAATAAGCGCAAGAACAAGTGGGTATGGTACGCCGAGAAAGGAGAGCACGCCGAAATAAAGCGCCCCGACGAAAATCATCGCAAGAAGTTGTCCGACCACCCATCGCCCGAGCTGCGACCGAATGCGCTCTATGAGAGAGTGCACATAGATTTGGTGCTGTGCTGGCGTGATGGATGTGAGAAAATTTTTCAACCCGTCACGCTGGATTGACATATAGAATGACATCGCGATGACCGCAGCAACACCAATGAGCCCGGACACGACGCCGACCGTCGTAGAAACGATGCGTCCCGGAACATCAGAAAGGTACTCGCTGACGCCCGTGAATAATTTTTCCGTCGTGACACCTTGAAAGAGCGAGATGTTATGGATCGAAACGGTTATTTCTTCCACATAGCGCGGAATATTTTCTCCAATATCTCGCATCTGCTGTCCGATTGCAGGCACGAGAAACGCAAAAAGGATGCCGACACCAAGAAAGAAGATGACATAGGTGATCGCGACACCGACTTGTCGCGGGATTGATCGGCGCACGCACCACTCGATCACGGGGTCCAGCGCGGCCGTCACGATAAAAGCGATCAGAAGAAGCGCGATGATGTCTCGCACCACATAGAGAAACCACAGCGCAAGCACGATCAGGATCGCGCGCCATAGGATGCCTGTGGAAATGTCAACGGAACTTTTTAGCGGTATCATGATTTCCGATCGTTATTTTTCCAACGTCAAAAGTGTGCGGATCCTTTTCTCGCCAATATGCGGTCCTATAACGCTCATATTCAATCTTTTGTCAGTGAAAATATCCCTAGCTACGCGCCGGATATCTTCGACCGTGACACGATCGATCATCTTGTTGCGCTCCTTGGGAAGTATCACCGTATGGCGCACGGTTTCTTGCGTCACGAGATATCCAGCAACATCATCCGATCCTTCCATGCCAAGAGCAAAGTGTCCTTTGATATATTCTTTTGCTTTCTGCAGTTCCTCCTCACCGACAAGCTCCGTTGCGGCTTTTTTGTACTCTCTTAGAATCACTTCAATCGTTTTTTCGATATTTTCGTGCTCGACGCCACATTGCGTCGCAAGATACCCTGCATCATGATAGTTATCAACGCTCGTATGCACACTGTACGCGAGGCCGCGCCGTTCGCGGACCTCCATGAACAAGCGACTCGACATGCCTCCGCCGAGAATCGTCGCAAGCAATGAGAGCGCGAAACGGTCCTTGTGGAACATGTCATACGATCGCACGCCCACGATGATATGTGTCTGATCGGTTTTCTTGTGATGGAGCGAGAGCATCGGTTTTGACTGCTTCTCCCTGACGCCGTTGAATACCGGCCGCTTGCCTCCGCGAATGTGCGCGAAATGCTTCTCGATCTCCTTCTTCACTCTTTTCGGATCGATTTTCCCCGCCACACCCACAACGACGTTTTGCGCTGTGTAGCCACGGTTCAGATATTTGATGAAATCGCCGCGCGTGAAAGACCTGATATTGTCCTTGGGTCCGAGAATCTCCCGTCCCAACGGATGCGTGCCATAGAGCAATTTCTCGAAATGCTCTCCGACCCTTCGTGCCGGCATATCCTCATACATATTGATCTCCTGGAGGATCGTGCCGCGTTCGCGCTCGATCTCTTCTTGCTCCAATTTGGCGTTCAGAAACAGATCAGAAACGACATCAAGTGCCGTCTCCCAGTGATGCGCCTCCACTTTCGCGTAGTAGGCCGTATGATCCTTTGCGGTGTAGGCGTTATATTCAGCGCCAATCGCATCGAGTTCGCGGCTGATGTCGATCGCGTTTGGACGCTTTTTCGTTCCCTTGAAAAACATATGCTCGAGAAAATGCGCCATACCATTCTCTTTTTCCGTCTCGTAGCGTGATCCCACGCCGGTCATCACGATCACCGTCACTGTTTCCGTATCCCGCATCGGCGCCAGAACGATGCGCAGTCCGCTATGCAATGTGTATTTTTTATAGACCATGCGTTTTTATTATTTCTTCTTTACGCGTGAATGACGGATTAATCCGGAGCATGGAACAATCTCCACGCCGCGCTTTTCCAACTCATCCAGAAAAAGATTCATACCGATAGAATCGCTGGACATATGCCCAGCGATCACGACATTGATGTGCGCTTTCTCCGCCTGCTTGCGGTGTTCCTCGCTTTGGTGCATCGCGATAACCGTGCCGACGCCCGCCTGTGCCATACGCTCATAGATTTCCGGACTCCCTTCCGTTCCTCCCGTAATTTCCGTCACGGCAACGCGTCCTGCCCGATTTTCCTCCGCGCCTGCAAACAAGCGCGGTCCGGCGCCCTGTTTTTTTGCCATCTGATATTCCGGTATTTCCATAAGCGACGCGATCACATCACCGACATACTCCGGCTGATCTTTCTCTATTTTTTTCTTGAGAAATGTCGCCACCATATTATCCGCGATCGTGTGTGTGCATATATAATTCACATTCAGAAGGCGCGCGGCATCGACCGCCTTGAAATGATTGACAGGATCCACGCCACGACTGACTTCCGCGATCCGCTTGTGCAGGATTTTTTCCGCAATAGTGATCGGCACGCCATACTGCGCCAACACATCAACCTGCAGATCCATCACGGCATCAAGTCCAGTCAAACCCTTTCCGACCGGATGGTGCGCGATCACGAGATCAATCGGTTTCTTCCGACTCTGATCGGAGATGGTGCGCGCAAGAGCAAGTTCCGCCGTATCAATATCAATGCCCGCCATCACACGCTTCACGCTTTTCACGCCGTTGTCATAGTGCACGCAGGTGTCGGGATAGGGGTTCGTGAGGCGCTCCGTGTCAAAAAATTTCTTCTCCGCGGGAGAAAGTTTTTCATATTTTTTCTTTTGCCGCGCAAGATACCGCATGACCTGCGCCTTCGGGCGCAAATCGTTGGCGATACCGAGCGAGAGTGCCAGTGCATAGATTTGTTGTATGGTCATATACGTCGTGCGTTCAATGATTAAATTAGATATTCTGTGCAAAATACGTCGCCAACTCCGTA
>Ga0209542_10010401_pt1 | contig 16787 bp, 9 predicted proteins | sample RifCSPhighO2_01_FD_184028 | JGI IMG/M metagenome (GOLD analysis project Ga0209542, IMG submission 184028) | Soil microbial communities from Rifle, Colorado - Rifle CSP2_plank highO2_0.1 (SPAdes) (version 2) | ecosystem: Environmental > Terrestrial > Deep subsurface > Rock core/Sediment ...
ATCAACGCTACTGAGATTGAAGATATCTATCTGTTGAACAACGGTGACTCCGGCTCAGGCAACTACTCTTGGACAGGGTTGCATGATTGGACACAGACTGTCACAGACACTGCTTCAATACTCGACATTAATATGACCTTGGGGGATGATGCAGACACAGACATTATTGTTGGCTTGAATATTAGCGTTACATCCGCAAATACGGGTGACGCTGATCAAATTGCAGGTATTAACATTGGTGATTTGACCACCCCAAGCGCTACCGTAAGTGAGGTTGGTTTGTCATTGGGAAGTGGTTGGGATTACAACCTTTACTTTAACGACACGACGACCGAAATTGCTGTAGCTAACGGTGGGACGATTACATTCCAGGATGCGTTTGGCAATGATCTCATGGCCTTAGCTGATGCCGGCGCCGTTACTATCGGTTCCGTGGCAGTAGGTACTACAGCCATCTCTCTTGTTACTGACGGCACAGGTGATGCAGAAGTGGTCTTGCCAACCGGCTCAATTTCAACTGGCGAAATCTTAGACGGCACCCTCCTCCCAGTTGATGTAGATGACGGAGCTGACACCCCAGGAGACGAAGAATGTCTGACGTACGAATCCACCGGAGCTGTCTTTGAGTGGCAGACTTGTGGCGGCGGAGCCTTTGATTCTACTGCAGTTGATGCCACCACCTGGTCTGACGGAGCTAATGCTTCTAACATCTGGACATTTGATGTTTCTGGAACAGATACTACTTTAACCTTTGGAAGTAACAACTGGATTATTGGTGCAGGTAGTGTTGACTTGGGTGCCGCTGGAGTTCGAATGAGCCAGGATGGTGACGGAGCCATTACTTTCCTTAGTCTAGGAGATGGCTCAGGCGGACTGGAAGGTTTGACTTTAAATCTTGATGATACAGCTAACACCGGAGTTTTCTCTTCTTCTACCGGTCTTACTAATTTAAGCTTCACTTCTATAGGCTCGACCTGGGGTGGGGATGTAGGTATTAGTAAAGTTGACCCTGCTACTCTTTACACTGCTCCAGGTTCGGACACTGATTTCTGGGTAGGAGTGATAGATGATGGTGGTAACGACGATGATGACTTCTTTCAGATTGGTGATGGGGCAAGTCCTGGAACAAATCCTTTCTTTAGTATTAATACTAGCGGACAAATTGGTATTGGCGACGCTACTCCTGACGCATTACTAAATGTGGAAGGTTCTACAACTGCGAGTGGCGCGACTGCTATTGCAGGAATTCTTTCGGAGTTAACTTTGACCAACGGCACAGGTTCTGGATTTCAGTACGGTAACCGTACTTTAGTAACAGTGAACGGCGCAACTGCGGGTACGGAGATAGGAGAATTTATCCGCGTTACAGATTCGACTTCTTTAGCTAACACAGTTCGAGGACTTGAAGTTCAGGCATACTCGGGTACAAATACTACTGGGATAAATACAGGTATCGCTACTTTTGGTAAAACATTTGGTATTCATGCTGAAACAACAGCCGAAGCTGGAGGAGTGGCGCAAGCAGCAGCCGTGTTTGCAGACTTAAACAACAGCGCAGACGGGTCAGTGGGTAACGCTATCCGCGCATATTCAAATGATGTGACTTCTGCCTCTCTGGTTCACTTTACTACTGATACTTCTACCTTCACCGGTAACGGCTTATTTATGAACTTTGCTTCTGGTAGTGGGGGTTTTACTGGAAACTTTATAGACCTTCAGAAGAATACTACTTCCAAATTTACGATCGATGACACTGGACGAGTGGATGTCAAAATCGTGGATGCTGATAACACTATTGCTTTGTATATTAATACTGAAGAGTCCACTGCCACGCAATCCGTCTTTTCTGTAGAATCCGATACTTCGAACGGCGGCGGTGTAGACACTGTTAAGGCTCACCTCGAAGCGGATGGATCACTGTTTGTTTCCTTGACCGGTAGCGCCAATACCACTGCGCTTTGTCACGTTGCTTCTGGAAACGAAGAAGAGATCATAGACTGTTCTGGTGCGCCTTCCGACGTAGCAGAATACTTTGGTAGCATGGATGCAACACTAGTTGCTGGAGAAATCGTATCTTCCGCAGGCGAAGCGCAAGAATTTACTCAAGACGGGTACCTTACTTCGAAAGCATTCGTATCTCGCAGTTCAAAGCCGTATGATAATAAAATTCTAGGTGTTATTTCTACAGCGCCAGCGGCTGTGTACGGGGATGAAATATTTACTCCAGCAGAGAATCCTCGCCCAGTGGCTTTAGTTGGACGTGTACCGGTGAAAGTTAATCTAGAAAATGGACCAATAGAAGTGGGGGATTACCTTACTTCGTCAAGCGAGCCAGGCGTTGCCATGAAGTCCACCAGTCCAGGTATGGTGGTGGGTCAAGCACTCAGTCCATATAGTGGAGGTGTTAATGCTACAGTCACTGTATTTGTAGGTTCTTTCTACTATGATCCTACATTACTTGCGGCCGCAGACGGAAGCATTACTATGCAACGTGGAGCGGCTACCACCACTCTCTTGTCCGATTCATCCGGCACTGCCTTTCTTATCAATCAAAATGGTTCAGGTAGATTGCTTCAAGCTCTGGGCTCTGGAACTTCAGGATTTGTGGTAGAAAATAATGGCGCAGTGAATATAAATACTGACCCAAGCGATGCCAAAGAGAAGATAGTAGTAGTAGAGTCTAATGATACAGAAGTGTTTTCAATAAGCGCACAGGGCAATGTTGAGATTGCGGGGATAATTTTCATTAGAGATGACAACTTTGCTGGTTCCGTTGCTACAGGTCAAAATGGTATTGCAGATATTGATTTTACTTACGACTTAGGTACCGGCAAGCCTGTTGTAGAGCTCACTCCCGAGTCTGATGTTCCAGTATTTGCACAAATATTAAACTGGAAGAAAGATAGTAGCCAGAATTATCTTGGATTTACAATAAAAACATTTGATAAAAATGGAGATGATGTTTCAGCGATAGTGCACTATGTCGTAGTAGGGAAGCAAGATGGGTATGATACGAACGGCACCATCCAAATAAATATTCCAACTCCGACTCCATCTCCATCTCCAGAACCTACACCTGAGCCCGAGCCAGCTCCGGAACCAGAGCCTGAGCCAGAACCAACTCCAACTCCTCCGCCAGCTGGCGGATCCGAGCCGACTCCGACTCCATCACCAAGTTCAGAACCATCACCCGAACCAACTTCAACTCCAAGCCCAACTCTAGAGCCCGAGCCCGAGCCCGAGCCCGAACCAGAACCATCTCCAACTTCAGAACCTACACCTGAGTCCGAGCCAGCTCCGGAACCAGAGCCTGAGCTAACACCTACTCCATCTCCGGAGCCTTCACCAGAGCCTTCACCAGAGTCGACTCCTAGTCCTTCTCCAACTCCGGAGCCTGCCCCCTAAAATATTTATCTATAATTTAATTGTGTATTTAAATTCTTTTTGAGAGTTCAATTGTTAGGAAACCATTTTGTTCTACTGTTTTTACTCGATCTGTTTCTATGGGAGTGGGGAGATTGATCACGCGGGAAAAAGTTGTCCAGAAAAGTTCTTCACATAAATATCCACCCACTGATTCTTCGTCTGAGTTATTTTTAGTTCGCACTCTTTTACCAACTATCGAAATTTTTTTACTTTCAATAGAAATATGTAAATCATCAGGCTCCACTCCGGCTACCATTGCTTCGATAAAAATCGCAGTGCCAGTTTCATATGCGTCGACAAATAGCTCTGCTTCGCTCTCAGGCTCCTGGTGTACTTTTGGCGCCAGAGAGTCCTCTCCAAGCATGACGTTTTGAGATAACTCAATTTGGTTAGGGGAGCCATGGTGGGCGAGGACATTCTCTTCAATTTCACGTATTAGCACCTTAAAGGCCTCTACACTGGCTCGCGGTACCGACTCTATTATATGTATCATAGTTTCAGAGTCGGCAGTGTCGGTCAGGTAGTATTTGCCATCTTTTGCCTTCATTTTCAGTTGGTTACATCTTGTAACCAACTCACTTTGTCTTTTATTTAAACGATTTTTTAAAACCTTCCAGTAGTTACGCGCATCCGTGCTCTCGGTAAGTATCCCGATAACATCCACCACTGAAAAGTACCATTTCTGACTTTTTTCATCAAAATATCTCCGGATCTTCTTTTTTTCCGGCCTCTCTATGATTTCAGTGTTAGTTTTTTCAATTTTAATGATTACCATCGTGACTTTAATTGTATCTCATCTCTCATGGTTTATCCACATATATTATGTATTTATAATGTTTTTATAGAGGCAGAATGATATAATTTTAGGTAAGATCTTGCAAATGCTTATAAATAGGAAAACTTCTACTGTTATTTTAAAAAAGTTTCTGACGAAGCTTTTAGTTTTTTTTCTATTTGGGTTTTTTTTCTTTACCGGTGATAGTAATACTGCTTTTGCAGCCCTAATTAACATTTCAGGTGTTTGTGTTCTGGCCGATGGGTCTACTCCATGTACTGATGTCGGTACATTTGCTGTTGCCATCGACGGAGTTCTTCAAGCACAAACTGACCCTACGGTTGATGTGTCTTGGTCTATCACTGGAGTTACCGCTCCAGCTGCGGGAGCTGTTGTCACAGTATTTATTGATGGGGCAGGTGAGGATGATGAGTCTGCTGTAGTAACCAAATACGATGGGTCTGGAGATATTACGGGGCTTACTTTTATCGCTGGAGCTGTAACTTTTGGTAGTGATGATAACCAAACAATTTCAAACACAGATATAGGTCACTATGACAATGACGATGATGAAGACATACCACATACATCAAACTCTGGCGCATTTGTGACTGTTGATAATGAAGCTTTAGTTGTTACGAATGGTACATACACTCCTGGAGGCGCCGTAACTGTTTCAGCATATTTTCAAATCGGTGGTACGGTGAACGGCGGTTCGTCAGCCTGGAGTATTTATTCTTTCTATATTAGTGGTGGAGTCTTTAATTCAACTTCTGGGACATTAGGGGTTAATTATGGCAGTTGGACACATTTAACAGGTGGAACTTTTAATCACAACAGTGGGACGGTGCATTTTGTAACAGACAGTGCGACAACCAATATAAATGTAGATTCAACGATAACATTTAATAATCTGAATTTCGGGTCCAGTGGTACTGTCAGTGATACCTATGTTATTGCTTCCGGTGATACTCTAGTTGTATTAGGGACGCTAAACATTGATTCAAATCCAGTCGGTGATAACTGGGCAATTATAAATACAGGCACTTTAGAGGCAAGAGGTAATGTGGTAATTGGTTCTAATACCGGCGGAGGAACAGCGACAATTTCTTTCTTGGTAGCGGGTGATCAGAGTATTACAAGCAGTGGCGGGATAGTTCCGAATATCAATATTGATAAGCCGTCTGGAAATGTGAGTGTAACGGGCAACCTTGGAATAGGCTCCCTGACATTGGGCGTAAATAGCACATTCGTTTCCACAAGCGATACTTTAACTGTTTATGGAAGTTGGACGAACACAGCTGGTGGTACATTTACCCATAACAGCGGGACAGTTAATTTTCTAGCACAGGGCGCAACTGTCACCATCGATGTAACTTCAACTGAAACATTTAACAATCTGTCTTTTGGTTCTACTTCAACATTCGGCGATACATATAACATTGCTTCCGGTGATACTTTAGTGGCATTAGGGACGTTGAATTTTAGTTCATTCACTGCAGGAGATCCTTGGGGGATTGTAAATACAGGTACTTTAGAGGCAAGAGGTAATGTGGTAATTGGCTCTAACGCTGGCGGAGGAACAGCCAGCCTCTCGTTTACAGGCACCAATGCGCAGACAATTACCAGTAGTGGAGGAACAGTTGTTTCTGGAACAGTTACCATCAATAAAGCCTCTGAAACCGTAACTCTGGCGTCAAACTTTTTACTCGGCACATCTCAAGCGTTCACCATTACCTCCGGAACTTTCGATCAAGGAGCGTCATACAATTTTCGCGCTGGTGCGGTAACGGTTGACGCGTCCGGCGTTTGGACTAACACCGGAACAGGGGATGTCACCTTGGGCGGTGATGTTTCAAATGCAGGCACTATTACTTTGAATTCCTCAGGTGGGCTCTGTGGAGATACAGATGATATTGTTTTGACTTCGACCAACACTTCTGCCCGCACATGGTCTGGCGGGGGAACATATACGCTTTACGATCTGACTGTAAGCTATATGTCGCATGCGTCGGGTCTGTTGGTTTATAGTTCTACCGATGCTACCAATAATACCAATTGGACATTCGCTTCCTGCGGTGTGACTATTTCCGGAACCATTTACTCGGATGAGGGCACGACTGAACTTGATTGCTCCGTTGGCGGTAATCGCACGGTGGGAATCCGGGTTAACGGTTTAGGTTCTTACACCGGTGATTGTTCATTGGACACCGGTGCATACAGCATTGCGAACGTTGATGTGTCCGCTGGAGTGGTTATCACCGTCTTCCTAAATGGCGAGACTGAAAAGGCTGTGACAGTAACGCGAGCAGCTGACAGTTTGACTAACATTGATATCGATCTATATCAAAACTACCTACTAATCAGCCATGAGGATTCTGGTCCGGTTACTAACGCGAATCTCGGTCAATATGATTTTAATAATGATGCGGACGTTCCGTTTACGTCTAACGCTGGTGTATTTAACATGACTGGCGCATATACTGTCTTGGTTGCCGGTAATAAAACGTATGCTCCGGAGGGTCTCGTAACCACGCCGGGTTTGAAATTGAACGGGGAGTTGGATGCTTCAGTATCTAATCCAAATATTTCTGTGACCGGAGCTTTCGTTATTGCCTCCGGTGGTGAGTTTACTAAAGGCACCGGAACTTTGACGTTTAACAGCGGCACCACTCAGACCATTACTGATAGTAATGGAAGCAAGCAGGATTTGGGTACCGTAGAAGTCGCTACAGGAGGTGCCGGTATTACCTGGTGTGATATTGGCGCATCTTGCAACGATTCCTGGCTGAACAAAAAAAAGATTACCTTTGATAACACTGACTCTGCTGAAGAGCTAATCGGCTTCCCAGTTTTGGTTGCCTTGGATTCAGGGGATATTGACTACGCCAAGGTTCAGAACGCGGGTCAGGATCTTCGGTTCGTGGATTCAGATGATGAGACCTTACTGGCCCATGAAGTTGAGACATGGAACGAGTCTGGGACATCCTATGTCTGGGTGAAGGTTCCGAGTTTGGACAGTGCTTCGGCTACGGATTTCATTTGGCTGTACTATAACAATACTGGGGCGGCAGATGGCCAAAATGCGTCGGGAGTATGGGATTCGAGTTTTAAGGGAGCGTGGCATTTGAATGATAATGCAGCTAACACCACTGTTTCTGAGTCTACAGCAAATGGTTTTGACGGCACCAACGCAGCAAATACAAGTACAAAAACAGCTACGGGTACAATAGGAAATGGGTTGACCTATAACGGCACTACAGATATAACCACGACAGGGGACGTAGATGATATGGACGGACTTTCAAGCTTCACTGTATCAATGTGGGCAAATATAAGTAGTGAAACTTCAACAGATTCTCTTGTAATTGCTGATTGGAATGATGTGGGATTGGATGGATGGGGAATTGAATTGTATAATGGCAGTTTTGTAGTCTCGGCTCGTAATACGGCGGACAGTTATATTTCATCAAGTAAGACGTATAGTGGTAATTTTGATGAATGGCATCATTTAACTGCAGTGTATGATGGAAGCTTGTCGGGTAATAGTAATAGAATGAAATATTACTTGGATGGGGTATTACAGACATTCGATACTCAGTCAGGAACGATTCCATCAAGTCTAAACACAAACACGGGAGATTTAAATTGGGGATACTCTACAACTGCGACAATAGATGAAATTAGGTTTTCAAATTCTGCCCGTTCTGCCGACTGGATAGAGGCGGAGTACAATTGGACCAGTAGTCCGGATACGTATAATACGTTTGGTGCGGAACTGGATTATGCGGATAGCGTCGCTGTTCCAACTACCGTTGAGTTAGGTTCCTCATTAAAAATTAGCAATCTTACTATTGATACAAGTCAGACTGTAACTGCTGGTTCTAACACTATTACTTTAACAGGAGACACTTGGGCCAACAGTGGTACATTTACGGGAGGCACTGGTACTGTGACCTTAGTGCCGACCAACGTTAGTGAAGTAATAACCATAGGCGGTTCTGCTGTCACTACTTTTTACAATTTCACTGCGACAACTGATGGAACTCGAATTAATTTCAAAGCGTCTCAAGATACAGGATTTGGTGGCATGGTCACCATTGCAGGAAGTCCTAATAACCTTATCCACATATCTTCTGATACAAGCAGTACAAAATGGGACATCAGTCTCACAGGTACTGGTACTGTGACTTTTGCGACCATTCAAGATTCGGGTTGTGCAAGTGGTACTAATATTTTTTCTTTCAACGATACTGTGGTAAATATGGGCAACAACACTTCTTCGTGTTGGGTTTTTGTTGGCAAGGGTGCAATAGTAGGTGGTTCTGAAGGTGGTTCCGGCGGCGGAACTGTACAGAGTGGTGGTGGTTCTGGTGGTGGTTCTGGTAGTTCTGAAGCTGGTTCCGGCGGCGGAACTGTACAGGGTGGTGGTGGCTCCGGTGGTGGAGGCGGCGCATCGCCATAGATGATATAATATATTTGTATTTACTTTCAAAAATGGAAAACAGTGGGATAAATAGAATAGTACAAGCTCCTCGAAAAAAGTCACATATAAAGTGGTTGTTAGTGTTTTTATTGATTCTTGCAGGGTCCGTTGTCTATTATTATTTTTTAGGTGGTCAAGCATTACTTAGTCCGCAAAATGAAAATTCTTATCAAGCAGTTTTCCTCACTAACGGACAGGTATATTTCGGCAAGCTTGGGAAGAGTGGACGCTCTTTCGTTCTTCGAGATGTATATTATCTCAAGGCAACATCCCCACTGCAATCAGCCAGTAGCACTCCGGATGCGGCTTCGCTCACGGACACACAAAAGAACATAGAGCTAGTAAAGCTGGGTGCCGAGCTTCACGGACCAGAAGACGCTGTTTTCATAGAAAAGAGCCAGGTTTTGTTCTGGGAAAATATGAAAGATAGTTCCAAAGTTTTGGAAGCGATAAAACAGTATCAAGCTTCTACTAACTAGCTTCCTAGTATTTTATTATGGATAAAAAAAATTCCAAAAAATTCTCTGCTCGATTTTTCTTATTTTTCCTTATTTTATTTTTCTGTTTATCTATCGGGCGAGGAGTAGAGGCCAGAGACCTGTCCAGCTCAAGTTTTATCATTCGTGATCCTGTGATAGGTTCGGGTGGAGGGTATGGATCTTCGGCAACTTTCCAGCTGTTTAATTCGCAAGAGTTACTTTTTACTGATGCCGCGTCTTCGGCATCATTTATTGGACGTTATGGATTTCTTTATTTTCCATCTGCAACTTCTCCCACCCCTACTCCCACCCCTACGCCCTCTTCTTCTGGCAGTAGCTCGGGGGGAATTACTGTGATTGGTTGCAGTCGAGTAGCGGACCTTAACTGCGATAATAGGGTTAACTTACTAGACCTGAGTATTTTACTTTACTATACTGGTAAGACTGGCTCGATAATCATTCCTTTTGATTTAAACGATGATAGCAGGATTGATTTGATGGATATTTCCGTTATGTTTTATTACTGGGATAGTGAATAGAAAATAATATGAAAAAAATAATTTTAATTTCCTTGTTTGTTATAGCTGTTGTTTTAGTTTTAAATATATTTGGTATAAATTCGAATGTGTTTGGTGCGGAGGGTGATGTCGCAAAGATTTATTTAAAAGTTCCCAGTACTCCCATTGCGCCCAAATCACAATTTTCCGTAACTGTGCTCTTGGATGCGGGAAACCCCGTAAATGCGTTTGATATAGAAATTAATTTCCCAAAAGATAAATTAAAATTTATTAGTTTTAATAACACTAATTCTGTAGTGGATTTGTGGCAGACTAAGCCTACTATTCTACCTAACGGTAACCTCGGATTCTCGGGTGGCATTATTAAGTCCTTCCAAGGTGTGGGCGGGCTTGTGGGTATAATTTTTTTTGAAGCAGTCTCTACTGGAGTGCCACAAGTGTCTTTCACGAAGAGCGATTTTTATATCTCGGACGGAAAAGGCACAAAGATAGTCGCAGAAGCAGGAAGTGGCACCTTGGCCATAAGAGATGATGGTAAAGTTCTTTCCGCTTCCATAATCCCGTTCCAAGATACTTCTTCGGATATTTTAGTTGAAGAAGGATTGCAAACTTTTAAATCCAATAAGCTTTTCAAAAATATATCTATTCTCTTAACTATCTTAGTTGTCGTAATAGGCGCCTTCTTGGTGTATAATAAATACAAGCGAAACAGATCAAACTAAATGAAGCGCTACATTTTTCTTATAATTTTATTTTTGTATCTTTTCTTACCCAAAGTTAGCTTGGCTACTTCATTGTCGGTAAGCCCTGTGTCTGGAACATTCTCTGTTGGTTCTACCTTCACTGCTTCCGTAATTCTAGACACTGAAGGCAAGTCTATAAATGCGCTTAGTGTTTTCTTAACCTTCCCTCCGGACAAGCTTCAAGTAGTTTCTCCGTCTGTTGGGCGTTCCATCATTGATGTGTGGACAGTTCCTCCTAAATTTAACAACAGTACAGGTAGTATTGAATTTGCCGGCGGTATTCCAAAAGGGATCGTGGCTTCGAACGGTGTTCTTACCAACATTACTTTTCGAGTTAAGTCTGTTGGTGACGGCGTGATTAAATTCCTGGATAAGTCCGCAGTTTTTCTTAACGATGGGTTAGCTACGAGTGACTTAAATAAAGTAGGCAACGGCGTGTACCAGTTCAAGCTTCCGCCACCTGCGGGTCCTATTGTGGTTTCGAGTACTCACCCCGACCAGTCCACTTGGTATCCCAATTCCACTGCTGTTTTGCAATTCAATAGTGATACTTCTAGCACGGCAGGATTTAGTTATGTATTATCCGACGACCCGATCGAAACTCCAGACAATATAAGTGAGGGTCCAAAGCAGTCAGTTTCTTATAGTAACCTAAGCGACGGAGTTCACTATTTTCATATCCGGTCTTTGCGTGACGGGGTCTGGGGTGGGACGACTCATTTTGCTATAAAGATTGATACCGCGCCACCGGCGGAATTTCCTATCGAAATATTTCCCGGAGCTCGCACTACCAATAACAGGCCTGTTATTGAATTTGATACTACGGATATAAGTTCAGGTCTCGACCACTACGAGATAAAGTTGGAACCTCTTTCCTTCGAAGCTGTTGAGACGTATTTCAATGATGTCAGCTTTTTTATTGAAACCGAAAGTCCATTTATACCCAACACTCTTCCTCTAGGATCATACAATGTTATCGTAAAGGCCTACGATCAAGCGGGGAATCATAGAGAAATCACGAAGCGGTTGGTCATCACTACTCCTATTTTTTCTTTCATTAATGAAAGAGGGCTTCAGATAAAAAATTGGGTGATCATCCCATGGTTGTGGGTCTGGATTGCAGGGCTTTTACTTTTAGCTATCCTGCTATATATAGCATACCGAGTATGGAAGTGGCACAAAGATATACATTCTTCTCATCAAGAAAAGAAGTTGCCGGAAGACATCAAGGGTGCACTCGAAGAATTAAAGAGATATCGTGAAAAGTACGGCAAGGCTATAGTTATCATCTTCGTTCTTATATCTTTTACATCTTTCAATCCAGCTTACGGAGCTACAAATGAATTAACTACACCCCTCATAAACAGTATTTCGAAGGACATATCCAACAGGGAAATATTTTACATCGGAGGTAAAACAGCTACCCCTAATGCTAGCGTGGTTCTATACTCTCAAAATCTTCAAACAGGTGAGACGTTTAGTGAGAGTATTGAAGCTGATGAAAATGGCGACTGGTTCTACAGACACGGAGCATTTCTTTCTCCAGGAGAATACCTGCTCTGGGTTCAAGGAAAGTTTGGTGACCAGTTCAGTCCGCCTAGTTCTCAGGAAAAGATGACCGTAAAGCAAACCGCTATCGAGTTCGGGGGCAATCGTTTGAGTTATGAAGCGCTTTACTTATTCTTTGTGATATTACTCCTGCTCGGTGTCGGAGGACTTGTCATATTCATAGTCTTTCATTTTTATCATGGACGAAAGAAATATAGAAAACTCAAGAAAGAAGTACGAGAGGCAGAAGAATCAGTCAAAAGAGGCTTTGCCGTGCTCAGGCACGACATTGAAGCAGAGCTCGAGGTAGTGCGCAAGATCAACATGAGCGCAGAACTTTCCGCTGAGGAAAAGCAAAAAGAGGCCACCTTGCTTAACGACCTTAATTTTGTCCAGAAGCGTATCGGAAAAGAAATTTGGGAAATTAAAAAGGAATCCTGGTAGTATAGATATACCAGAAATACAAAAACCACCAAATTTGGTGGTTTTTGTATAAGAGTATAGACTTCAAAGATCATTCATTATCATCCAAGAAGACTTGCGGGGTTTTGAATTCTCTTAGGTTAAAATTATACACAATATCACCGTTAATATCAGTGAGGGCGTATAAGATACTACCCAGGGATATATCATAGAACCCGTCTATTAGATCAACTACACCATCACGCACATCTACAGTTATAGCAAATCTTTCAGTTCGGTTTTCGCGTACACGGAATCCTTCCGCCCCGTCATTAGCCCCGCTCGGAGAAGTGATGGTAGTTGACAGAGTGCCACCTAAACCAGCATCTGGAGTAGGATTGATATCAGATTCAGTAATACCACCTGTCGCTGTAGGAGCAGTGTGGTCGATATACACATCGTCTCCGAAAGCGGTCACATCAAATGTAATCACGAATGAACCGGAATCTGATTGATTCGCCCCAGCGTCTCCTGCTGTTTTCTCAGCAGTAGCGCTAATGAAAACAACTTTAATTCCAGAGTCGCGAACTTCTGATGCTTCTCCACTTACAGTACCGGTAACATCGCCGTCCACCAAATCCTCTCCTGACTCATCTTCGACGTCAAATTGAGAGAGGTCGGTTTGAATTTCACCGAATTCGGCCCAAATAGTGTCACCTTCAGCTACATCACCTGCGCCATTAAGACCAAATATATCCACTTTGACCAGAAACTCGTAATCGTCACTAGCGTCCAAAGAAAGATCCAGATTCTGGAAAACATAAGTTTCCATTGTGCCAACTTGAGCGCATCCTGCACCGTCTTCAACGCACCCCGATGTCATTTTCACTGTCCCGACTTTATCGCCGTCCATCCATAAAGATATACCGGAAATCATTTCGTCCACATTGTCTTGTGCTCCACCAACAGTTAATCTTACTGGCAGGGAGTCGACAGCTATGTCTGAGTCACCCTCAACTTCAATATTGAAGGATAAGATTGGAACGTTAGTGGTTTTGTCTGTTGAATGAATATCAATGACATGTGCATCATTAACCTCTTCGTCATCTTTTCCATTAGTAATTTTAAGCTCAATATTTGCAGAAGAGGCAAATGTGCCGAAAGTGAAGGACTCTTCAAGTTCTTCATCCGCGGCGTCATCGTCAATATCAAGAGTGAATGAGTCAGTAGATGTTACTCCATCACCATCTTTATATCGAATGCTCGAGATTCCAACATTTACGACGGCAGTATCGATGTCCCCCGAATCAAGATTATTTTGAGCATCAACTCTGACTGAAAACTCTTGCATTTTACCTTTCTTAACTATGGCATCTGTAAGCGCAATATTTCTAGTAAAGATATCGTTGTTTTCCGAAAAGTCATCCATGTCGGATTCACCCACCATTTCCGAACCCATAAATATATACACGGAACGAATATAATCAGTCATATCTTCTTCATCAGCGGGAGTTCCCTGATGAAATTCTACTCGTACAGAGCTCACTGCGATGTCGGAACCTTCAGCTTCTACATCGAATGACAATACTCCTACATCTCGTCCACTCTCTCCAACTTCTTCGTTGGAATAAGATGAGGTCTTGTTAACTGATATAGAACCAGCTCCACCAGTTAAAGGGCTTGTAGGTGAAGAGCCACCTTGGCTACCATCACACTTTATACCAGTCAAAGGACTATACATGAATCCAGGCTGGCAACCTGCTGGTAGACCAGAACCTGTATCGTCACACTTCACACCTGTGAGCGGGCTGTACCCTATGGCTGAACTACATCCAGCTGGAAAACTTCCCGAAATCTGACCTTGCGCATTTAATACTGCTCTGGTCATAGGGCCAACAATGCCGTCAGCAACCAAGCTATGAGAGGCCTGCCATTCTTTTACGGCAGCTTCGGTGATAGGACCAAATTTACCATCAGTAGTAACCCCTACTATTCCCTGCAAGCATTGAACTTCAAAACCTGAGGAACCTACCCTTAAGGTAGATGCGATTATACAATCAGCGTAAGCTTGATTTGCTGTACCAACTGATACAACAGAACCCGCTACAACCAAAATTCCTACAATCATAAATCCAAAAAGGAATTTTTTGTAATTAGTTAATTTTTTCATAATTTTATATAATTAATCTGTTAATGTTTTAGTTAATAATATTAAGCGTATCCTGCTCTTTATCGACTAGAGAGCAGGTGCGCCTAAATATAAGACCAGGTAGTAATGAAAAAGTGACAGATATTTACAAAATCACGAAAATGTCACATTTTAGCTAGTTATATGTCATATTTATGGAACAAGGTTATAACGACAAAAATAAGTTCATTGAGAGCTATGATGCATACGGAGAAGCTATTTTTAGATACTGTCTTTTCCGAGTGTTCGACCGAGAACGGGCCAAGGATTTAATGCAGGAAACTTTCACTCGGACTTGGGAATATTTGGAGAAAGGGAAGGAGGTTGAAAATATGAGAGCTTTCTTGTATAAAGTAGCTCATAACCTCTGCGTAAATGAGTTTATCCGCCCTAAAGCGTATTCACTGGATGAGATGAAGGAAAAAATCGACTTCGACCCCAAGGACGACAAAACAGTATCCCTGGAACGCGATGCCGAGGTTGTGCTTCTGGTAGAGAAAATGAGATTGCTGTCGAAAGATGAAAGAGACTTACTTACAATGAGATATGTAGATGATCTTGCGGTGTCGGAGATTGCACAACTTTTAGACATGATACCGAATACTGTTTCTGTTAAGATACGAAGGGCTGAAGAATCACTAAAGAAGTTATATAAATAAATGGAAAAAGATTTTTATTCACAATTTAAAAATATGAGCGAGGGGGCAAGACTCTCACAAAAGGAGAAGGATTTTCACCGTGGAGAAATTTTGCGATTCATGGAAAAACAACCTTCCCCATATGTAGATAAAAAGTTATCCTCTCCTTTTTATATTGGTATATTTTTGAAAAGACATTTTATTGTTGCAAGCCTGGTGATTATACTATTTTCAAGCGGTGGAATTACAATAAGTGCTGAGAGCTCTCTGCCAAACGACTACTTATATCAAATTAAAACAAAAATAACTGAGCCAGTACTAGTATTCTTGACGTCCGATAAAGCTAAAATAAAAGTAGCATTGGTGGAAAGAAGGTTTCAAGAATTTTCACAAGTTACTTTAAATGAGGAAATAAATCTTGAAGACAAAACTGCTTTTGTCAGCCAGCTTTCTTTGCAGGTAGGAGGTGCACATAAAGAAATCAAGAAACTTGTACAAAGTAAAAATACTGGCAAAGCCATTAAAGCAACCAATGATTTACAATCAATCCTTTCAGCCCAAAATACTGTTTTGGAAAAAATACACATAGCTAATCCAGAAGCAGAAAGTACTGATGACATTGAGAATTTTATTGAAGACAGTATCGAACGAACAACAGAAATAGAAGGTGATCTTACTGAGACAGTAAACAGCAAGGATGATCAGTCTAATTCTGATGAAATTACAAGTGACCAAAAAGAAGAGATAAGTGTTTCGTTAGAAGATATAAAAAATATAACGGAAAGTGTACCAGAGGGAGATACTCCAAACTTTGATTCAGAAGACCAAAGCTATATTAATTCTAAACTATCTGACATTAATGAAGTATTAAAAAGGGGAGATGAAAAACTTTTGGAAGGGGAAAAAAATGACGCCTTTATTTTATATAACCAGGCAGATCAAAAATTAGGTGAATTAAAATCTCTCATAGATTCCGACCGAGAATTAGGCATCGATGTACTTGGAGAAACGAACAATACTGACTTTATAAACAAAAGCGATAGTACGACCCAGAACTAGAAACTTTCGATATGTTTATAAATTTATTTTAGCTGAATTAATTTGTCTACTTCTGAAGAACCATTTTGCGACTTCAATTAGTACTATATTCAATAGTCCGATCGATATGACACCCATCACCCAATTGAAAGGCAATGCCACTGTGTTGAAAACCGTTTGCAGTCCAGGTACATAAATAGCCACCGCCATAAGAATAATACCGACGAGAATACCACCATTAAGATATTTGTTTGAAAACAACGGATACGAAAAAATACTTCTGTCTAAACTTCGCACTGAAAGAGCGACCAGTAATGTGTATGTTCCAAACGCCCCAAAAATAAATGTGCGAACGATTGTTTCATCGAAGCCAAGTCGCATCAGGACGTAGTAAATAACAAACAGCAATACACTTGTCGAAAGACCAATAGCAAGAATCAAGAATTTCATAACTGGATCGAATAGTTTTATTTTGCCTCTCTTGAGAGGCTTGTGCTTGAGACCGTCGGGTTCTTTCTCAAACGCATACGATACGGCTGGGAAACT
>Ga0209542_10010402_pt1 | contig 16783 bp, 18 predicted proteins | sample RifCSPhighO2_01_FD_184028 | JGI IMG/M metagenome (GOLD analysis project Ga0209542, IMG submission 184028) | Soil microbial communities from Rifle, Colorado - Rifle CSP2_plank highO2_0.1 (SPAdes) (version 2) | ecosystem: Environmental > Terrestrial > Deep subsurface > Rock core/Sediment ...
TTTTGCGCATTGAAGATACGGACACCGAGCGTTCCGAGCGGAAATTCGAGATCGAGATAGCGGAGGCCATGAAATGGCTGGGTTTGGATTGGGACGAGGGTCCCGATTGGCAGCTGGTGAATCACGAATGGCGCTCCGCCGATCGCGGCGAAAACGGGCCTTACCGGCAGAGCGAGCGCAAGCATATCTACCGGAAATTCCTGGAGCAGCTGCTCTCGGAAAAAAAGGCCTACTACTGCTATTGCACCAAGGAAGAGCTCGCGGCGGAGAGGGATTCCATGGCCGCGGCGGGCTTAGCGCCCAAATACAGCGGCCATTGCCGGAATTTGAGCGGTCCGCCTCCGGGCAGGACGCCGGAGCTCATCCGGTTCCGGATGCCGGAAGCGGAGGTGGAATTCAAGGATATGATCCGCGGCACGGTGAAGTTCGACGCTTCGCTTTTCGGCGACGTGGTCATCGCCAAGGACCTGGATTCGCCCCTGTACAATTTCGCGGTGGTGGTGGACGACACCGAGATGGGCATCACCCACGTCATCCGCGGCGAGGAGCATCTGTCGAACACGCCCAAGCAGATCCTGATCGCGAGAGCCCTGGGATTCGAAGAGCCGGAATTCGGCCATCTGCCGCTCATCCTGGGACCGAACCGGAAAAAACTTTCCAAGCGCTACGCGGAAACGTCTTTGCTCCAATATCGCGAAGAAGGATACTTGCCGGAAGCCATCGTGAATTTTCTGGCGCTCTTGGGCTGGCATCCTAGCCACGAGCGGGAGATCTTCTCGCGGGAAGATCTCGTGCGGGAATTCGATCTGAAGCGCGTCCAAAAAGCGGGCGCGATCTTCGACGGGGAAAAGCTGGATTGGCTTAACGCCCAGTATATCCGCGCGCTCGCTCCGGAAGAGGTATTGGAGCGCCTGCGGCCCTTATTCGCGGAGCGGGGGATAGAGGCATCGGAGGAATTGCTCGTCAAACTGATCGCCGTCGAGCAGGAACGGATGAAGAAGCTCACGGATTTCTTCCGGTTGACCGGATTCTTCTTCGAATTGCCGCAGTACGATCCGCAGCTTTTGATCTGGAAAGGGGATTCCGCGTCCAAGACCCGGAGCATCCTGGAGAAGATGGTCTCCGCCTGGGAAGGCCTGTCCGCCGCCGATTTCGAGAATAAAGCCGGTATCGCGGCCAGCCTGGATTCCCTGGCGGAAAGCGAGGGCAAGGGCAGCGTTTATTGGCCGGTCCGGGCGGCCCTGTCCGGTTCGGACGCTTCGCCGGATCCGGTATCCATCGCGGCCATCCTGGGCAAGGATGAATCCTTGCGCCGCCTCCGGCTCGGCTTGAATCAGATAGGCCTGGCTCTTTAAAGAAATGATCAAGAAATTATCCTATTTCACGCTGCTTGCCGCGATATCCGTCCTGTGGGGCGCGGATATCCGCGCCCAGACCGCCCCGGGAGAAGCCTCCGAGCTTTTGGGCCGCCGAACGGACCTCGAGGAGCGCATCCGCTCCAAATCGGAAGAACTTGAGAATTTGAACCGGCAGATGGAAGCGGTGCGGCAGAACCTGGAATCGACCAAAAGCGAGCGAATGAGCTTGCAGAGCGAACTGAAGCGCCTGCAAACGAACGTGAGCCAGCTCCAGTTGAGCATCCGAGCGGACGAGGCCACCAACCAGAAATTGGGGCTGGAGATAGATTCGCTGCATTACGACATCTCGGATATCACCGACTCCATCGCCACCAAGGAGGTGGCGGTGAACGCCATCCTGCGTCAGATCCAGCGGAATGACGATCGCAACCTGCTTTACACCCTGCTCACCAACGACAGCTTGGCGGACGGCATAATGAAGGTCCAATCGCTCCAGAACCTGCGGGAGCAGCTGGGCGTGGACATCGTGAACCTGGTCGGCCTGCGGGAGCAGCTGGGCGCGAAGGTCGCTTCGGTGACCCAGAAAAAAACGGAGATCGAGATCCGCCGCCGCGCCGCGGAGGTCAAAAAATCCCTGATCGAGGAGCAGAAGGAGGACCGCCAGGTCATTCTCGTCCAAACCAAGAGCAAGGAATCGCTCTACGAACAGCAGCTTGCGGAACTGAAGAAGCAGCAGGATGACATAGCCGAAGAGATCGACCGCTACGAGCAGCAGCTGCGTTCGGAATTCAACGTCGGCTTGCTGCCGGGCCGCCGGGCCATATTCACCTGGCCGATACTTCTCGCGAGCGAAGGCGGCAAGGGCAGGATCACCCAGAATTTCGGCGAGGTTTCTTATCTTTACAGAGGCAAGCCGCACAACGGACTCGACATCGGGACTCCCATCGGAACTCCGGTCATGGCCGCCGAATCCGGCACGGTCATCGCGGTCGGCAACAACGACCGCAGCGCCTGGAGCAAATACCAGTACGGAAAGTACATAATGGTCCGCCACGAGAACAACCTGACCACCCTGTACGCCCACTTGTCCCGATTCGCGGTGGCGAAAGGGGACGCGGTCGAGCGCGGCCAGATCATCGGTTACTCCGGCAACACCGGCTACAGCACGGGGCCCCACCTCCATTTCGGCGTTTATTGGGCGCCCAGCGTGGAATTCAGATCCGTTCCGCCCGCGGCCGGCTTGGTCCCGGTCGGCGTGACGATCGCCCCGGAGGATTATCTTTAATGGAAGCGGCCGCCCAAAGCACGCAACCCGGAACAAATGTCGTGAAATAATGCTTGTGCGACAGATATATCATTCCGCTTATGCCTTCCCCTGTTGAGCAGGCATATCGATATTAATGTAATGATCGAAAAACCCCGGGTTCATTTCATCGGCATAGGCGGTATCGGCATGAGCAGCCTGGCGAGGTGGTTTTTGGCTCAGAATTGGGTCGTTTCGGGCTCCGACCTCGCTAAAGGCGCCATCACCCGGGATCTGGCCAAAGCCCGCATAAACGTCAAAATCGGGCATAAAAAAGGCAATATAAGGCCGGGAACCGGTCTTATCATCAAAAGCCAGGCCATCCGGCCGGACAATCCGGAGTTGCGCGAGGCTCGTCGCCGGAAACTGCAGGTTTTAAGCTATCCCGAAATGGTGGGCAAGCTCACCAGGGCCTACTCCACCGTCGCAATCGCGGGCGCCCACGGCAAGAGCACCGTGACCGCTCTTGTCGCGCTCGCCGCCGAAGATCTGGACCCCACGGTCATCGTGGGCACCAAGCTCAAGGAATTCGGCGACAGCAATTTCCGGCTGGGCGAAAGCGAGCACCTGATCCTGGAGGCGGACGAATACGGACGCGCGTTCTTGAACTACTCCCCCGCCCTCACGGTCGTGACGAACATCGACCGGGAGCATCTGGACGTCTACGGCAGTTTGGCCGGCATAAAGTCGGCGTTTCTGGCCTTTCTCTCCAATCTGCGCGAAGGCGGGATCATGATCTTGAATCGGGATGACGCGAATCTTCGGAGCTTGGAGCGTCGGATAGAGGCCGTCGCGAAGAAAAAAGGCGCGAAGACCGTCTGGTATTCCCTCCGGGAAGCATCCTCGAAAAGGATCGCCCGTCATTTGGGCATACCGGGCCGGCACAATCTTTCGAACGCGCTCGCCGCATATCATGCCGCGAAAAGCTTAGGCATACCGGAGACGAAAATACTTTCGGCTTTCTCCGCTTATCGCGGCGCCTGGCGCCGGATGGAATACCGCGGCAGATATCGCGGCGCGCTCGTTTTCGACGATTACGCCCATCATCCTTCGGAGATCAAGGCGACCCTCGCCGCTTTCAAGGAAAAATATCCGGAGAGAAAGCTCTTGTGCGTGTTCGAGCCGCACCAGACCGAGCGCTTGGAGCGCCTTTTCCGGGAATTCCAGACGGCGTTCGAGCTGGCGGACGAGACCCTGATCCTCCCGGTGTATCGGGTGGCCGGCCGGGAAAGGAAGAAACCGGGCGCCGATTCCGAACGCCTGGTCCGAGCCATCCAAAAGAAGTTCCCCCGGAAGTCGCTGTTCTATCTCCCCTCCCCCAGGAATCTCAGGAAGGCCATCGACGCCCTGGACGGCGATACTTCGCATAAGGTCATCGTGATGATGGGAGCCGGGAGCGTGGCGGATCTCACCCGGACGCTCGTGTCCGGCCGCTGACCCCCGAACTTGCGCAAATATGGGATTCTGGCATAATTGACGGCAGCCCTGGTCCCAGAGGGCGCTTATCAACCGTTGGTGTTTCCGTTCGGAGGGACCATGTCCAATTTCGTGTCAGGTGCGCAGGTCAGGGACAAACTGGCGGTCATGGCGGTTCAGTACGCCGACCGGCCCTTCGCGGTCGAGGCGCGCAACTTCCTCCGCGAGGCGGTGGAGGGCGAACCCACCGCCGTGAGCGTCGCCGCCTCGGTGATCTCCGGCTACCGGGACCTCGCGGACTTCCGCGAGAAGCTCCAGGCGGAGTTCTACCGGGTCAACCGCCTGTGCGGCGCGCTCGCCGGCCGCCGGCTCACCCCCGAGCACGAGCTGGAGCTCATCACGCTCCGGCACATGTTCCGCGGGGAAACCCCTGCGGCCTGAAATCCCGTTCATCGGGTAAGCTTCGGAGGCCTCGTTTCGGCGGGGCCTCCTTTTCATTTCGTGGGTCCCCGTCCCCTGTTTCGTATGCTTAAAGAGGATTCCATTTGACATATTGTGCATAATCGTGTACAATATTAGCCACTTGACCCTTGGAAAACGGCTCGGCTTTACGAGCCTTCATTGATAGACCACCACAGAACAAGCAGACAGAAAGGACAGTCAGATGACGAAGAGATTCTCGTTCGTGTTCGTTCTCGCGCTCCTCGCTCTCGCGCCCGTCCCGGCGGCGGCGCAGGTGACCGGGTACGTCTGGGCGTCGGACGTCTACGACTGGAACGCCCAGCAGGCGGTCCTCAAGACGACGACCATCTCCCTCACCCCGCTCCAGTGGACGAAGGGCGGCGAGATGCAGGACGCGAAGCCGCTCGCGGAGATCGAGGCGTGCCGGCCGAGCCAGGCCATGGGGTGGCTCGTCTCCGGGGTGAACTGCATCGACCCCGAGCAGGCGAGCTACAACATCACGACCGGCCGCGACGGCCTGCCCATCCCCGACGGCGAGTACGTCTTCCGGGCCTTCACCGGCGATCGCTACGCACGCATCGACAGACTGCGCGTGGAGAACGGCGCGGCCTATACGGGCTTCGTTGAGATGTGGCCGATGTCGGCGGTGAAGTCGAGCGAGCCCAAGATGTACTGGTTCTACGACGGCAACGGCCAGCTCCGGCTGGGCGTCGCGCTCCCCCTCACGAACGGGTACAACGACTGGCGCCCGGGGATCGCCCTGCGGTTCCGGCTCCGGGGACCGGGATACAACGCGCCGGACTCGAACCAGGGAGAGGTGCCGTTCAACGGCAAGCTCCCCGTCGGCTACAACGGCGCGATATACTGGTCCTTCCCGGTGTCGCCGTATGCCGGGAACATCGAGGCGGGCGGGAAGTTCTGCCTCGAGGCCGAGGCGTTCTACCCGCCGGACCCGTCCTTCGTCTATTTCCGCCGGAACGACTGCGTTCCCGCGCAGCAGATCTTCTGGTGGTCGCAACCCCTCACCACCCGGTGAGGGACAGCAGTGCAGTCGAGGCCCGGGCCGTATGTGTCCGGGCCTCAATGCATTTTTGAGACCTCATAATGCTTTCCGCCGCGCGGTTTCCCGGTTATAATTCCTGCGTGTTCGATTTCACCAGCCCGGATGATTTCAAAGAGAAGTGCGGCTATACCATAGACGGCGCCTGGTATCCCCGCGTGACGAAGATCGTTTCCATCAAATCCAAACCGGCCCTTTTACGCTACTACGGCGAGGCGGTCAATTTCAAAGCCGCCCAAGCCGCGACCGAACTTTCCGCCAAGGAAGGCACCATGATCCACGAGGCGGTGGAAGGCTTGCTTTTGGGCCAGAATCCGGAGATCCCCCCTCTGATCTCCCCCGCCGTCCGGGCCTTTCAGGCGTTCGTGGAGCGTCAGAACATCCAGGTGACCCCCGAACTCGTGGAAAAGAGGGTGGTGAGCTACGCCAACCGGTACGCGGGGACGGTGGACGCCCTGGCGCTTATCGGCGGGAAGTTCGGGGTGCTCGACATAAAGACCTCCCAGGCCATCTACCGCGATTATAACCTGCAGACCTCCGCCTATATGGATGCTCTGAAAGACCAGTTCCAGAATCTGCAGACCCGTTGGATATTGCGCATCGACCAGATTCAGATCTGCGCGCGCTGCGGCGCCCGGCGGCGGGTGAAGGGCGGGCGGGAGAAGATAAAATGGAACGGGCGGCCGCTGTGCCGGGACGGGCACGAATGGTCCGATACCCAGGGCGAGGTGGAACTCAAGGAATTCCCTTATTGGCAGACCGATTTCGAGGCGTTTCTGGGCGCGAAAAGATTATGGGAATGGGAGAACGAGGAGTGGCTCCGGCGCATCGAATATCTGTAAGGCGCTCAGCCGCGTACATATTCAACGGACAAGCCCGAATCCCGGGCTCTTGCCAACTTCAGAGATAGGAGGCATGCGGTGACGAATGAATTGCAGGCGTTGCACGGCGCGCTCGCGAAACAGGGCGCGATGCCGGTCGAGGTCGGCGACCGTATCCTGGCCTGGCTGGAGGTCCCGGTAGCGGGCAAGTTCAGGCTAAGCGGGTTTTGGATCGGAGAAGGCGGATGGCTGGGACTCGAATTGTCGCAAACCTTGGACCATCCGGCCGGTGCCGGTCTCGAGGGCCGGATCCGGGCGGCGAATTCCCACGCCGCCGCTGCCGGTCTGCTGCGGATACTTCTCCTCCGCGAGAACTCGCCGCGCTTGAGCGTCTTCACCGCCATCCGGCCGCGGGACGGAGAGGAGATGACCGCGGAGGTCTGCGAACGGGAGCTTCTGCGCATTGCGGAGGCCGTTCGGCAGATCTGGCCGGAACTCCTGCCGATCGATTAGGCAAAGAGCGGGCCCCGCGCGGCCCGCTCTTCAGCTCGAATCCGAAAAGCCCCCGGACTGCGTATAGTTGAGCAGTGCGAAACAAATACTCCGGTCCCGCCCTGCGCATCAATTTCTGGTGCGTCACTCGCGAAGATCTTTTGAAGATCGCTGATTTTTTCCATCGTAAATTCGGGTCTAAAACGCTTGAGATATCCCTGCAGACCGCGGCTCGGCAAAGCACGGTCTACACCAAATTCGAGGAGTTCGAGAAGGACCTGGAATTTCTCCTGTCCCAGAACGATGACGTCCAGAAATTGAATTTCGGCCGCAGCGAGGTAAAGAACGACCGGCGGCGGCATATCTGGATGGAAGTGGAGTTCGCTTTCAGCCTGGCGAGCTTCCAGATCTACGCCGAAGATATCGACGGTTCGCTCAAAGAGTGGGTCCAGAGCGCCTACGACGAAATGCAGGAAATGGTCAGTTCCTTCCGGCCCAGTCCGGAGTTCACGGAGGAACTTCTGCGCCGTTTCCATCCCCGCTATCCGGAACGCAGAAGCGCGGCGCGCAGCGCGGTCATTTTGGATTACGATGGGAATGTCACCCGGCGCGTCAACGAAGAACTGAACGAGAAAAAGAGGTCGGAGGACGAGCCGGAGAGGCTCCCGGAATGGCTGCGGGACCGGACCACCGCGGGGGTGATCGCGGCCCTTTTTCTGCTCCTGGTGCTGAACCTGTTCGGGATAATCTTCTTTCGCTAGCTCACTCGGAGCATTTTTCTATGATGATGGGCGGCTTCGAAAGCTCCCGATTCGCAAGATATCCGAGGCCGAAGCTCAATGAAGCCGTGAGGAACAGGATCGCCAAGAAGAGCATCTCTTTTTTGCGCGGAGCGAACCGATTCTCCAGCCTGTTCTTCGCCTCCTGCAAATTCATTTCAGAAGCTCAGGTATTCCTCCCATCTCTTATAAAGTTCGTTGGTGGCCCGGAGATCCCCGACATTATAGCGGGCGATGTCCGTGAACTTCTTCGCCTTGTACAGAGCGCCCACGTCGTCGCCGGTGATACCCGAAGCTTTGGGACTTTCGATCCCGAACACCCGGCTCCACAGATGCAGGCTTCCCTTGCGGCGCAGGGCGCCGTAGAAGGACAGCTGGTCCTGCAGATCGATATGAATGGCGCCCGGACTGTGCTGATAAATATAGCGGCCGCGCATCAGGTCCTTGGTGGGGCGGATGCCGTGCACCGCGGAACGGATCATCAGGAACGGCACGTCGAATCCCCTGCCGTTGAAGCTTACAAAGCAGTTATATTTCTCCGCGCCGTCCCAGAAACGGCGGAGCATCTCCTTTTCCGTGGTCTGCTTGAAGGTTATCCCCTCCTCCGTCCATTCCTCGTGACGCTCGCCGGGCGCCTGAAAGTAGACCACGCCTTCGTTGCGATGGTGATCCAAGACGCCGATCACCACCACCTCGCCGGTGAGCGGCGAGAACCCCAGGCCGCTTTTGAGCTCTGTGAGGGCCACCTTGTACTCCTCCTCGCCGGAGGATTCTTTGCGTATCCAGCGGGTGAGGTTCTCCTGGGTGGCTTTATCCAAGGACTCGAAATTTTCGCCGACGGTCTCGATGTCGAAAACCAGCTTTCCGTTTGACATTTAGCGCATTATACCATAGAATGCACCGTACACTGCGGTACGGCCTCCGCCTTCGGTCAGAGACCTTGGCGAGATGCTCGCTTTCCCAGTTAAAATTTCATAATAAAATTTTAAGCGAAAATGGCACATACTAAATCAGGAGGTTCTACCAAGCTCGGCCGCGATTCCGTATCCAAGCGGCTGGGCGTCAAGATACAGGACGGCAGCCGGGTCTTGAACGGCCAGATAATCGTCCGGCAGAGAGGCACCAAATACCTGCCCGGCCGGAACGTGGCGCGCGCCGGCGACGACACGCTCTTCGCGCTCGTGTCCGGCAAAGTCCGCTTCTCGGAGAAGACCAAGCGCAACTTCGACCGCTCCACGCGCAAAACTACGGTTGTGACTGTAAGGCCCGCTCAATAACCCTCTCCGCGACCGCGTTCCTGCGAGTTTGGCCGTTCCGCCAAGGCTTGCCGAGGAGACAATACCCAGTCGGGCAGGCTCCGAGGCGGAACGCAGGCGGAAGGGCAAACTCGCGGAACCCGGAGGGATATGGCTGATTTTCAGCATAAACTGCGTCGCTCCTCCTCGGAGTAGGTAGAACTACACCTTCGTCGTCGCTCCTTGTTCCTCCTAAAAATCAGACGATATCGCGGCCGGAAGAGGATTATGGAGCGGGCCTAATCACCACTTTAAGCTTCGCGGTCATTCCCCTGCCGAGTTCCACCCGGACCTCGTGATCGCCCAATTCCTTCAAAGGATGGGCGATCTTTATTTCCGCCCGTTCCTTGCCCAGAAGCCCGTGCTCGCGCATGGCGCTTAAGATGGCGTCCTTGGTGACCGAGCCGAACACCGATCCCTTCTTGTCGGTTTTAAGATGGAATTCCACGAAGCGTTCCGAGATCGTCCGGGCCAGGACTCCCAGGCGCTTCTCGAGCAGCAGCTCCTTCTCTTTTTTGCGTTCGGACCGCAATTGCGCGTCCCGGACGGTTCCCGCATCGGCCGGACGGGCGAGATTCTTGGGGAACAGGAAATTCCGGGCATGTCCGTCGGAAACCTCCTTGATCTCCGATTTCCTGCCCAGCCCGCGAACATCCCGGAGAAGAATGACCCGCATATCTATTTCGATATGTCCGCCCTCAAGACCTCCAGGGCTTTCTCGAGCTGAGGATCCCGGTCCGCTTCCCGATCTTCGTCGCTCACCTCCACCTTCACGTCCGGAGCCAGTCCCTTTTCTTCCAGCACGGCCCCGCTCGGCAGCACCCAATGGGCGATGGTCACCTTGAGCGCGGAACGGTCCCGCAGGGGCAGCAGCTGCTGAACGGTGCCTTTGCCGTAGGTCTCTTCGCCGACCAGTTTTATGTTCCGCACGTCTCGCAGGGCTCCGGCCAGGATCTCGGAGGCGGAAGCGGAACCTCCGTTGACCAGAATGATCATCGGAAATTCCGTCAGAGCCTCGTTCCCCGCCGCCCGGAACTCCTCGTTCATCTCGCGTCCGCTCTCGGTCACCACGAGCGTATCGCGCGGCAGGAACCAACCCGCCATGTCCACCGCCACCTCCAGATATCCGCCGGGGTTGTTGCGCAGATCGAGAACCAGGCCTTCCGCTCCCTGATTCAGCGCATCCCGCATGGCGTGAGCGAAAAGGCGCTCCGCCTGGGCGTTGAAGCTGTAAAGCTGGACGTAAGCCAGTTTGTCTTTCATTTCGAAATCCAGAGTGGGCACCACGATGTTCTCTCGGGTCAATTCGAATTCCTTGGGTTTTTCCCAGCCCTCCCGGAATATGAGCAGTTCCACCTTGGTCCCTTGCGGACCGCGGATCCAGCTCACCGCCTCGTCGATCGAGATACCGTCCGTGGAAGAGGCGTTCACCTCCAGTATCTTATCTCCCGGCTGAATGCCCGCCCGGCTGGCGGGAGTGTCCTTGAGGGGCGCGATGATCTGCAATTGGTTGCGCCGGATGCCCAGTTCCGCCCCGATGCCGCCGAAATTGCCGCGGATGTCATCCTGGAATTTCTTGTTCTCTTCCGGCGGAAAGAATTCGGAATAGGGATCCCCCAGGGACCCGACCAGGCCCTTGATCGCGCCGTATACCCGCTCCTGGCCCCGCACCTCCTCCGATCTCAGATAATTCTCGTCGATCAGCTTCCAAACCTCCCAGAAGCGGCTGAAATCGGCCGCGGACACCGCATCCCCTTCCATGTTCGAAACGCCCTGGATGACCACGGTCTCCGGCATCCGCTTGCCCCATTCCGCGCCAAGCATGAAAACCGCCACGAGGACGAGCATCCCCGCGGCGCTTATGCCCGCGATGGTGAGCCACTTATTGCGCATAGATTTCCATTTTACTGCATAGCCGCGGGCGCCGCAACTTCAGGTTCCTGGCGGGTCCGCGCAAGTTGAAGACCCGTACGCGATGCCCTACAATAGGAACGTGCGATTGGACCGGGATTACTTCAAAAAGCTGAAGGCGAGGTCCGCCGAATCCCGGGTCTACCGGAAATTCCAGTTGCAGGGACTGGAGCTGGCGGACATCTTGAAGGACAGGCGGCATAAGGCTTTGTATATAAAGCTGGCCAAAGAGGGCGATCCGGAGCGCCTGCGCATCTTGGCGCGGGGCATCGCGGAGAATCCCGGCATCCGCAACAAAGGCGCTTATTTCATGTCCTGCCTCCGCGAGGCCGAAGCCAGCTCCGGCGAGGCGAAGGCCCGCCTCCGCGAGAGCGCGAAACCCAAGCGAAAATGAACGACGACCGCTATCGGATATTTACCGTAGGCAGCGCCAAGGACGAGAAATTCCTGCGCAAACCGGTGCCGGAGATGGATTTCGGTTCCGGAACGAAGGGAACGCTCGGACGGAAAGAGATGGCCGAACTCCTGCGCAAAATGCGCAAAACAATGAAAGCCGCCCGCGGCGTGGGCCTGTCCGCGAACCAGATCGGCCTTCCCTACCGCTTGTTCGTCGCGGAAGTGCCGAACGCGCAGGGCGAGCCGAAATTCTACGCGGTCGCGAACCCCGTCCTGGATAAGATGTCCGGGCGCAAGCTGCTCGAAGAGGGCTGTTTGAGCGTTCCGGGCGTGTACGGCAACGTGGAACGGGCCACAGAAGTGTCCCTGCGCGGTCTGGACCGCAACGGCCGCCCCTTGAAGATCAAGGCCTGGGGCCTGTTGGCGCACGTCTTCCAGCACGAAGTGGATCATCTGAACGGAAAGCTTTTCATCGACAGGGCCAAGAACCTACGCAAAGTTCCGGAATCCGAACGCCTCTCGGAGCGCGAACAAGCGGGATTATGAAATACGCATTCTTCGGTTCACCGGAATTCGCGGCGGTCGTTCTCGAACGGCTGCTCGCGGCCGGGATGGTCCCCTCGGCGGCGGTATGCAATCCCGATCGTCCCGTCGGGCGCAAGAAGATCCTCGCTCCCCCGCCGGTGAAGGTCCTCGCGGAAGCGCAGGGTATTCCCGTGTTCCAGCCGGAGGAACTTTCCGAGCTCACCCTGCCGCCGGATCTGGATGTGATGGTGGTCGCCGCCTACGCCAAAATAATCCCGGCCGCGATACTTGAAATGCCCCGTCTGGGAGCGATCGGGGTCCATCCTTCCCTTCTGCCCCGCCACCGGGGCGCCTCCCCCATCCAAAGCGCGATGCTCGCGGGCGACGCGGAAACCGGGGTCACTTTGTACCTTCTGGACGAGAAAATGGACAATGGTCCGGTGCTCGCGAACCGAAGGACGGATATCGACCTCAAGACCTTCCCGGAACTGCGCGAGGAACTGGCCTCGCTGGGAGGCGAACTGCTAGCGGAGACCCTGCCCGCCTATCTGGAGAACCGCCTGAAACCGGAGCCCCAAGATCAAACGCTCGCCACTTTCACCAAGAAATTCACGACCCAGAGCGGATTCGTGTCTCCGGAAGAACTGGACCGGGCCCTCACGGGAAACTCTTCGGAACTTGCCGCCGCGATCGAGCGCAAGATTCGTGCCTTGAACCCCGAACCGGGCGTCTGGACCTCGGGCTGGAGCGCTCCCGAACTCGGCGTCGCACCGGATAAACGGATCAAGCTTCTGAGCGCGAAGATCAAGGACGGCTCGCTGGTCCTGACCCGCATCCAGGCGGAGGGCAAGCTGCCCCGTTCGGTCTAGCGCAGTTCCAGGACTATCTTTTGCTTGTCCTTCAAGACCAGCTCCCCGTATTCGGAGTTCGGTTCTCCGTCCACGGTCATCCGCACCTCCCCCTGCCGGTCGAGCAGACGATCGGGACCGAACGGTTCGCCCCAAACCGCGAAAAATTCCTTGAGCCGGAATTCCCGCTGGAAATTCGGTTCGATGTGGATCACGCCGTCCGCGTCATGCGTATGGAGAACGCGCTCGCAACCGGGCTCGAGCCCGATGTCGGCCGACAGCGGCACCTCTTGTCCGTCGATCACCATCCGAAGCTCGGGATGGATGTGGTACTGCTCGGGAATGGGCAGCGAGCCGTTGATGCAGGGAACCGCATTCGTTCCGGATGCGGGCGTCTCGCTCCGAAGCCATCCGGACCAGCGGGGATAGGAAAGCAGGGCGAGCACCAGGACCGCCCCGCCCGCCAGGGCCAAGGAGTGTTTATTTTTCATGTTCTTTTCAGGAATTTTTTTCCGCGCAGATGTTTATGGTACGAAATGGCGAAACGGTGAGCTTCATCGCGTACTTGGACGAGCATCGAAGCGGAGAGGCCCTTGGGCAGTTCGCCCACGATATCCGTACGCTTGCGCCCGGGGCCTTTGGCCATGCCCACCACCGGGAGCTCCAGTCCGGCCTCTCCGAGCACGGCGACCGCCGCATTCACCTGTCCCCTGCCTCCATCCACCAATACGAGATCGGGCAGAGGCCATCCGCCCGCCGGCGGACCTCCCGCAGCGCCGGCCGTATGTCTCGTAAATCTGCGCCGCAGCACTTCTTTGAGCATGCCGGTGTCATCCGACCCGGAGAGCGTCCTTATCCTGAACTTGCGGTATTGGCTCTTATCCGGACGGCCGTCCGTGAATACTACCATGGAACCGGTGGCGGAATCTCCGCTTATGTTCGATATGTCATAACCCTCGATGCGCAGCGGCTCCCGCTCCCCTTCTCCGGCGAGAGGCGTCTCGGAGATGAACGCCACATCCTCCACGTGCTGTAGGGCGAATATCCGGCGGCGCAGTTTCTCCGCCCGTTCGAAATCCAGTTCTTTGGCGGCCTGTTTCATCTCGCCGGTGAGCGACCGCAAAACCTGCGATTTCCTGCCCCGGAAGAACAGTTTGAGATCGCGGATGTTCCGGAGGTATTCCGCCCGATCCGCAATGCCCACGCAGGTCCCGGGGCAGAGCCCGATCTCCGCGTCGAAGCACTCTCTCTGGAACTTGCCGACCTTCTCCGGGGGATGCGCGCTCCAGGGGAAGATTTTCCGGATGACGCGCAAGGCCTCCCGGATGCTCGAGGCGGAAGTGAAAGGTCCGAAGCGCGTTCCGCCGGGTTTGTCCTTGCCCCGCACCAGGAGCACCCGCGGGAATTTATCCTTGGTTATCTCTACGTGCAGGAAGCTTTTGTCGTCCTTTTCCCGCACGTTGAAGGGAGGCTTCAGCTTCTTGATGAGCTCCGCCTCCCGGATGAGCGCCTCGATCGCGGTATCGGTGAGCTCGTGGTCGATCTTTGCGATCTCCCTTATCAGCCGTTCCACCCGGAAATCATGCGAACGCAGGAAGTAGCTCGAGACCCTGCGGCGGAGATTCCCCGCTTTGCCCACGTAAAGCGGCCTCTTGTCCTTATCCCGGAAAATGTAAACGCCGGGAGCGCTCGGCAGGGACCTTAAAAATTTCTTCGCATCCGAGATGTTCATTTCTTCTTTGCCCGTCTTTGGAGCGTTGCCCGAGACCCTCTCACTCGCCCAGGAGCAGCCGCACCGCTGCAATGGCGATATCGTCCTGGCCTCCCTTTACCTCCTTACGGATCTCCGACAGCCGCACTTCCTGGCCGGCCATCGTTCTCACCCGCTCGCCGTCGATATAGGCAATCTTTTGGCCGCTCGCGGCATAGATGTCGTTATCCGCGAAATATCCCAGCGTGCGTCCGGCCCGGTCCAGAATATGATTGCCCTCGAACCAACCCAGCTTTTGGCCGCCGCTCATTATGTCGTTCCCAACGATCTTGATCATGCTTCAATTATACATTTTTCAGTCGGCCAAGGTCTTCCTCAGATACGGCCCGGTGGCGCTCCCCGCGCGCCGAGCCACCTGCTCGGGCGTGCCTTCCGCGACTATCCGCCCGCCTCTCTCGCCGCCTTCCGGACCCAGGTCGATGACCCAGTCCGCGCACTTGATCACGTCCAGATTGTGTTCTATGACCACCACCGTGTTGCCCCGGTCGACCAGGCGCTGGAGAACGGCGAGAAGCTGTTCGACGTCCGCGAAGTGAAGACCGGTGGTCGGCTCGTCCAGAAGATACAGGGTCCGGCGGGTGTCCCGTTTGCCGAGCTCGGCGGAAAGTTTGACCCGCTGGGCTTCGCCGCCAGAAAGAGTGGTGGCGGACTGCCCCAGGGCCAGATATCCGAGTCCCACCTCCTCCAGAATGGTCAGGCGATCGTGGAGCCAGGGGATGTCCTCGAAGAATTTGACCGCCTCCTCCACGGTCATCCGGAGCACGTCGTGGATGTTCTTGCCCTGGTATTCCACCTGGAGCGTCTCCCGGTCGAAGCGTTTGCCCTTGCATATCTCGCATTCCACGTACACCGTGGGCAGGAAATGCATTTCGATCGCGATGGTCCCGTGGCCTTCGCAGTTCTCGCAACGGCCGCCGGGCACGTTGAAGCTGAACCGGCCCGGCTTGTACCCACGCACCCGGGCATCCTCCGTGGATGAGAACAGGTCCCGGATGAAGGTCCAAGCCCCCACGTAGGTGGCGGGGTTGGAGCGCGGGGTGCGGCCGATCGGCGACTGGTCGATGTTCACCACCCGGTTCAGATATTCCGTGCCGATGAGCGCTTTGTGCGCTCCGGGCTTGTAGGCCGCTCCGTTCCACCTGTTCGCCAAGGTCTTGTAAAGCACGTCATAGACCAGGGTGCTCTTGCCGGAACCCGACACGCCCGTCACGGCGACGAAGCGCCTCAAGGGTATCTTCACCTCCAGGTTCTGCAGATTGTTCGCGGTCGCGCCGCTGATCGTTAGAAAATCATGGTTCGCGTTGACCGCTCGGCGCTTGGCCGGAACCGCGATGGATCTCTTGCCCCGCAGATATTCCAAGGTCGGGGAATTCTGGGTCTTATCCTTGATTATCGCAGGCATCGGTCCCTGCGCGACCACCTTGCCGCCGTGGATGCCCGCGCCCGGCCCGATGTCCACCAGGTGGTCCGAAGCGCGAATGGTCTCCTCGTCGTGCTCCACCACTATGATAGTATTGCCGAGATCCCGCAGTTCGTGCAGGGTCTCGATGAGTTTCCTGTTGTCCCGCTGATGAAGGCCAATCGTGGGCTCGTCCAGAATATACAGCGTCCCCACCAGCCGCGAACCGATCTGGGAAGCGAGCCGGATGCGCTGGGCTTCCCCGCCGGAAAGCGTGCCCGCCTTGCGGTCCAGGGTGAGATATTCGAGCCCGACGTCCGACATGAATTTCAGCCGGTTGCGGATCTCGCGCAAGGGAACCTCCGCGACCTCTTTGAAGCGGCCTCCTTTGAGCTCCAATTTCCCGAAAAACTCGTACGCGTCCTCAATGGCGAGCGCGGTCAAGGAGGCGATGTTTTTGCCGTTCACAAGCACCGAGAGCGCCTCTTCGCGCAGACGCTTGCCCTGGCATTGCACGCAGATCTTCTCCGACCATATCTCCTCCGTGCCCAGGCCGTGGCAGAGCGGACAGGCCCCGTACGGGCTGTTGAAGGAGAACAGGCGCGGTTCTATCTCCGGGAAAGAGAAGCCGTCCACGGGGCAGGTGAATTTCGCGGACAGGGACACTTCCCCGCCCTCCTGGGCGAGGCTCGCCCCTTTCGGGGCGGCTGGTCCGCCGAAACTTATGGTCACCACGTCGTTGCCGTATTTCAGGGCGGATTCCACCGCTTCCGCCAAACGCAGGCGATTGTCCTTCTGCTTGAAATCCAAACCGTGCGGAATGCGGTCCACGACGAGTTCGATGGTGTGCTGCTTGTACCGGGAAAGCTCGATGCGCTCACGGAGATTGTGGAATTTCCCGTCCACCCGCACTTCCCGGAATCCCGCATTTAAAAAATCGTACAGCA
>Ga0209542_10010404_pt1 | contig 16783 bp, 14 predicted proteins | sample RifCSPhighO2_01_FD_184028 | JGI IMG/M metagenome (GOLD analysis project Ga0209542, IMG submission 184028) | Soil microbial communities from Rifle, Colorado - Rifle CSP2_plank highO2_0.1 (SPAdes) (version 2) | ecosystem: Environmental > Terrestrial > Deep subsurface > Rock core/Sediment ...
CTAAAATGTTCTGTTAATGCAACTTTAACCCCGACCAGAACCCCGACCAGAACCCCAACGAGGACTCCGACGCCTCCGACAGTAGCCTCACCCACCAAAACCCCGACAAGAACACCTACCCCAGGAGGATTAACTCCTACCAAGACGCCGACACCTATTTTAAATTGCTCCACCTGTACCGTCTGGGCAGATAAAGCGTGCGGCGGCAATGATTGTAATTTTAGCCCTACCTTCTGTAGTGATTTAACCTGTCCTTCAAGTCAAATGCTTCAGATGAGGACCTGTACTGTCAAGGGTTGCCCAACGGCAAGGTGCGTAGCAAATCTAAAATGTTCTGTTAATGCAACTTTAACCCCGACCAGAACCCCGACCAGAACCCCAACGAGGACTCCGACGCCTCCGACAGTAGCCTCACCCACCAAAACTCCGACACCTACATTCGGAGGCGCACCCCCGGTACCGACGGGATTATCGGCTAGCTGTTCTGCTGATGGAGATACTGGCAGCGTATTATGGAATTCATCATCGGGTGCAAGTTATTATTTACTTCGGATAAATGATAGGATTAACCCCTGGAGTGGTCTATGTTCGGCACTTAATCAGGGTGATATATGTAAAATGTTAACAGTCATAAATTATTCATTTTCAACTAAACCTGAGCATACTTACGATTGGTGGTTGTATGCCTGTAACTCTTTTGATTGCAGTCCCTCAGTAAGCGGTCCGTTATTTACCTGCGGATCAGCTAACCTTACTCCTACCCGTACCCCCACCAGAACTCCAACCAGAACTCCGACGCCATCAGGCGGTGTGATACCAACAAAAACCCCGACACCTCAACCGGCTGTCTGCGGATGGACCTGCATAGAACAAAACGGATTATATTGCGCTTCAGGACTGGTATGCGATCATACGAAAACCGGCAGAAAATATGACGGGATTTGCGTAATTCCCGAATGCAACGGACAAAATTGTACGTGTATTGCACCGACCAGAACCCCGACGCCTCCGGGAGGAGCTTCGCCTACCCGCACCCCGACCAGAACCCCGACGCCTCCGGGAGGAGCTTCGCCTACCCGCACCCCGACCAGAACCCCGACGCCTCCGGGAGGAGCTTCGCCTACCCGCACCCCGACCAGAACCCCGACGCCTCCGGTGCCGCCAACCCAAATTCCAACACAAGGTACTAATGCGGCCTATCTGGTTTTCATGATTGAGTTACCCGACGTTGATCAGGGAATGCCTGATATACCAGCGTCCGACATTTTAATTGAATTAAGAGATGGGAATACAGTCGTTGGCTCGACACAAGTGGATTTTATCAGAATCGGCAGCTTCTTCCAGACCGCCAGTGAAGCAGGTTTCGATATCAGTCAAGACAAAGCCTATACTATATTCGTCAAGTCAAAGATCAGTTTAGGCAGGTGGTTTAGCGGAGTTAATCTGATCCAGGGCCAGACCTTGGATTGTACTGTAACGAGCGACCCGGCTTGCGGAGAATTGATTGACCTTCGCGATATCAAGATCCTCGAGTCCGGCGACAGTGACGGATTTAATACTTCATCGGGCAGCTATAATAAAGTAGATTCTGCAGATCTGCAGGTTCTTAATCAGTACTTCAATCAGCCGGCAATCGATGCCGCTGCTGGCGCAGACTTTAATCTGGACGGCAATGTAGATATCAGCGATCTGGAAATTTTGGGCAAAAATTATGCACTGGTAGGAGATTGATGAAATAGAATTTTGAAATTTAGAATTATTAATATAAAAGATTTTTTCTAATTTCCAGATTGCGGTTTCTATAACTATTAACTTATTCTCTAAATAAATGATTCAATCTAAATTATTTTCAAATCCAAATTACAGGAAAGTTGTGATTATCCTTCTAATCGCTTTTTTAGCGGTATCAATTGTTGCTTTAAGACAAATTGGCTTGAGGCTAAGGGCGGCTCCGGGTATTCCGACTTTAAGCTTCTCCACAAATCCGTCTACTCTTCAAGAAGGTCAGAATTTCGATCTTATGTTACAAGTCAACCCAAATAATGCCAGCTTTTACGCGTTTGAACTTTATGCTAACTATGACCCCAATCAAGTTGAATTCCAGAACCCAACCAATCTCGGTCAGAACATCACTTCTTCCTTCATTTTGATTAAGTCAGAAGTCGATACGAGTACAAATACAATTACCGTAGTAGGTACTAAAACCGGCAGCGCTTTTTCAGGCTCAACCAATATGGAGTTAGCCAGGGTCAAAATGAGGGTAATATCTGGCGCAAGCGGAAGCGTCGACTTTAATTGGTCCGGCATTACCAAACTAGGAAGCAACATCAATAAAGAGTTGATAGACGGAAGTTTTCAGATTGGCGGCGGGGGAGGAATTGTGCCGACCGGAGGCGTCCCCGGCGGTCCGGATTTCAATTTGGACATACCCTCGATCACAGTACCTGGCGGTACTTCAGTTGCAGCCAGGGGAGAGGCAATTGACGTTCAAGTTTTTTTAAAAACTGATACCCAACAAGTGAAATCGGTTGACTTTGTTTTACCCTACGACGATTCCATACTTACATTCCAAGATGATTCGGGTGACCTTTCGCAAAATATAGAGATTGATCCCGATTCCGGATTTAACACCCAGTTTGTCATCAAAAAAGTCGATACTAATCAAAAGAAAATTTTTCTGGCCTTAGTCACTTCTCTCGCCGGTCAAGATCCGGTTCCGATTAATAGTTCGTCAGACATACTTATAGCAACCGTCAAATTTGCCGTTAGACCGGATGCGCCGGACGGAGTAGTCGAGCTGGTTCCCGATACGGCAAGTACGATCTATAATATGCAAACCCAAAATGTAATTACCTGTGTAGGCGGATACAGGTTTGTGGTGGGAGCCGGGGGGGGCACTACTCCTCCGGATATAATCCCTTCTTCTTATCCAACCATTCCCCAAGGGGTAACTTATACTCCAATTCCGTCTCTTCCGCCGGGAGGAGTAACCAATACACCTTATCCGACAAATCCTCCCTGGGTTTATAACACCCCCTTTCCTACCTATCCGCCGATCGGAGGAGGAAAGACAATCGGCTTGGATATAAGCCTGATCTTACAGGGTATCTTGACTCGACCCAATCAGTTTAATACTATTCCGGTTAAGGTAACTGTCCAGAGTCTGTTTGCCCAAGCCATCCTGACCGCAACCGCCAATTTTAGCGTTGATAACAATGGCATCTGGACCGGCCAAGTGACATTCAATAATTTGCCCGAGTCAGACGATTACGCGGTCTACATCAAAGGACCCAAGCACCTGCAAAAAAGAATCTGCGAGAGTGCGCCGAGTGAGGTTTTCCCGGGAAATTATTCCTGTACCGGTGGGTTAATTACTTTGCAGGCAGGATCAAACAGTCTGGATTTTTCCGGAGTTTTTCAACTGGCAGGAGATTTGCCTTCCCAAGACGGACTGGTAAATTCTTATGACATTTCGCTGGTTAGGAATAATTTAGGCAATACAGATCCTTCTGTTTTGTCAATGGCCGATCTTAATTTTGACGGGATTGTCGATTCACAGGATTATTCATTGGTTATTGCGTCGGTTGCCTTTAGAAGCGACGACACGTTATACTGAATTACTATTTTAATATTATGCAAGATCAAGCCGAAAACACCAAGCCGGAAGTAAAAAGCTCAAAAAAAGATTCCATACTTCGTTTAATAACGGTTCTTGTCGCCGTCGCCTTTATTTTTTTACTGTTTCTTTTTTTTCAATTGCGGAATAAAAAGCAAATACAAGACGAGGTGATTATCGAACAATACCCCACACCCGTAATACTTCAGATCGGATCGCTGACACTGCAAAAAAGCGATAAAAATCAGTCAGCGGAGCAGAATAAAGCCTTGAATATCGATGTACTCGCAAACTCCGGTGAAAAATCGATTGTCGGTTACGACCTAGTTTTTACTTTCACCGAGGATGAGTTTGAAGTTCTGACCGCAACCTCGTTGCTTGAAGACTTTAGTCTTTATAGAATAAAAGAAAAGGATTATTTCATTGTAACCGGAGCAAAAAAACTTGATACCATAGCTTCGGCAATCTTTGACAATACACCCGTATTACGGCTAACGCTTAAGCCTAAGAAAAAAGGTGAATTAACATTAGGTCTGGCAAATAATCTAAATAAAGAAAGGACGCAGATGGTCGACGAAGATACTCAAGTTCTTTTTCCCCAGGTTTCCGAGTTAAAAATCGATGTTAAATAAAAAAATTCGTTGTTTAACTATGAAAAAACTATTTTTTAAACTATCGGTAGTCGCACAGGTATTATTTTTAAGCGGGATTGTTTTTGCCCAGACCCAATCCGGATATCTGACCTTTGATCAACAGTCTATTTCTGCCAATGTTGGAAAACCTTTTGACGTGAATGTAGTAGTTGACGCAGGATCAGAGCAAATTTCTTCGATTGACGCCTATGTTATCTACAATCCCGGCTTGATTGAACCCCGGACGATTACTCCCGCAGGCTTTTTCCCGACCGTGGTGAATAATATCACTCCCGGAAGAATCTATATCGCAGGTCTGGTCGATGATGCGGCCAACTTCAAAACCGGCAGCGGATCAGTAGCAACAATTACTTTTATGCCTTTAACCATAGGCACCGGTACATTAATCTACGATTGTCAGCCGGGAGTATATAACAGTTCCAAGGTCATCCAAAACGATCTTAACGCCACCAATATTATCGATTGTAGCCAGTCGGGAGTGAGCGAGATAACTATTGGAGAAGGAACCGGAGGTGATACTTTAAGCAATAATACCGCCACACCTTCAGCTCTTCCTAAAACGGGAATTTTCGAAAACATTACAAAAGTTGCAATTCCGGGAGTGATATTATTATTGTTGGGAGGAGCGTTGAGATTGGTACTTTAAGAATATTAAAAGTTAAAAATAAACTTTCTCCTAATCCCCTCCTTGTCAAGGAGGGGGGAAAGAGAGGGGTGGATGTATCTTTACATTCACTTTTTTCATTTTTAGTTTTTTCAATTTTTTAAATTAGCAAAATATGCGCTTGCCCAAATTACCGGCTCTGATCGTAGGTTCGGTTTTAGCCTTTATTTTCTTGATAGGCGGATTTTTTGTCATTCAGGGGCTTCCGGGGAGAGCCGTCGATGAGCAGCCGAGGGATGTGGTGGTTGCGGATATTACCAGCAATTCAGGGAAAATAAGTTATGCCACAGCCGCCAGGACGCAGGGCGTAGTGGAGTATGGGGTTTCGCCCACCGCGCTTAATCTTTTGGCTCCCGAAAGTGAGGCCGGTACCGATCATGAGGTTGAGTTGACGCTACTTTCCAAAGACACCACCTATTATTTTCAGATCGCAATCGGAGGAGATAAGTACGATAATGCAGGAGTGCCCTGGACTTTTCGAACCAAAGCCTCGGATACCGATCTGGACAATCTGGAGTTGTCGCCGACAACATTACCAACTCCGGTTTCCCGTGTCGTGGTGCCACACACTGAAAGTTTCTGTAATGAGACTAATTGCGAGCAGATCAAACAAAAACTAGGACAAGGATGTACGACCCAAGATTACGTCAAGTGTATCAAAAAAGTAGCCCCCACGCAGAAGCCGCTTACCACACCTTGAGAGAAATTCTAATCTCTAAATTCTAAATCCTAAACAATTTCAAATTATTTTATATTTTGGTAATTTGGATTCGTTTAGAGTTTAGGGATTAGGATTTAGGATTTGATTATATCACTCCTCCTCCCACGCTCGCCGGTACCAGCAGGTTCATAATGAAACTGATAATTGGCCTAATGATAAGCCCCAGCATTGAGGAGCCGCCAAAGGGGAAGATCAACATCAAAAGAAAAATCATTCCGTACCGTTCCAGTTGGTACCATTCATGCGCCCGCTCGTCTGACAGCAAGCCCCCGACGATTTTAAATCCATCCAACGGATGGATAGGCAGCAAGTTAAATACTCCGAGGATTACGTTTAAAGAAATTACCGGGATCAGGATGATGTTTATGAGGGACTGTAAAGGTATAAATCCAAGAAGATTGGATAAACGAAGAAAAAATGACAGTAATAAAGCTACGACAAAATTGGAAAATGGTCCGGCCAGTGAGATTATGGCCGCATCACGCCGGGGATTTTTCAGGTTAAACGGATCAAATCCCACCGGCTTACCCCAGCCAAAACCAAAAAAAAGCAGGAAAAGAATCCCCATAGGATCGATATGGACAAGAGGATTAAGCTTAAGTCTTCCGGCTAGTCTGGGTGTTGGATCTCCCAACTGGTCGGCTGCAAAAGCATGTGAGAATTCATGCACCCCTATAGCTATCAAGAGGGCAATAATATAGACAAGAAAAAGCAGGGGATTGGTTAAAAGATAATTTAACATTAATTTAAAATGAGATTTGAGCGAAAATCAAAAATTGTCAATTGTAAATTATAGCGATCGCAATATGAAATGACAGGTGGTATTTTTGTGTCATGCTGAATTTATTTCAGGATCTTATCAATCAGATCCCAAACCAAGTTCAGGATGACAAATACGACATTTTGTTTTGCGCTGACTATAGTTTGATTAAAGGTATATATTATGATATCATAATTTCTCAAGTTTCATGTTTTAAATTTTACGTTTCATATTTATGAATCGTTGTTATCATTGCGGCAAAGGCGTGCTTTTTGGCCGCAGTCATACGCATCATCGCGGTGTAGCTGGAGGCAGGTGGAAGAAGAGAGCTCCCAAGACCCAGCGCATATTCCGCCCCAATTTACACCCCTATAACATAATAGAGAAAGGACTGGTAAAAAGAGTAAAGCTTTGCTCCAAATGTCTCAAGAGAATTAAGAAAGACATCAGGGAAGGCAAGAAGCCGTTCCTACAATTGCAAGAATTTTTATTTAAAGCAAAAGATAAGTCTTCTGAATTACTCCTAATATCAACTGCCTAGTATTAAGTAGTAAGAATTAAGTATTGAGTACAAAACAATTTTTTCATTAATTTTTTCTAAATTCTTAATTCTTAATACTTAATACTTAATTCTAAATACTTGTTATTTTCTCCAACTCCCCGTCCTCTTCTTCATAAAGCTTTTTTCCCTGCTCCAGAACTCTCTGGGTAAATAGTATACCGTTAAGATGGTCAACTTCGTGCTGGATGATTATAGCTTTAAATCCGCTAAACCACTTTTGCTTCTGTTTGCCGTTTATATCCCGGTACTTTAGTAATACTTTACCCGCTCGATCGACAGTGCCCCAGATTTTCGGGATGGATAAACAACCCTCTAGTTTTACGTGTTTACGTTTCTTTCTAGATTCCTCAAACTTTCGCTTTTTCAAACCCTCAGGGTTTGCGGGTTCGCTTTTTTTCAAACCCTGAGGGTTATGAGTTTCGATTTTAAGAATTTCCGGATTTACAAACGCCTCTATTTTGCCACTTTCGCTCGGTCTGATGATAAATACAGCCAGATCTACGCCTACTTGCGGCGCAGCTAAGCCGACCCCCTGCGGATTTACCTGTTTTGCCAACGCAACTTCCATATCTTTGACCATCCGGTTCAACTGACCGTCAAACTTTTCAACTTTCTTGGTCTGAGAAGTGAGTACCGTATTGGGGACTGTGACGATTTCGAACATGGGAATATTATATAATAAAGTTCAAATATCAAATCTCAAAGCCAGGTTATACTTCTATTGATTGAGATTGCAATCAGTATATACCCCTCTAAGTTGATTTAATAAGATATTTTTAGTTGAAAATTTGCAAAATCAACTAAGACGGGTATAAAAGCTTAAAATTAATTAGCTTTAATATTTGAGTCAGGTTTTGCTTTTTGATTTTTGCACTTTGATCTATGTTATTATCTCTCTGTATAGCTACCTACAACGAAGGGAAAAATATCCATTATCCTTTAGAATCTGCTTATGATTTCGTGGACGAGGTAGTGATAGTTGATGGCGGATCGACGGATAAGACTGTTGAAATTGCCAAATCTTACGGTAAAAAAGTCAGGATCATAAAAACCGATAATCCCGCCATGTTTCATAAAAACAAACAAAAAGCCATTGAGGCGGCTCACGGAGAGTGGATTCTGCAGTTGGACGCGGATGAAGCCCTAAGCAAAGAATTAAAAGACGAAATCAAGGTAATAATAAATCCGAAATCCGAAATCCGAAATCCGAAACAAATTAGAAATCAAAAAACACAAAATCATAAACAGTTTAAAAATTTAAATTTAGAAAATTCGAATTTGTTTCGTGCTTCGAGTTTCGATATTCGAATTTCCCAAAAAGTGGCATATTGGGTTCCCAGAAAGAACTTTTTCTTGACGAGGTTCTTAATGAAAGGAGGCCAATACCCGGATTACACAATCCGATTATATAAAAACGGATTCGCTCGATTCCCCTGCAAGAGCGTCCATGAGAATGTGGAGATAATACAAAAAAGCAATTACCAATTATCAATAACCAATAATCAAAAAAATCCCAAATTCCAGTATTCAAATATTCAAAATAAAATTGAGAATTGGAAATTGAATATTGGATATTTGAACAATCCTATTCTTCACCATGCCGATCCCACTTTTTCCCGTTACCTGCAGCGCTGGGACAGATATACGACATTGGATGCTAACATATTGTTTACGACGCAGGGCTTTGCTTCACTACACTTTTTTGATTATTTTTTCCTTAAGCCTTCTGTCTGGTTTTTCTCAACCTATTTTCGACATTTAGGTTTTCTCGACGGCTTTCCCGGTTTTGTCTTTGCTCTTTTTTCATCGCTCCGGTTCTGGGTAATCTACGTCAAATTATGGACTAAAACTATTAAGAAAACTGAGTGAGGTAAACGTATTTGATTCACTTTTTCTACCTTCCAACTTCCAACCGCCAGTTTCCAGCCGGTAGTTTAATATCCTATAATATTGATTTTTTCCCTTGAATTTGGTATAATATGGAGCTTTATGAAAAGCTTTTCCCTAATTATACCTATCTATAACGAGGAAGAAATTCTGGAAGAACAAGTGGGAAGATTGATGGAGGAGATTGAACGGGTCCTTCCTCACGCGGAATACGAAATCGTACTGGTTGAAAACGGCAGCACCGATAACTCCCTAAAAATTGCCCAGAAATTAGCCTCGGATTACGGTCAAATAACTCTGGTTAAACTACAAAGCCCATCCTACGGCCAGGCATTTAAGGAAGGCTTGAGATACGCAAGGTTTGATCACGCTTTTCAGTTTGATATAGACTTTTGGGATGTCGAATTTATCGAATTGTCTCTTCTACTGCTTAACAGATATGATTTTGTCATCGGCTCCAAGAATCTGGGTAAATCAATTGACAAAAGACCGATCGGCAGAAAAGTCATCAGTAAATTGCTTGAGTATTTTTTGAAGTTGTATTTCGGCGTTCCTTTCTCCGATACCCATGGCATGAAAGCCCTGAAGAGAAGACTGGTACTTCCCTATATTGACGAGGTACAAAGCCAGAACCACTTTTTTGATAGTGAGCTTTTAATCATGTGCCACTACCTCCGCTATTCATTTAAAGAACTGCCTGTCAGTTTAAGCGAGATAAGAAGTACCAGATTTTCATTCTTGATTAGATTGCTGGAGACCCTGAAAGAATTCGGCAAACTTATTACCATGAAAAGATTATTAATTAGATATTCATACCTGTAAGAAACTCTAAACTCAAATATCTAAACTCTAAACAATTCCAAAATTCAAAGTTTCAAAAATTTATCAGTTGACATAAGTTTTGAATTTAAGAAATTTGAATTTGTTTAGGATTTAGGGTTTAGTATTTAGAATTTGTTGAAAATTATGAAACTTTACAGTGACGATTTTGGTTATAATCCGAGGGCAGATAAGGAAATTCTGAAGCTGGTCAGGCGCGACAGACTTTTTGGCTTGTCGGTTATTGCAACCATGGTAAGCCAAGCCCGCCTGAGACAGCTGGTAAGCACTTTGGTTAAAAAAAAAGAAGTGAAAATCGGGCTTCACATCAATTTGATCGAAGGTAAACCCAGTTCGCACTTCCTCAATATCAAGTCTTTAGTTGACAGAGAAGGCAAATTCTTTCCCTTACCGGTCTTCCTGGTTAAGCTGTTTTTGGGTAAGGTTGATAGGTTGGATATCAAATCCGAGATTCAGTCGCAACTGAATCTTCTCAAAAAAAGAAATCTGCAGGTTGACATGCTTGACAGTCACCAGCACACTCATGCGTTTTCGCCTATTGCAGAGATAGTTGAGGAAATCGCAGACGAAGAGAGCGTTGCCCAAATTAGAAATTTTAACTCGATCAAGACACACTCACTTAGAGGCAGGCTGACGCTGATGCTGGTTAAATTTATAGCCTTTTTATCATATCTGGTTGCTTATAAAAAAATCGGTTTCCCCGTATCCTGGAGGTCGGCTCAAAAACTGGACTGGACGGTCATGAGCTGGGAGTCTGACAGTTTTGCCGTAGAAGAGGTTGTTCGCAGGGGTTTGGCCTTTATTATTCATCCTTTTCTCCCTTTTGACAAGAATAAGAGCTACCAGAAATATATCAGATAAAATACTACCAATACTACAAATGCTCACGAATAAGCAAATAAATGTATTAATAATTAAATGATTTAATTCGCCTCCCCCTTCTTGTCAAGGAGGGGAGAAGAATAACTGTTTCCTTTTTCCATAAAGAAACCACATAGAAATCTACAACATTTGTCATTCCCGTAAAAAGCGGGAATCCAGGCTAAGAATTCTGGATTCCGGATCAAGTCCGGAATGACAGAATTTTAATATTTCTATCGAACTTCTCTTTAACTTATACTTCTATTAATTGAAATCGCAATCAGTATATATACCCATCTTACTCCGATTTGCAGCTCTCTCGGAGCGAAAAAGCGGATTAGATGGGTATATACTGAGTAACTCAGTTGCAAACCTTAAGTTATCGAAGTATACCCCTCTAAGTTGATTTAATAAGATATTTTTAGTTGAAAATTTGCAAAATCAACTAAGACGGGTATAGATGGGGAGAAAAGGGGTGGTATTGGTATACCCATCTTAGTTAAAATTGCGAAAGCGAAAGCACTCCGGACGGTGTGCGGACGCACTCCTCCGAAGTGAAATACGAAAAAAAGTTTGCAAACTCATTGACGGTAGATGTAGATATAGTATTTATTCAGTATTAATTACCTCTTGCATAGTTAAAAAATCCTGTTATATTATTATTATGGCTGATAATAAAAGACCAACTCGTTTCTTCGGTTTAGGCGTTTTATTTGGCACAATCATAGGAGGAATAACTGCATTGTTCTTGTCTCCAAAATCGGGTAAGGAAAATCGTGAAGAGGTAATAAAGAAGATTAAACATCTTAAAAAAAATATTGAGGAGATGGAGTTGGATAAGAAAGTAAAGGAAGTCTGGGGCGAAATCAGCGAAGAAGGCAAGAAAACTTATACGAAAGTCAAGAAAGAGGTTATGGAGCGTCTTGAAGATATGCAGGAAAAATGGGAAGAATTTGACCGGGAGAAATATATGAGTATGGTAAGTGAGTCAGTAGATAAAGCCAAAAGCGAAAGTAAAACCACCGCCGATAAACTCAAAAAGCTCAAGGACCTCTTCGCGCGGGATTGGAACAAAGTCTTCGGAGAGTCAAATAAAACATAAAGCTTGTAACATAAAACATTTATTCTCTCTTATAAAGTAAGCCGTAAAGAGTTTTAGCTAATTCATTTACGCCAATCATTATTTCGTTGAGATTATTGTTAGTTATTAAATCAAATTCTTTTGCAAAATTAAGTATACTTCTATTAATTGAAATCGCAATCAGTATGTATCCCTCCTTAGTTGATCTGATAAGATAACTTTAGTTGACATTTTGCAAAATCAACTAAGACGGGTATAGATATTTTGTTTCTTTTAAGGAAGCAAAGGCTATACTTAACAAATGCCTTTTTTCTTTTAATGATATTCTTGCTCCTGCTTCAACGATGTTTAAAATTATAGATAGACTAGAGCCTATTTCAAAACCTGGCTATTTACGTCATTCTGGCAAGCCGAAGGCGCGTCCAGAATCTAAAAGAGGTTTAGAGACTCTGGACAAGCAAGAGTGACGAGTATTGAAATAGCTTCTAGCTCTTTTCAGTTATTCTCCGATCGAAAATTGGTATTTTGAGGAAAATCTAGAGTGATTCTGTAAATTTTCTTTACAAGAGGATCGCCTAAATCGAAAAGTAATTAGCCCTTACGCATTTTTATTAAAAGTTTTATGTTTTACGATTCATGTTTCATCTTATGCTTTTCTTCCATATCTTTCCTTCGACAGCCGGATAATTTTCTCCTTGTTTTCATTCTTTAACTCAGGCAGGGGTAGGGTAGTGGCGGGAAAAGGTGCCGAAGTCATTCCGTCGATGGAGAGTTTGAGCACTGTTTCATACTTACCCAAAGACACAAGATCGTTTTCGTTGTAGATTTCCGCAAACTCAAAAGTCAGAAGGTGAGCGTCCCTGGCGCCGACTACGAATGAGATTAAGGTTCCCACATTGCCAAAGATGGCTTTTTGCACGTCAAGCTCCAATTGCTCGATATACTGGTTGGCCAGAGTCAGCGCCAGCCGGTATTTACGGGCTTCCGAGAGGATTTTAATGAAGGAAGTAGTGGCAAAGTTCTGGAATTCGTCAACATAAAGAAAGAAGTCCCTGCGTTCTTCTTCTTTGACAAATGACCTGTTCATGGCCGCAAGTTGGATTTGGGTGATGATCATAGCGCCCAGCAGTGCGGCACTGTCTTCTCCCAGTTTACCCTGCGACAGGTTCAGGATGAGGATTTTGCCGTCGTTCATAATCGACTCCAGGTCGATCGAGGATTTGGATTTGCCCAGGATGTTTCTGATCATTCTGGAGGTGACGAACTGGCCGACCTTGTTCTGGATCGGTGAGATTGCCTCGGCACGCAGCCGGTCGGGCATTCTTTCGAACTCCTTTTCCCAGAAGCCTTTAAGTACCGGATCCTGCAGTTTGCCGACGATTTTGCGGCGGTATTCTTTGTGGGAAAGCAAAGGAAGAATGTCGACAAGGGTAGATCCGGGGCTTTCCAAAAGCGTCAAAATTACATTTCTTAAAATATATTCTAGCCTCGGACCCCAGCTTTCCTTGTAAATTTTATTAAAGATGGAAACGATTCCGGGCGATCAAATCTTTTTTTGCTGTTTATTCCTGACCTCCAGGACGTTAAGCGAGAAAGGTCTTTCCGTATCGAATGGTTCAAGATAGACGACGTCGTTAAGCCTTCTTTTGGGAATATAATCGAGGATGATGTTGGAGAGATCGCCGTGCGGGTCGATAATTCCTATCCCCCGGTCTTTTCTGATATCGTCTATCGCCATATTGGCAATCAGGGTGGATTTGCCCGAGCCGGTCTTGCCGATGATATAGACGTGCTTTCGGCGGTCCGGCGTCTTGATGCCGAAGATCGTCTGCTTGTTTTTGAATTCGGCTTTGGCAAAAAAATTGACGCCCCGTTTGAAATTTTGTAGAGACGCATTGCTATGCGTCTCTACATTTGTCACAGGCAGATTCTCCGGCGGTTCGCCTTTCAGGGTCTTACCCCAGGCGATATTTTTGATACCGGATAACAGATAGCCTGTCGGGTGCCAAAGAGTAGCCAGCTCCTGGGCATTTAAGATCTGGTATTTACGCTCAAAAAAATAAGTCTTTCTTTCCTTGATTCTTTTTAAGAGATGATCCTTAAAGATCAAAGGCCTGCGAAAAACAAACTGGTTGCCGTCACCCAGGGAAAAGCTGCCGAAGGTGCCTGCCAGATTTTGCAGATAAGGAAGTAGAGACGCATGGCTATGCGACTCTATAATATTTGACCCGACCACTAATCTGATTACCGCTTTCCCGCCCTGAAATGAAGCCTTCTTAAGCATCAAAAGCTGTTGCGGGCTTCTGGTGTAGCGGGCGGCGTGCTCGTCATAGATCTGCTGTTTGGCTGCGGTCACGGTCTGGTCCTGCCAGGGAAAGCTTGCCGGAGTTACAACGATTTGCACCGCCATCCTAAGGACAGGGTTTTGTTTGGAGAAGAAACCAACGAGGGAGGATAAGGGATCCACGTCCTTGAAATCGAAGTAGGTCTTGATCGGCAGATAGTGGAAGGAGTTAAGCACAGCTTCACCGGCTGAGACATTTTTTGACTTAAAGACGAGGCTCATAGGATCGGTAGTCTTGGTCACCTTGGATTGGGGGAAAGAGGAAGTGATCAGGCTTTGAATTAAGGTTTCGTTTTCCCGGGGAGTTGAGACATAAAAATAAATGGTTTGATCCAAAAGAAAAATTTCAAAAGCATAGCGCTTGACTGGGACAAAAAGTCTTTTCCAGGTGGGGACATAAGGATAAGAAAGAAGCGACGCGAAGATCTGGGTCGCCGCCTCAATCGGCGTCTCGTCTTCTTTGGGATTGCGGATTTGTAAGAAGGATAATTGAGACATAAAATTCATTATAACAATGAAGAAATAAAGATGTTGTTATACTTCTATTGATTGAGATTGCAATCAGTATATACCCCTCTAAGTTGATTTAATAAGATATTTTTAGTTGAAAATTTGCAAAATCAACTAAGACGGGTAGATATAATATTTTGGTAATATGGCTACTGCAAAGCAGGAGGCCGTTTTTGTCATTCCCGCGTTTACCCTAAACTATATTGAAGGGAAGGCGTGAATCCAAGCTAATTTTCTGGATCCCAGATCAGGTCGAAATGATATTTCGTTTTGCGCCGACTATAATTACTTATATCAAAATGAAAAATAAAAAGATCGAAAAATTATTTTTCAAATGCAGTTGTAGCTATGGACAGCAATTGCAGGTAAATAATTTTGACGACGGTTCATTTGAGATTAATACGAGGTTAGATGGAAGGAGAAAATGGACAGGGGTTGTTTTGAAGAAAAAAGAAATTAAGAAATTGATTGTTCTTTTGAACTTAACTGAATTGAAATTGACCAGCTAGAAAAAAAATGTATAATTGTTTTTATGAATAAGCGAATTGAGATAAATAAATACATTGTTGCCGATCCTGAGATCTGTCACGGTAAACCGACCTTTAAAGGCACACGCATTATGGTATGGCAAATCCTTCAGATGCTTGCACAGGGGGAAAACGAAAAAAGTATTCATAAAGCATTTCCGAGCCTTAACACTTCTCATGTTAAAGCCGCATTAGAGTACGCGAGTACTCTTACTCAAGAGAACTATGTCATCGTCAACACCTACCCTCAAATTTCTCATTGATGAAAATGTAAGAACAGAACTTACAGCTTTTCTAAAGAAAGAAAAGTATAATGTAAAGACAATAGTTCCTAAATCTTCAGATTCAGAAATTTCAGCTCTGTCAAAAAAAGAATTACGAATTCTTATCACCAATGACTCAGATTTCTCTAAATCTCTAAGAACAGAGATTTATTCTGTTGTATGGTTACGAATTCCACAGTGGAGTTCGAACTTTTACTTTCTTCCTTTAAAAAACTATTGCAAGAATGCAAAATTTATACAGGTAGAATAATCGTATTAAATATTAATGAGTGGAAGTCTAATTCTCTTGGAGAAATAATAAATATAGGTGATTAAAATTGGTTCTTTCTTTTTAATATCCAAACAAAACTACCAATAAGTAGTGCAAACCCGAAGTATTGTAAATACTGCGGCCAGAAGATAAAAACGAAGCCGGTATCACTGTTTACTTCATCTGACAACCTCCATCCGTTAGCCCAGTTGTTAACCAGGACATGCTCTAAAATTTTACCATCCAAAATAGCAATCCAACCGGGATTATAGGCTTGTTTCAGTGTCGTGATATATTCGGATGCGGCGTCGATTTTTTCATACGACCCCATTAATTTGCTTGATACCGGGATAATTGATATGAATTTTAGATCGTTGACCGATTCGATATCACCGTAAGACAGATTATCTATGGTTAATTCATAGCCGATTCCAACCTCAGAAGGCGGAATAAAAAAGTAATTATCGCCGAAATCCCTATTTTTATAGATCTCATCATATATATCGCAAAGAGTCGAATACAGATTTTTTAGGCAGATTCTAAGAGGCAGACCCTGAATATGTCTTGCGTTAATTACCAGAAGATAAGCTTTGTCATGTGACAGGGAATAGAAATCCAGTCCCACTCCGTTTATCGTATTTTTTGCATTAAAATTAAGTATTTTCTCACCGGCTGATTCAGTTAGTGTCACGCCGTCAACACTTTTATTACTTTCGTAAATTTCCTCTGCAGAAAAATTAAGCAAAAATTGATTTTCTTGTAAATAACTGAATTTGTTAAAAATATCTTGTTTGAGTTTATCGTCTGGCGTATATATGTCCCGATAGGGGAAGACATAACCTGATCGGGCAGAATCTGTTTGATCCAAAGAGGTAAAATAAGGGCCAAGCTTTTGATAAGCGAAGTCAAAATCCGACCAGCGATATTGCGGATTAACTAGAGGTAGATTAAGAGTCAGCAATTTATCCGATGCAACCGTATTTACCTTATACACCGTCAAATTAGCAAATTGCGCAAGCCTTGAGATCTGCAATTGTGATTCGAGTTGAGACAACAACAAGCCGCTTTCCCGATCATAGACTTTTTGCGGGCGGTTTTTAAGACTGGTTGTGATATTATTCCTATCCCAAAGGATATATTGAACATTAAACTTTTTTAAGTTGGTTAAAAAGAAATCAGGGTTTCTGGTGTAAAGCGCATGATGAAATTCTCGATATGCCTGT
>Ga0209542_10010405_pt1 | contig 16782 bp, 17 predicted proteins | sample RifCSPhighO2_01_FD_184028 | JGI IMG/M metagenome (GOLD analysis project Ga0209542, IMG submission 184028) | Soil microbial communities from Rifle, Colorado - Rifle CSP2_plank highO2_0.1 (SPAdes) (version 2) | ecosystem: Environmental > Terrestrial > Deep subsurface > Rock core/Sediment ...
GACTATCTGCGCTCGTATGCTTTCGGCAAGCACGCGGACGTCCTGTACCGGCTTCATCTTGAGAATGCGCTCGGCCTCTTCCTTATTGCAGACGAAAAAGTCGGCGCGGGCGTAATAACGCTTCATCCGCTCGATTCCCGCCTTCATGTCGAACACTCCCGGCTGGAATCCGAACAACATATCCGGATGCGTCTCGGCGAAGGACACGATGTCGTCCTGGTATGTTCCGATAACTTCTCCCGTCGAGGAGTAGTAGAGCGTCCGCGGGACTGGCGCAGCGGGAGGCCATGCGCGCAGATAGTCATTCTGCTTCACGAGGATCGTCCGTTCGGATTCGTAGGAGAGGACGTAATGGTGATTGGTTGACACCTCCTTGTGGCGGGTGATGAAAGACGTGTCGATGCGTTCGTTCGCGAACGCCGCCATAATGTCGTCGCCGTCGCGGTCGATACCGATATCGGCAACGAGACCCGTGGAGAGCCCGAGGCGCCCTGCGGCTACCGCGGCGTTCGCGGCATTCCCCACGCCCGCGACCAGGACCGCAGATTCAAACGGCACCTTGTCGCCCCAGCGCATCGAGATGGTGCAGTGCTCATTGTTGATATCGCAGTTGATACGCGCATCTTTGAGGAATATGAACTCGTCGACGGTCGTGTCTCCGACGGCGAGAAAATCGATTGCCTTCATGCGGCACATGCTAGCATATCGATATGATTGATCTTGTCGATTGCGCTCGGCTCCTGGTCAAGGATGGCAAGGGATTTCTGGCCATCGATGAGAGTATCGAAACGGCGAACAAACGGCTTTCCGAACACGGCATAGAACCGAGTCCCAAGATGCGGCTCGCGTTTCGCGAGCTTTTTCTCGGCGCCGACGGCATCGAACAGTATCTCTCGGGCGCCATACTCTTTTCAGAGACGTTTGGACAGAAGATAGGCGGAAAGAAATTCCCCGCCTATCTCGCTTCCCGCGGCATCGAGGCAGGTATCAAGGTTGACCTCGGTACTGAACCGTTCGAGGGGGGAGAGGAACTCATTACGAATGGCGTCCTCGGTCTTCCGAAGCGTCTTGCCGCATTTCGGAAGGAAGGAGCCCGGTTCTCGAAGTGGCGGGCCGTCATCCGTATCGACGGCGACCGGTTGCCGTCCGCACAAGCTGTCGCTGAAAACGCGCGCCGCCTCGCGGCATACGCTCATGAGTCCCAAGAAGCCGGCATCGTTCCCATTCTCGAACCCGAGGTGCTCCTCTCCGGAAAGCATAGCCGCCTTCGCGCTCGTGCCGTCATCACTGAAACCCTCACGGCGGTATTCGAGGTCGTAAAAGAACACGTCGTCGACCTCGCAAGTCTTCTCGTGAAGACTTCGATGGCGCTTTCGGGAAGCGAATCGGGACGGAACGATACGCCAGAAGAAGTCGCTGAGGATACGCTTGCGGCCCTGCTCTCTTCCGTACCGCGACAGGTTGCCGGCATCGTCTTTCTTTCTGGAGGACAGTCTCCGGACCAGGCGACGACGAATCTGTCCGCGATTGCGCGGAAGGCGAAGGAGAAAAACGCACCCTGGCCCGTGTCGTTTTCGTTCGCTCGCGCGCTCCAAGACGAAGCCCTAGCCGTCTGGCAGGGAAAGGATGAGAACGTTCCCGCCGCACGCGGGGTATTCCTCGCGCGCCTTGAGAAAGTTTTCCTTGCCTCCTCCGGTACGGCATAATCCTTGCATGGCTCTCATTTACGTTACCCGGAAAATACTCGACAGCGGCATCGCGCATCTAGCGCGCGCGGGGCATACGGTGGATGTCTCCACAAAGGACGGGGTTCTTTCGAAGGACGAGCTCATTGCGACCCTCTCTTCAAAACCTTACGAGGCCGTTCTCTGTCTCCTCACCGACCGCGTCGACAAGGAGGTTTTCGATGCCGCGCCGTCTGCGAAGATATTCGCGAATTATGCCGTTGGATACGACAATATCGACATCGAAGAAGCGAAGCGCCGCGGCATCGTCATCACCAACACGCCGGATGTGCTTACAGATGCGGTAGCTGAGCATGCGCTCGCGCTCGCGCTTTCGCTGTTGCGGCGGGTGCCGGAGAGCGAGCGCTTTCTGCGGGAGGGGAAGTACGAAGGATGGGCGCCACTCCTGTTTCTCGGAGCCGGACTGCGCGGGAAAGTGCTCGGGCTTCTTGGCGCTGGCCGTATCGGCACGCGTGTCGCGCATGAAGCTGTCCGCGGCTTCGATATGCACGTCATCTACCACGACGTTGCGCGGAACGAGGTCCTTGAGAAGGAATACGGAGCGGTCTTTCACGGTTCGCCGGAAGACGTGCTCCAGGCGGCGGACGTCATTTCCCTGCACGTGCCGCTCCTCCCGTCGACGCGGCATCTGATCGACGCGAAGCGCCTCGCGCTCATGAAGCCGACGGCGGTTCTCATAAATACGTCCCGCGGACCCGTCGTCGACGAAGCGGCTCTCGTCGCGGCGCTGCGCGCTGGTGTCATCAGTGGCGCAGCCCTCGATGTGTTCGAGAACGAACCGGCGCTCGCCGAAGGACTTGCGGAGCTTCCGAATGTCGTACTCACGCCCCACACAGCTTCCGCGACCGTCGAAGCCCGCGAGGCGATGGCGGAAGTCGCCGCGCGCGACATTATCGCTGTCCTTAGAGGCGATGCTCCCGCGCATCCCGTCCTGTAGTTCGTATTCATTGACGAAAATAGGGTGACAGGGCATACTCCGCTCACCTGTATGGTGACACTTACCGTCTCGAAACGGGATACCGATAATGCTCCGCGGACTCTCCGTGAGAAGGGGAATATTCCGGCTGTCGTGTACGGCCCCAAGCAGGAGGCGATGGCGATTTCCATCCCGCTCAAGGAATTCGAGCGGGTATTCCGGACTGCCGGCGAATCTTCCGTCATCGAGCTTTCAGGACTCGGGGATACGCTCCAAGTTCTTATTCACGATGTCGATCATGACCCCATCACGAGCGTGCCGCGGCATGCCGACTTCTATGCGATAGAGAAGGGTGCGAAGGTCGAGGTCGCTATACCTATCACCTTTGTCGGCGAGTCGCCGGCGGTGAAAGCGGGCGCCAACCTCGTCAAAGTCCTCCATGAGCTTGAGATCAAGGCCGATGCGGCGCACCTCCCGCACGACATTTCGATCGACGTGTCAGCTCTTGCCGCGGTCGGGGATCGTCTCCACGCGCGCGATATCATGCTTCCGGAGGGTGTCGAACTCATGATTGACCCCGAAGAGGTGGTTGCGCTCGTACAGGAGGTCGTCATCGAAGAGGAAGCGCCAGTTGTCGCAGAAGTCGATATGGCCGCGATCGAGGTCGAGAAGAAAGGCAAGGAAGAGACAGCCGAGGGAGAAGCGGCTCCGGATTCGGAAAAGAAGGAAAAGGAATAGAACGCGTTCGTGCCGCGCGGTATACTACATGCCCATGTTTCGCATAGGGTTTTTTCTTTTTATGGCGGTGGTTCTGCCTCTGTCTGCGTTCGCGCAGACGGCGACGCAGGTCGCCGAGCGAAGAGCTGCGCTCGAGCGCGATCTTGTCGCGCTCGAAGCAGAGATCGCCGTCCAGCAGCAGCTTCTTGACGCGAAGCGCACAGAGCGCGTCTCTCTGGAGCGCGACGTCGCTATTCTCGACGCGCAGATCGAGAAGGCCCGGCTCCAGATACGCGCTCGAACCCTCGCCATCGAGAAGCTTTCCGGCGAGATAGGGACGAAACGCCAGGTCATCGGCGCTCTGGGAGAAAAGCTCGAACGCGAGCGGCAGTCGCTCGCGCAGATACTTCGTCGCACGAACGAGATAGATGAGGTGTCCGTGGTCGAGGTCGCGTTTGGAACCCGTAACGTATCGGCGTTTTTCGAGGATCTGGACGCATTTACGTCCGTCAAGGCCGCTCTTTCCGACTCGTTCGATGAGATCGAGACAACGCGCGTGGTGACCGAGGAGGAAAAAGCGGCGCTTGAAACACGGCATGCCGAAGAGGTCGAACTTCGGACCCTGCAGGAGCTCGAGAAGCGGAAAATAGAGACCCAAGAGGCGGAGAAACAGCGCATCTTGAACGCCACGAAAGGGCAGGAGGCGGCCTATCAAAAGCTGGTGAGCGATAAGGAGAAGACCGCTGCGCAGATCCGCGCCGAACTCTTTACGCTCCGCGACTCGGCGGCGATTCCCTTCGGAACGGCGCTCGATCTCGCGGAGAAAGCGGAGCGTGCGACCGGGGTTCGCGCCGCGCTCACCCTCGCGGTCTTGAAACAAGAAACACGTCTTGGAGAATATATCGGCACGGGAACGTGGATTCCCGACATGCACCCAACGCGCGACCGCCCCGTCTTCGTCTACATCATGAAAACCCTCGGGCTTGATCCCGATCGAATGCCGGTTTCAAAGAAACCTTCCTACGGCTGGGGCGGAGCGATGGGCCCCTCGCAATTCATTCCTTCTACGTGGGTGTGCTACGGAGGGTTCGTGAATACCAACACGAATGGCTGTTCGAATAAGCCGCAGTCGATGAGTTGGAATGGATTCTGGCAAGGCCCGTGGGAGTATGTTGTGGCGAAAGACCGTATCCGCAAGCTAATCGGCGGGAACGACCCCTCGAACCCGTGGACGAATGAGGACGCGTTCATGGCGACCGCGCTCCTTATGTCCGATAACGGTGCCGACAAAAAGACGCGCGCGGCGGAACGGCTTGCGGCACTGCGGTACTTCGCGGGTTGGAATAATGCCGAGAAGTCCGCGTACGCGTTTTATGGGGACGCTGTCATGGAGTTCGCCGATTTCTTCCAGAAGCAGATAGATATCCTCGGCAGCTAGATTTTTTAAAGGGGCTCTGCTAGAGTCATGGTTCATGAAGAAAGACATCCATCCGGATACCTACCGCCCCGTCCTCTTTGAGGACGGGGCTTCCGGCGCGCAATTCCTGATTGGCTCGACGATTGCCACGACTGAGACGGGCATGTTCGAGGGGAAGGAGTACCCGAAGGCAAGCGTGGAAATATCCTCGAAGTCCCATCCGTTCTATACGGGAGAAGACCGCACGCTCGATAAGACGGGCCGCGTCGAGAAATTCAAGCAACGGGCGGCTAAGAAGAAATAGCAAAAAATATTAAGGAGTATACTGCGGGGTATGGAGTACTCCGCTGATTGGAAGAAGAATTTCGCGACCGCATATCTCGCGGAGGAGTATGAGCGTCTCGAAGCCGAGAAGCACGCGAGCCATGAGACTGCCGGCACGGATCCGGAACTTTTGCGTATTGCCGAGGAGGACGCGACTCGCATCGGAGTACGCCAAGCGGAAATCCTGCGAGAGATAGGAAAAATTGTCGCGAAAGAGCAGGAGGAGGCCGCCAAGCCCTCCTCGGTCGTGATGGAATTCCGTGCCGGAGCGGGCGGCGACGAGGCGATCCTGTTCGCGAAGGATCTGAAAGAGATGTACCAGAAATATGCCGAAAGCAAGGGTTGGCGCATGCGCCCGGTCGATGATATGACGCTTGAGATCGCCGGTTCGGACGCCTATGATGCGTTCCGCTACGAAACCGGCGTCCATCGCGTCCAGCGAGTGCCGGAAACGGAGAAATCGGGGCGTATCCATACTTCCACCGCTTCCGTCGCCGTGCTCCCTATACGTGCGAAATCATCCGTCGAGATACAGCCGGCCGACATCGCGATGGAGTTTTCCCGGAGTGGCGGGGCAGGAGGGCAGAATGTGAACAAGGTCGAGACTGCCGTGCGTCTCATACACAAACCGACCGGCATCGATGTGCGTTCTTCAAGCGAGCGTTCACAGAAAGCCAATCGCGAGAAGGCGATGCAGATCCTCTCCGCAAAGCTCGAACAGTTGCATGAAGAAGAGGCGGCGAAAAAGCATGCCGCTGAGCGCAAGGAGCAGATCGGCACCGCCGACCGCTCCGAGAAGATACGCACCTACAATTTCCTTCAAGACCGTGTGACCGACCATCGCATCAAAGAGAGCTGGCACAATCTGCCGTCGATCATGGCGGGCGCTATAGGCGACATCGTGGAAGCGCTCCGGCGCGCGGCTGAAAAGGCCTCGTCGTAATGCCCGAGAGAACCGCTCGCCGCTTGCGAAACGTCCTGCGTTCCCGTATAGTGGCGCGACCATGGTAGCTGATACGAAGGGGTCGGATGTCGGACGCCTGTTTGAAACAGGCGCGCATTTTGCGCAGGCGAGAAGCCGGCGGCATCCTTCAATGAAGCCGTTCGTTCTTGGCGCTCGCTCGAGGCTTGAGATTCTCGATCTCGCGAAAACCGAGGAGCAGCTTGCGGCCGCGAAAGAGGCCCTCGCTGCGCTCGCGAAAGACGGCAAGGTCGTTCTTTTCGTGGGCGGCAAATCGGAAGTGGCGGACGCCATCGCGAAAGCGGCCGAGAGTATCGGCGCCCCGTACGTCGCAGGACGGTGGCTTGGCGGCACCATCTCGAATTTCCATGAGATACAGAAACGCATCAATCGTCTCGCCGACCTGCTCGCGAAGCGCGAATCGGGCGAGCTCGTGAAGCTTTACACTAAACTCGAGCGTGTCCGCATCGATCGCGAAATAGAGCGACTCGGCAAGCGGCTTCGCGGTATCACGGAGCTCGCGAAACGTCCCGACGCTCTCGTCGTCGTCGATACGCGACACGAACGGCATGCGACGAAGGAAGCGAAAGATGCCGCCATCCCCATCATTGCCATCATGAACTCCGATTGCAATCTGGACGACGCCATGTTCCCCATCGTCGCGAACGATGCGTCTCATACGACCGTTTCTCTCATCCTTTCAGAACTCGCGAAAGCGTACGAAGAAGGCCGCAAAGGATAGCGCCAGTTTTCAGGAGACCGAAACCGGTTTACTATAAGCGGTACGCGAGAAGCCAATCGTTTCAGTATGGAAATCAGCACCGATATCGTGAAAGACCTGCGGGACCGGACGGGAGTCTCGGTCATGCAGTGCAGGCGCGCGCTTGAGGAAGCCGGCGGCGATGTTGCAAAGGCGGAAGTCATCCTCCGGAAGCGCTCCGGAGCAGCGGCCGACAAGAAGTCCGACCGAATGTTGGGCGCGGCCGCCATCGGCACCTATGTGCATGACGGCGCTATTGGCGCGATGGTGCTCCTCTCGTCCGAAACCGATTTCGTGTCGAAGAATCCGGAGTTCGGAGCGCTTGCGCGCGAGCTTGCTATGCAGGTCGCCGCAACGAATCCTACGTACCTTTCCGAGGCTGACATACCGGAAGACGCAAAACGCTCGGCGACGGCCGTCTTCGAGGCCGAAGTCGAGGGGAAATCCGCTCCCATGAAGGAGAAGATACTTGCCGGCAAGCTTTCGGCGTATTTCCGCGATCAGGTGCTCTTGAATCAGCCCTACATCAAGGATGAGGGACGGACGGTACGCGATCTCATCGCGGAGGCGACGCAGAAATTCGGCGAACGTATCGAGCTGTCGCGGTTCGTTCGATTCTCCGCGCGCGGATAGTTATGGGAGTGACGATACTCATTCTCGTGGCCGCCCTGCTCTTTAGCGGTTTCATTCTCCTTACGGTTCGCGAAGCGCGGCAGGGGTCTCGCATGCTCTTCCCCGATTCCCGTGCTGCGCTCGATGCCGCCGCCTCCCGCTTCCTCCTCGTTGTCACCCACGAAGATTTTGGGTCGTACGCGCGCCACGCGGTCATGACCATCGTCGGGCGTATCGCGCACGATATCGCTCACGGCTTCCTGGTCGCGGTTCGCGCTACGGAGCGTCTCCTCACGCGCCTCGTGCGCTACCTTCGGAATCGCAAGACCCCGCCATTCACGGAGTCGCGGGCGAGCTCCACATTCGTTCGCCACATCAGCGAATTCAAGCAGTCGTTGCGGCTCCGCCGCGAAGCGAACACGGAGACGTCAGTATCACATCCGCCTCCCACAGACGTGGTAGGTTAGGGGAAGGCTAGTGGGTAACGATCCATCACGTAGGTTGCCGGCATAGCTCAGTTGGTAGAGCGGCGCATTTGTAATGCGTTGGTCGGGGGTTCGAGTCCCTCTGCCGGCTCACAATTCTATATCTTCCGTAGGCGTCGATGTCGCCGTCTCAAGCAATTCTTCCGGCAATCGGCTCTTGAGCTCGTCGATATTGGTGAATCCATAGTGAGTTTTCCCCTGTATCACGAAAGCGGGAAGGTCCTTCTCGATTTTCTCGACGGCAACGAGCGTCGCAAGCGCGCCAAGCTCCAGAGTGTAGTCGAACGAATAAACGCGGAGCGTCGGGTAGGTTTCGCGCAGATAAGAGAGGGCGTACCCCGCGCGATCGCAGGTCTCGCAGTCCTCGCTGTTCGCATAGAAGTAGAGGACCGTCACCGGATTGAGCTTGCAGGCGCTCGCGAGCCGTTTCGTCAGGAGATAATCGCGGATCTCAAGCAGCGTGTATTGCTTTTTTAATTCTTTCACTTCGGTGTCGTCGCTTCCCAGTCGTTCCTCGGTGAATGAGAGCCGCTCACCGAGGTCCGAGAGCTCAGAGAGGAGGCCACCCTTTCCGAGCGTTTCGCACGGCGCGTCCTCAAGGAGAGAGAACTGCGTTTCAAGCGAAAGCGTGTCGGTGAGAAGCCGGTTCGCTATCGCCGATACTTCCGCGGCGCGGCGGCGGTCGAGGTATTCGATAGCATAGAAGACCGTTCCGATGATGAGAACGGTGATGAGGAGCGCGAGCAGAGCGTTCTTGGCGACGAGAGACATGGGTACCTAGCGCCACGTTCGGTGCGTTCCGGTCGCGACATCGGCGGCCGCCCGCATGAGCCACAAGGGCGCGATGATTCCGTAACAGAGAGCATAGGCCGCAAGGCCGTACCGAATGGGCCCTTTCGTGCGAGAGAGACGTTTCCCAAGGACGATGAACCCGAGAGCAACGGTGACGGCGATGAGAGCGAGCAAGAGCGTGGCGGATGCCGGAGCGTAAAAGATATCGAGTGACTGTGGCACAAGCGCGTAATCCAAGGGAATGCCGCTTGAAAGGACGTAAAAGTCGGCCATGCGTCGTATCAAGGTCCAGATAGCGAGGCAAAAGAGGAGGATGCCGCCCGCCACGCTCACCAGTCCCAAGGGAAGCACCAGAAGACCGAGCACGCCGAACCGCGGATTCCAGAGCAGGTCGCGATACTCTCCCGTCATGTTCCGCAGGAAGCCGCTCGTCCAGCGGATGCGCTGGCGCAGAAGAGAACGCAGTGTTCGGGGCGCTTTCGTGAATACGCGGGCGAGGAGGGCGTTCTCTATGCGGTAACCCGCTCGTTGTATACGAAGCGCCATTTCCATGTCTTCCGTCTGATGTCCGTGTCGGAATCCGCCCACTTCTTGGATGACGGAGCGGCGATACACGGAGAGGGGTCCCGGAGTGACGTAGAGGCCGTTTATGGAAGATATGATATGGCGGAGCGTTATGCTGAAGAAATATTCCCCATACTGCAGGTGTCCCAGGAGTCCTCGCGGCTCATGGATGGATAGGGAACCGGTCGCTGCAGCGACCTGCGGGTGTCTGAAACAGGACACCACATAGCGCAGGGAATCAGGCGCGACCAGAGAGTCCGCGTCGAGGCATGCGATGAATTCCGCATACGGGGCCGCGGCAATGCCCGCGTTGAGGGCGGTATGCTTGCCGCCGTTCTCTTTCTGCAGCACGGTCACCTGCGAGTGCCGTTCGAAGCGTCTCAGTTCTCGCAGCGTGTCGTCTGTCGAGCCGTCGTCCACAAGAATGAGTGACAGCCGTTCTTTCGGGTACCTGAGGCCGAGGAGCGATTCGACGGTGTCACCGATGGTCCCCGCTTCGTTGAAGCAGGGGACGACGACGGCGACCGACGGCAGTGTTTCTTCCGCAAGAAGCGGCCGCCCGCGTGCCGCGCGTGCGGGCGCCGACAAAAGCGTGATGAGGAGGAACACTTCGAAATACATCGCAACGAAAAGGAACGGGTACGCTAGTATCTCCAGATTCATACGCTTGTTCTTTCGATGGTAGCAAATCCGGAGCGCATGCGCACCCCTAGCGGACAGTCGCTCCGAAGTGTTTGACTGTGGCGGACTCGAGCGTGGCGTGCAGGGCATTGACCTCCTCACTCGTAAGCGTCCGGTCGAGATCCCGGTAAGTGATACGGTACGCGTAGCTCAGGTTGCCGGCACCGAGCTTCTCGTCGTTTTCATAGGTATCGAGCAGGTCCACCTCTTCTACGAGGTTGCCGCCGACGTCACGCACGAGGTCGAAATAATTATTCGGCACGAAACCCTTCTTCACGATGAAGGAGATATCGCGAACGACGGGCGGATACTTGCTGACTGCGGCGTAGGCGTTTCCCAACACAAGCTGTTTTTTCACGCGTTCGTCGGCAGACCACAGGAGGCGTATGTCGGGGAGCTTCATGCTGATGATGGCAAGACGTTCAAGACCGAAACCGAACGCCCAGCCGTTGTAGCCAGTGAGACCGAAGTTCGTGAGGACCGTCTTGCGTACGATGCCGCCACCGAGAATTTCCACCCACTCATCACCGACCCTGACCTCGACTTCAAGCGAGGGATCAGTGTACGGGAATGTATCAACATTAAAGCGAAATTCGGTCGCGGGACCAAAAATACTCTTTACGATTTGGGATAGGACGTTCTTGAGATCGTCGAGCTTCAGAGTTCCCTCGCTATCAGGAATGATGTACCACCCGCCCATCTGGTGGAAAATATTCATGTGCCGACGGTCAATCTCGTCCTTGCGATACACTTTGCCGTAGCAAAGTGTCCCCATCGATTCTTTCCTTTCCAGGCGCTCTCTGATCTCCGGATGATTGAGGTAGTAGTACCAGAAAACCGTGTCGTGGGTGCGAAGGATATTTTTCTCATCCACGTAGTAGGTATCTGAGGTCGAACGCGCCGGATGATCGGCAGGGAAGTTGAAAAGGTCGAAGCTTACGGAGGCCGGCACGATCTCGGGAATGTCGATATCGTCAAAATCCTTGAACAGAGGAAGTTCTTTCACGCGCCGCACCATCTCAGCGAGTGGGCTCCCCGGGGTGCGGGAGAGGTCGGGCATCACCTGGTAGCGCTTGATACGCGCCGCCTCCATATCCTCCCGTCCTTCAAGGCTCTTCAGAAGCGCTTCCTCCTCTGTGCGGGGTATTCGTATTTCCATAGTTGTCCAGAGTGTAGCAGAGCCGTATTCATAATAGAATATAGACCGATATGGAGAAACACGTCTATTTCGTACGGCACGGGGAAAGCGATTCTAACAAAGACGGCATTATCAGAGGCGAGCACGCGGCTCTTACCGACCGAGGAAAAGAAGAGGCGGATGTAGTCGCCACACGGCTCAAACGGATCGGCGTTACCGCTCTCATCTCCAGTCCTTATTCGCGAACAATCGCGACGGCACAGCCCGCGAGCGGCTTGCTGCAACTTCCTATCGCGGAAAGCGATCTTTTTGTCGAGTGGCGGCGACCGTCGGTGATGGTAGGCCAGTCGTGGCGAAGCCAGGAATTCAAGGCGCTTCAGGATTCTGTGATCGAAGGATACGCGCAGGATGACGGGTTTCGGCATTCGGACGAAGAGAACTTTACTGATTTCAAGAAACGTGCCGAACAGGCTCTCGAATTCCTCGTTTCGCATCCATCGGAACGGATTGCCGTCATCTCGCACGGCATATTCATCCGCGCTCTGCTTGGAGTCATGCTGTTTGGCGGATCGTTTTCGGGAATCCAATTTCAGCGCCTCTTTTACCATACGCGCGTGAATAATACCGGCATTACCTATTGTCGTTACGAAGAAGGCATATGGCGCCTTATTTCCTGGAACGACTCGGCGCATCTCGGGTAATGAGAAAGGCCGTCTCTTGGACGACCCTTCGCACAGTTCGCACAGAAGGAACTAAGTGATCAGATGAACTGAACCTGCGACGGAGTTGCGACGACCGGTACGATGTCATTCTCGCCGTCCTCGAACCAAATGTCGTACCCGTCGCCGTTCGAGTTCTTCACCATGCCGACCGTTCCGCGTGGGATGGTCGTCGAAACACCTTCTTCGCCAATAACCGGAGCCGTAAACTGGCGCACTGCCTTGACCAACCGTACGCCCCCATTTGATTTCGATGCTGAACGAACAGATCTCGACATTCGTATCCCCTTGCTGATATGCCCATGCGACCCAGTGTCGCAATCATCCACTTCTACTTCCACAGTCAAGAACTGTCAACCATTTTTCTGTGCATTTTGACCCCTCGCTGGATAGAATCGTGATATACTGTATGCACCGAAAACCTAGCAATAGCATGGCTAAAAAGGACGAAAAGGAGGTGAAAAACCGCGGCGCCACAGGCGCCGCGGGAGTTGCTAAGGATAAAACCTACGACGCCTCCGCTATCACCGTTCTTGAGGGTCTCGAGCCGGTCCGTAAGCGCCCTGGCATGTACATCGGAACGACCGGTCCCGACGGCCTCCATCACCTCATCTGGGAGGTGTTCGACAACTCGCGCGACGAAGCGATGGGCGGGCATGCCTCTGACATTGAGGTCGCTCTTCTTCCCGACCACAAGATACGCGTTGCAGACAACGGCCGAGGCGTGCCGGTTGACAAGCATTCCCAGACGAAAGTATCCGCCCTCGAGACCATCATGACCACGCTTCATGCGGGCGGGAAGTTCGGCGGCGATGCTTCCGGCTATAAAGTCTCAGGCGGTCTCCATGGTGTCGGTATTTCGGTCGTGAACGCACTTTCCGTATGGTGTCGCGCGGAAATACATCGCGATGGCGGGGTATACGAGCAAGAATACAAAGCGGGGAAGCCGTTCGCTTCCGTGAAGAAGTCGGGCACCTCGAATAAACGCGGTACTATCATCACCTTCAAGGCCGACCCAGCCATCTTTCCGGAGATTTCCTATGACTGGAACCGTATCGTGTCGCATTTGCGGCAGCAGGCGTATCTCGTGAAAGGACTCCGCGTCTCGGTCATCGATGCGCGTACGGTCGAGCACTTGAAAGACGAGGACGTCTTTTATTTACGCGACCTATCTGCTCTGCCTACCGGACGGGCAGGCGGCACGCAGGGCTCGGTCGACGACGCGCCATCGATGACCTTCTATTTCGAAGGCGGTCTGAAATCCCTCGTTGCATTCAATAACAAGCACCAGACGCCGGTGCATAGTCATATTTTTTATGTCGAACGCGAGGCAGACCACGTTTCCGTAGAAATCTCGCTCCAGTATGTGGACGACATCACGCCGCGGCTCCTCGCGTTCGCGAACAACACCTACAACGCCGAAGGCGGTACCCACGTGACGGGGTTCAAGACCGCGCTCACGCGTACCCTGAACGCGTACGGCAGGAACGCGAATATCCTGAGGGAGAGCGAAGAAAATTTCACCGGCGATGACGCCCTTGAGGGCATCACAGCCGTTCTTTCCGTGAAGCTTCCGGAAGTACAGTTCGAAGGCCAGACGAAGGCGAAGCTCGGGAGCATGGAAGCGCAAGGTGCGGTCGCGACCGTGTTCGGCGAATCGTTCGCGTCCTTCCTCGAGGAGAATCCGGACGACGCACGCTCCATTGTGAACAAGGTCCTGCTCGCGCTTAAGGCGCGTAAGGCGGCAAAAGCGGCGAAAGACTCGGTGCTTCGCAAGGGAGCGCTTGAAGGCATGACGCTCCCGGGGAAACTCGCCGATTGCCAGGTAAAGAGTCCCGAAGAGGCCGAACTCTTCATCGTCGAAGGCGATTCCGCAGGCGGAAGCGCGAAGCAAGGACGAGACCGTCGGACGCAGGCCATCCTGCCACTGCGCGGCAAGATATTGAACGTCGAGCGTGCGCGTATCGACCGCATGCTCGCGTCGGTCGAGATCCGCGCGCTCGTCATCGCGCTCGGGACAGCCATCGGGGATGTCTTTGATATCGCGAAGCTGCGATACCACAAGGTCATCATCGCAACCGACGCAGACGTGGACGGTGCGCACATCCGCACGCTTCTTCTCACGCTCTTCTATCGGCACTTCCGTCCGGTCATCGAGGGCGGTTTCATTTATATCGCCCAGCCGCCCTTGTACAAGATAACGAAAGGGAAAGCCGTCGCGTATGCGTATTCGGACGAAGAAAAGCACAAGGTACTGAAGGAGCTCGGCCTGCCTGACGGCGAAACAGGCGTTCCTGCGAGTATGGAAGAGGCGGAAGAAGCGGAAGAGATCGCGGAAACGGAAGGCGCCGTATCGGCAAAACCGAAGAAGGTGAGTATCCAGCGCTACAAAGGTCTCGGCGAGATGAATCCCGCTGAACTGTGGGAGACAACGATGAACCCTGGACGCAGGGTCCTAAAACAGGTTTCCATCGAAGACGCGCAAGAAGCCGACAAAATATTCGATATTCTCATGGGCGAGGATGTCGCTTCCCGCAAGTCGTTCATCCAGAGCAACGCAAAACTCGCGAATCTGGATATCTAAGATGCGAGAAAAGGACCGGCCCCGGCGTATGCCGGGGCCGGTCCTTTTCGTATCATTCACTTACGTTCCGAGTACCGTCACTTTCGCGTTTGCGCCGTTGTTATCCTCATTCGATTCGTTCACCTTCTTGTCAAAGTCTGCGGAAGCCGTGATGGGCTGATCGACGCCGCGTTTCGCCTGGTCGAAACCGAGAACGTATTCGATACGATCGTTCGGGTTGAGGGACTGCTGGATGGGAGACTCGAAGATGTAGGAGCTCTCGGTCGGGATGGTGAGGTTGAAGCGCCAGTCGCCGGTCTTGTTGGTGCCCTTGTTTTCCACCATAAATTTGACGGCTACGCGGCTCTGCGCCGGAATAGTCGTCGTTGCGACGAAGGAGTCGGTCGAAGTGGAAGCGAGATAGCCGACAGCCGTGATCGTCATCACGAGGTCGGAGAGACCGGAAAGGGGAGCGGGAGACATGCCAATCTGGTACGTCGTGTCGGTCTTTGTTCCACCGTTTGGCATGACGGGCGTTGCGGGCGCGACCGGAGTCGTTGGAGTCGTGACAATCGGAGTCTCAGTCAGTGGCGGTTCCTCGAAGGGAATTTCCGTTTCGACGACCTCAAGGGTCGGCTCGCTTCCGGCGGGAACGAAAATGGAGGAGAAGTAGACGGCTGCGGAAGCGAGATTCGACAGAGCGACCGGCACGTAGCGTGCCGTATACACCGCAAGAGCCATGCCGGCGAACAACAGGGCCGCAAAACCAACGACGGCCAGGCCGTTTATGACGGCCTGACGCGCTTCCGTTCGGGAAGTTCCGAATTGCATCGTGCTTCAGTATCTACCACACCATATTTTCTTTGTCAAATGGCCGGCACGGGGCCCTTTACAAAGATGACTTGACAACGTCTTATTTTCAGTGTAATTCTATGCAAGACTATATGGACGCGGCACTGCGATACATTGTGCGGCTCATACGGGCCGCGCGGAGGGCCTATGCGAGGAAGTGGACCTTCCTCGCCTCTTCCGCGCTCGTCTTCGTCGGAACGTTTTCCGTTCTTGCTCCCCTAGGGCTCACACCAGAAGCCGCGAAGACGGTAGAAGCCGAGGAGGCGCCATCCGCCGCGCCGACGATAACCTTGGAAGCTTCTCCGCTCGTCGCTCCGGCGCCTATACCGAAGGCGACCGAAGAAAAAACAGCATACGCACCGACCGTCAATCCTGCCGTCGAGACGGGAGAAGGTTTTCCGATTGAGATAGAGGCGCCGTCGATAGGACTTCGCGCAACAGTCGCAAATCCGAGCACGACCGATATCGCAACGCTTGATCGGCTCCTTCTTTCGGGTGCCGTTCGGTATCCGACGTCGGCGATCTTAGGCGAAGATGGGAACGTCATCATCTTCGGCCACTCAAGCTATCTTCCCGTCGTCCATAATCAGGCGTTCAAGACGTTCAATGACATTCAGAAGTTCAAGCAAGGCGATCGCATCACGGTCTACTCAAACGATACGGCGTATGTGTATGACGTCAGGACGGTTGTGAAAGCTGATGCCGAGTCGGCGGCGATTCCGCTCTCGACGTCTGGTCGGACGCTCACGCTCGCGACGTGTAATTCGTTCGGGACCAAGAGCGAACGATTCGTTGTTACCGCCACCTTTGTTGAGAGTCACCTCGCTTTGCGTTAAGCGAAGCGAGGTGACTCTCTGCAAGTTGCAGAGAGGGCAAAAAGTGAAGGGGCGTAGAAGCTCTTTGACCAATCAATCGCTGCGTAAGCAGCAGAAAGGAAGGCGCAGCGATGCGCACTCTTACGGCAGTTCTCGCCGCGCTCGCATTCCTGCTGCTTTTCGCGGCGACGGATGCCAGTGCGGCCGAGACGAATTTCTGGAGCAATCCGGGGCGGTTTCCGCTCCATGCTCCTACCGACGTGGTTACGGAACAGACGCTTCGGGAGGAACTCACGAGGCTTGGCCTTCCCGCGTCCCTGCTCGACAGAGCGGTGGAAGCGATGAAGATGCCCGGCGTCGTGGAGCCCCTCCGCGAAGGAGAGTGCTTCGATCGCATGCTTTTCAGGGTCGATGGCGAAACGCGCTCCATCGATAACATCTGCGTCAGATTCGGTAATGCCGGTTTCGATCGGTATGCCGAACGGTGGAGGATTATCGCAGACGACGGCACCGTGTACGAAATCACGGATCCGCGCGTATGCAAAAACAAGTCGCTGAAAGTCACTCCGCCAGCGCCGCCTCCGCCTCCTGACCCTTGTTTCCGGATCAACATCAACTACGGCCGGAACCAAGGCGCGCGCGTGAATTACGAGACTGCGCGGGAACTACAATCCCGTGACCTCTGGTACACGAGCGATGCGCAAGCGATGCTGCACCCGGA